>JAEEGL012532498.1_pt1 | contig 20597 bp, 16 predicted proteins | sample 9134231 | NCBI WGS metagenome assembly JAEEGL01 (sample SAMN16246548, study PRJNA631951) | gut metagenome | biome: gut microbiome; feature: rumen; material: fiber-attached | host: Bos | place: Iran: Karaj | collected 2018-10
TTCATTAAATTTACTTCCATCTAAACTTAAATACAATATTTGATTGTTTTGCAAATCTGATACATCTACATCATCAATTTCCATTCCTTTGTGATTAAATATCTTTATTTTTTCAAATGATGATTTATTTAAGTTTTTCTCATAAAAAAGTTGCTCTTTTAATTTTCGTAATGTGGTTGTTTCTGGATAAATATATAAATCAAAATTTGATTCTTCATTTTTACCGTTTATCCAAAATATTATTTTTTTTTTCTTTGCCATTTCTTCTTCTTCCATTTTTAGTTTTTTCGATTAATAAATTTTGTAAATATTATAATTTTTTTACCGTTATTTTTTTTATTAATTTTTTTTTATATTATCTATTTTAATAAATGGGAAAAAAACAAGATTTTAGTATTAATGTGACTTCAAAAATGAAAAAAAAATTAAAAGTTACTCAGAAAAAATTAACCATAAATAAAAATGAAATAAGAACTGTAATAAATTATTTAAAGAAAGAATCATCTCCAAATTATAATGAGCACTCTCCAATATATTTGTATATAATATTAAAAGATGAAATAAAAGATGAAGAAAATTTAAAAAAAATAAAAAATAAATTAATAAAATTAAAGCATTCTTTAATTTCAGAAGAATTAGAAATTAAACAATGTTTATTAGAAGATAATTTAAATGATAATGAAAAAATTGATTTAGTAAATTTATCTCCTTCAATGGATATTTTATCAAACGAAGAGTTAACAGAAAGAATAAATGAATTAAAAGATAATAATTGTGATATTAATAATTTAAATTATTTATATCAAATTTTTATTTCTAATTCAAAATATAATTTATTTCAAAAAAATAACATAAATAAATCTTGTGATATAATATATTACCAAAAGAAAAATTTAGATAAATTAAAAGAAATAATTAAAAAAATAGAAAAAGGTTCTTCAATAATAAAAATATTAAATAAAAAAAATATATTTAGAATAAAATGTGGTTATGTAAAAATGACTGAAAATATAATATATGAAAATATAAATAATATGATTTATAAATCAATATGTTTCCTTTTATCTAATTCTCAAAAATATAATACAATAGAAGGAATAATAATAAAAACAGATAATTCAATTCCATTTAAAATATTTGGTGAAATAAAATCAGAATATATAAAAATCTTAAAAAATAAATAAATGATTGAAATATTTTTTAAATATTAATTTTTATCTAAATCCCAATCTATTTTTTCATCTCTAACAAAAGGACATTGTGTACTATCAACCATATAATCACCACATAAAACACATTCTTCACTTAAAACATCAGATAATTTTTTTTTAGTATCAGCAATTTTTTCTTCATCTAATTTATTACTTTCACTAGTTTCATTTTTATTTTTAGTAGAACCAATAACATTAATAAAAGCTCCAAAAATTCCAGATTTACTTTTATTTTCAGAACTAATATTTTTTTTCTTTTCTTCAAATTCTCCTATAATTCTATTATATTGTTCAATTTGAGAAACTCGATTTGAAATTTGATTATTATCAACAATATTTTTTTTATAATTATATATTGAGGAAATAATACATTTAGCATCAAACATATGACCACAAGGGAATAAATATATATTATTATCTTTTATATTACATTGACAAATATCACATTTACATTGTCTATATTGAATTTCTAATGATTTTTTCTTCACTTTATAAATATCTGTTTTTATATCTTCAGCTGTTTTATTATATTGTGTTATATCATCTCTTAAAGTTTTTATATTTTTCTCATATAAATCAATACAATTTGATATTTGTTCTTTAAATTCTTCTATTTTAATATTATCCATTATTCTTGGTAATACATCTTCTATTTTTAAAACTTGACTTTTTTCCATAATATCTAAAGCATTTTTAAAATCATCTTTTTTATTAGATGAAAAAATATCTAACCATAAATTTTTCTTTATTTTATCATCATCTACATTTTGTGCTATAAACATTGCAATATCAGGATAATTATTAGCTAAAGCTATTTTAACTCCTTCAGAATATTTTCCCATTAATGCTAATACTAATGCTAAAGCAGGATAATTTTCTTTTAATAATTTTTTAGCATAGTCTAATTCAATTTTCACTTCTTTTTTCTTTCCCATCCTTCTATATTCTGTTTCTTTAACTAAAGGAATTTTTAAATAATTTATCAATTCATTTTTTTGTTCTAAATCACTACATCTTGATAAATAATATAAATATAAATTATGTATATTTTTATCTTGAACATCTTCTTTTATTAAATCTCTTAAATATTTTAATATTTCTGTAAAATTTCCTCCTCCTTCTTTATTTTCTGTAGTATTCATTATTGCAGTTACAATTTTTTCAGGAGGAATAATTTTTTTAAAACTTTTAGTTAATAATTCAATTGATTCTTTTGGTAATTGTTTCATAAATAAATAAGCATAATTAACAAATATTTCAGCTAATTTTTTCATAACTTCTTCATCATCACCTAAATAAATAGTATAATTTTGTAATTTTTGTAAAGCTTTATTAATATCTTTTTCATTAATATAATGTAAAATAACAGTTTCATAATCTTGTTTTAATTCTGCAAATTCAATAAATTCTTCTATTCTACCATAATTTTGTAATAATTGATAAATAGTATCTTTATCTAAAAATTCTTCTTTTTCTCTTATTAATTGACGAAAACTTTCTAATCTATTTTTCTTTTGAGTATTCTTATAATTTTCATTTAAATATATTTCAACAAGCCAAGTACTTACTAAAAATTTTTGAGTAGTATTTTTTGGTTTTTTCATTTTTTTCGGGTCCTGACTTTTCATTTTTTCTTTTTCATTTCTTTCTTGATCAGTAGTTAAAGCTCTAGTGAAAATAGCTTCTAAATATAATTTTAATTCTTCATATTTACTCTTTAATAAAAATTTCAAACAAACTTCTTCAAATTTTTCATCTGATTCACTATATTTAACACTAGCATTAAGATAATCTTCTTTTTCAAAATAATCATAAGCCCATAATCTATTTATTTTTAATTCTTGTTTATTTAAACTAGGATTTTCTTTACAACAATTAAAAGCATTATTAAATTCACCAACTTCTAAATAATCTTGCCAAATATCTTTATTTTCATCAATTAAAGAAATTTGATATAAAGAATAATCAGTTTGAACCCAAATACATTTTTTAGTTTCATCTAAATACATATTTTTAAAATCTTCATTCTTCAAAGGTTGAGTATCAATAATATTAGAAGTAATTTTACTTATAACAGTAATACAATCGGGATACAAAATAAATATATGATTTTTAGTTTGAACAAAACTTCTAGGAATTAAATCAACATCTTTTGTTCCATCTTTCTTAATTTTAACATAAGGTAAAACAATAAAATTTTTTAATTTATCTGGAACTTCTTTATTATGATCAAAATTTCCATAACAAAAACCACTTTCAGTCATCCACCCAAAACTTTGAGGATGATTATTTTTTTCATTGAATGTTAACTGCATTTTAGAATAAGGAAAATTTTTTCCTGATATAGGAAAACATTTAGTACATTCACTTTGAATTTTTTTCATATCTTTATTATCTTTAAATACATCAATTAAAGTTCCTTCTCCAGTAAATTGATATAATTTATTCTTTGTAGTTATTACAACATAACAAGGAGGAGTATTTTGTCTATTATGACCAATAAAATCTAAACCAAAAATTCTATCAGTTTTATCCTTTGTTGAAGGTAATGTTATTAAATCAGTTAAAATCTCAATTATTTGATTTTTATTTATTGATATTTTATATGAATATAAATTATATTCTCTATCAGCTAATAAAATTTCATTTGTGGAATTTTCTTCTTTAAGAGCTCTTCTATCAAATGCTGCTTCTACAATATCAATTCCTTTACTTTGATTATTTTTATCACTTATTTTTTCTAATAAATGAACTTTTTCATTATAAAATAAATAATATGTATTATCTACTTTTATCAAAGCAAAATTACCTATTTTATCAGTCCATATTCTAGTTGATTTTACATTTTTTAATTTTTCTGTTACATTTGGTAATGAATATGCTTGTCTAAATGAATTTTCATTCGACATTTCTATACGATATATTTCTGCACGGTCTGTTAATAGAAATATATATTTTTGACTTGGAGTAAATGCTTCTATTTTCCCTTGAATTGTTGCTATGTTAAATTGATATAAAGGAAATAAGTTATTTGAACTTTCTGGTTTGTCATCTGATATCATATTGTTTTCTATATCATCCATTTTTTTATATGTTTTTTTATTTTTTATTGGAAGATATAATAATTTTATATTTTTTTTTATTTTTTAATTTTTAAAAATGATTTTTATTGTTTATATAAATTTTTATAGATTCTTCGTTTAATTTATCTTAATAATAAAAAATTATCTAATTATAAAATAAATAATATATATATTATACAATTAAATCCTTTAAAAAAATTATTATTTCTCTAATTAAAAAAAACAAAACATACAATCAAAATTAATTTTTATTATTTTTAATTCCAGAAGAATTTAAATGATTTACAATATAATTTACATTCCTTAATTTTTTATTCAAATTTTGATTTTGTAAATTAGCTCCATTAAAGTTTAAATAATTATTTAAAATATTTCTTTTATTATTATTATTTCTATCAAAAGATTCTTGACTAAAATAATTGTCCTCAGGAATAATTTTAACTTTTTCATTATAAGAATTTTTATCTACTTTAATTCTTTCAGAAGAAATAGATTGATTATTAACATAATTTCTTGTAAGATTATTAATTCTTAAATCAAATAAATTATTATTATTTTGATAATCAGAATCATTTAAATTACTTTTATTTACATTAATAAATTTACTTCCTTGTCTAAAATTATTCATTTTAAATAAGCCAATATTATTTGGTTCTTTCACTTTTTCATTACTTAAATATATTAAATTTTCCCTTTTTGAATTTTCCATTGTTGGCTCATTTGAATTTACTTCTTTTTCAAATTTACTATAATTATTACAATAATATAATAATTGCATTTTATTTGAATTACTATAATTTATATTTGTGCTTTTCTCTAATTTTTTATCTGTTGAACTTGCTCTATGTAAATGAGAAAAAACTTTTAATATTTTTGAAGGAGAATTTTTATTATCTTGTTTAACTGATAAATTTATTACAAAATTTTTCTGAGAATTTATTAATTTAATTGGAGTTTTATATTTTTCTTCTTCTTTCTTATTTTCATTATATTTATTAGGAGAATTAAAATTAATATTATTAACATAACTATTATTATCAGTAACATTTAAATTAGAATTTTTTCTGGAAACAGGAATTAAAGAAGGAGATAAAAGTTTATTATTATTATTAATATTATAATTATTTCTATTTTTACTTTTATAACTAGCAGATACAAAATTAAATACATCTTTAAACATAGAAAATTGAATATTAAAAACATGTGAAAGTATATAAGGCCAAATTTCTAAATTAGAATTGTCTCTACAAAGAGAAACAATAGAACAACTAATAAAAAAAGGATGAAATTTTAAATATTTATTATTTAAAATCATAATATATTCTAATATATTTAAAGCAGAACTATAAACTTTATAACTTTCTTCAGTATTAATTTTATCTGTGTTAAAAATTATTCCATTTAATAATAAAAATTCCATAAAATGAATTGGATGATAAAAATCTAATTTATATTCTAAAATTTGAAGACATGAAATTTCAATTTCTGCAATTTCTGAAAATGAATATTCATTATAATTAAAATATAAAGTTTTTTTATTTTGATAAATTATATTATTATATTCATTATTAAATTTAACGGAAAGAATTAAAGCACCAATTCCAATTTCATCATAACTAAAATCATTATTTTGATTTTTTGATATTAATATATCAAATATAAAAATTGATGAATATAAAATAAAACATTTTATTCTATTTTCAATTAAAAATTTCTTCATTGATTCAATTATTGTTTTTCTTTTTATTTGCTCTGATTGAGACAATTTTTTATAAATATAATATTTATCGTTTTTAGTCTTTGTTTTTTCCATCATATTTTTTAAAATTACTTTAACATCAATATCTTGAGGAATAATTAAAGAAATAGGTTTTAATGAAAAAGTATTTATTGGTTTTATAGAATAATGATTTGAATCATTATTTCTTGTTAAATTTTGATTATTTCGTTTATAATTTTGAATATTCATTTTTTTTTAATTATATAAAGTTTAATATAATTAAATGAATAATTTATTTTTTTTTATGTAATTTCTTTCATTTAAATAAATTCGAAATATGTTGGAGATTATATTCAGAAGTGTAATTTAATTTATCTAATTTTAATTTAGTGTTGTTATGATAATTCAAATAAACAAGCTTTAAATAAAGATAAATTAGTTTTTTTAGATAATTCAATAAAAGAAAATAATTCAGTTCCAGTAGATTATTCTCCAAATAAAAAATTTGAAACTACAGGAAGTACAATTTTAAAAGTTAAAAATACTAATAATAATAATAATAATAATATTAATAATATGAATAATAATAATAATAATAATGTTATAAGTAATGTTTCATCAAATAGAAATATTATAACAAATAATATAAATTTAAGTGTAAATATTGAAGAGTCATTAAGTATGAATACTAAAAATAAAGATAAATATTCAATTCATAGTAGAAAAACAAAACAAAGTGATTTAACATTATTTAAAAGTTCAAATGGATTTTTTAATTTTACTTTAGATTATATGAATGATGATGATATTTTCAATAATAGTAAAATAAGAAAAATATCAGATGAAGAAATAAAAAAAATAAATCCTTTCATCATAAATTCAATAAACAATGGAAATTTATTTAATGGAAAAGAAATAATAATAAATGCAGGAGGTTATATAAATAAAAAAATAAAAAATGGAATAACACTTTTTGGAAATAATAATAATAGTGATTTAGATATAAAATTAAATTATAATGAATTTAAATATTCATATGATAATTTACCATATTTTTTTATGATATTTTACAAAAGAGAATCGAAAAAATATTATATAAAACCATACAGAGAAATTTTTATATATCAAAAAATAAAAAGAGATAAAAAATATAAAATTTCAAAAGATGCTTTTACAATAGGTTCAACTTTATTTACAATAAGAACAATAAAAACAAGAAATAATACCTTAGAAATATCATATAATGATAAAAATTTTAAATTTCCAAAAGAGAAAAAAATAATAACAATAGGAAGAGAAAAAAAATGTGATATAATATTATTAAATGAAAAAGATGTAAGTAGAATTCAAACTTCAATTTATTTTGATGAAAAAGAAGATGATTGGTTTATTATTGATGGTTCTAAAGAAAAAGAAAGTACTAATGGAACTTGGTTAACTATTATTTATACTACCGAAATTTATAATAATATGATTTTAGAAATTTTTGGTGAAAGATTTATTTTGAAAGAAATTAATCAAATTTCAAATTGTTAAATTTATATATTATATATACATTTTTTTATTTTTTAAATCTAAATTTATTTTAAATTGATTTATATAAAAATGTCTAATAATGAAAATAAAGAAATTAATGATACTAAAAAATTATTAGAAATGTCTTTAGATGATATTGCAAAAATGAATGATGAAAAAAAAAGAAAATTTAAATTTGGGTTTAAAAAAAATTATAGAAATAATAAAAGATTAAATAATTATAATAATAATTATAATAGAAGAATAAGAGGAGGAAATCATTTTAAAAAGAAATTTAATAATAATTATAAATCAAATTATAATAAATTTGATAGAATTAAAAAAAAAGAAAATTTTGAAAAAGAAACAAGAACAAAAATTAAAATAACTAATTTACAAAAAGAAATAAAAGATGATGAATTAAATAAATTTTTTTCTTCAGTAGGAAAAATAAAATCTTGTAAAATACAAAAAGATGAAAATAACAATTCTTTAGGAATAGCATATATAGAATATTATAATCCAGAAAGTGCAAAAAAGGCAATTAAAGATTTTGACAATGCTGAAATAGAAGGAACTTTTATGAAATTAGAATATAATAATGAATAAAAAAATATAAAAAAATAATAGAAAAATAATTAAAAATAAATTTAAAAATATATTAAAAATTAAATATCTCTTTTTCAAATATTTAAAATTCATAAAAAAATTTTAAATTTCAAAAAAAAAAGAAAATGTCTTTAGAAAATGAAAAAATAGATTCAAAATATTATAAAACAAAGCATAATTTAAACAAACCATATTGTGATAAAACATTTAGAAATAATTTAAGAAATAATGATCCCAATCACACTCACAATGAAAATAAAATGATAGATTTTAATCCAAAAATGAGAAAATGTAAAGAACAAACTTCTCATATTTTTTCAGGTGAAGAACCTAATAAAATAAAATATTCCAATAGAAAAAATTTTTATGTTCCTTCAAATATTTTATTTAATGATAATTATGTTGAAAAAAATCCAAAAATAAATAATGAGAAAAAACTAAGATATATTATGGAACAAAAATGGAAAAACGAAAATAAACAATTATATAGTGATGAATTTATTATTTCTAAAGAAAGACAAAAAAGATTAGATCAAAAAATTAAAGATAATTTTTCTAATAATCCTATTCAAGTTTTAACTCCTGAACAAAATAAATTATTAAATGAACAAGAAAAAAAAAAAAATAATAGACGTGCTGAAGCTTATAATCATATTTTAAATAGTGAAAGATTTCAGAAAACTTTTAAAAATTTTAGAAAAGAAAAAAATAATAATAATAATTATTTGATTAATAATAAAATAACTAATGATGATTTTAATATTACTCAAAAAGCAAATTTGTTAAATAAAAATGAAAATAATGAAAGACCTTATTTTGGAAGAAAACATTTTAGACATGCTTCTTGTGGAAGTGGAAGTGCTTTTACATATATGTAAAACATAAATATGAAATAAAAAATTTTTTTTTAAATTTCAAAAACAGATTTTTCCTCTTTTTAAATATATGTTTAAAAAGTATTAATTATTTTTGTTTTTTGAAAAGTTTGTTTATTTTTAATCCAACTAAATTAATTAATTTTAATTATATATGCTATATCAAAATGGGGAACCCCTAAAATTTGGAGTGTTTAGTTATAAGAATGATGAAATTGTTAAAAGAGAAAAATGTTTAAATAATAATAAATCTGGAAATCTAATAAATCCAATTGATAAAATTTCATTTAAAAATAATATAAGAATAAACTCAACAAAAGAAAAAAAAATAGAAGATTTAAATGAAAAATTTCCAAATGTATTTCTTAATCCTCAAAGAATTTTTCCATCATATGAAGAGTATAAATCAAAAGAAAATGAAAATAATGGATTTTCATTAGACCAAGATGAAATAACTAAAAAGAAAAACTTTCTTCAAGAACAAAAATTAAATAATAGAAATTTAAATTTTTCAATATTTAAAAAAGATAGAAGTAATAATGGAATAAGAACGATAATATCAAATAATAAAGAAGAAAAACCAGAAAAGGAAAAAAAAGCACTAAATATCAATTCAGGTAAATTAACATTGGTTCCAAAAACATACTTAGCAGGAAGTGTAACTGGGGAGTCACGTTTTTCAAATAGAAATGAAACAAAAGAAAATATAACAGATGAATTTTGGAAATTAGTAAAAGAGGATAAAACTGGACGATCTCACACAGAGATTTTGCTCTCACTATATAAAAATAAAGAAAAAAAAGAATTTAATAAACAAACATACTTAACCGGAAATGTAACTGGGGTGCCACGTTTTTCAAGTTTTTTAAATAGAAATGAAACAAAAGAAAATGTAAAAGGATCTCATCTAGCAAGAGTGGGTATGGAGTCAGGATTTTCAAATAGAAAAGAAACTAAAGAAAAAAACCAAACTTATTTAGCTGGAAGTGTAACTGGATTGTCACGTTTTTCAAATAGAAACGAAACAAAAGAAAGTTTATGGAAATTAAAAGATGAAGTTATAGAGGAAAAAATAAAAACGGCTAATCATATAGAAGATTATTCAATTTATTTGCGATATCCTTTAGTATCTCAAAAATATGAAGTTTTAGGTAAATATATTTATTTTCCAGATTATAAATTAGGACATGGTTCATTTGGGAATGTTTATTATGGAATGAATGATACAAGAACATACGAATATGCAATTAAAATTCAAATATATAATTTAGATGATTCAAAATCAGATACATTAAAAAGAGAATTTAATATTTTAGAAAAATTAGATAAAGAAATTGGTTTTCCTAAAAAATATTATTATGGTAATGTTAAAAAATTAATTACTCATATTATTTTAGTTGAAGAGTTATTAGGTCCTTCATTAGATAAATTACTTAAATTTAATGGAAAATGTTTTAATTTATGTACAATATGTTATTTAGGATATGAAATGATAGAAAGAGTAAGAGTAATGCATGAACATGGATTAATTCATAGAGACCTAAAACCAAATAATTTTATTTGGGGAAATTTTTCTTCAAGCTATGAAAGAATTCATTTTTCAAGAATATATTTAATTGATTTTGGTCTTTCTTCTGCTTATTGTGATAAATTTAAAATACATTTTGAATATTCTACAGGAAATAATTTTATTGGAACTTTAAGATATGCTTCTATTAATGCTCATTATGGAATTAGTATGAGTAGAAGAGATGATATTGAAAGTTTATTATATGTTTTAATTTATTTAGCTAAAGGATTTTTACCTTGGCAAGGAGTCAAAGCTAAAACAAAAATTGAAAGAATGGATGCTATTAGAAATATTAAATTTAAAACCTCATGTGAAGAATTAACTGATGGATTACCTGAATATTTTAAAGATTTATTAAGTACTACTAAAAAGTTAAAATATGAAGAAAAACCTAATTATGGTTATTATAAATGGATTTTTAGTATTATGACTAGAGGTGAAAATAGTAAAATTAAATATGAATGGATTAATGAGGTTATTAAATTGGAAAATGCTAAAAAATTAAAAGAATTATATAATGGATATCCTTTAAATTCATTTCGTTATATAAGTGCTATTAAATCTTATTATGGAATTAATTAATTTTTTTTAGAAATAAAAATTAAAATACATCTTTTTTAGTGAATTATTTTTTTTTTCCTCGAAAAAATTAATTAATTTCAAAATTAAGAAAAAAAATTAATGAAAAACCTTAAAAATAATTAAAAATAAAAAAAAAAAAATAAAAATTAAAAAAAAATAAAAAAAAAATGGTTTCTAAAGAGCCAAGAAAAGCTTCTTTCAGTAAAAAAGTAAAAAAATATCTCTAAACAAGTTAAAATAGTAAGGAAGGGTCAAAGGAGGTGAATTTATTAGAAACAGAAATAAAATAACTAATAACAAAATCGAAAGAAATATTGATATCTCAACCTATATTCCTGGAACTAGAAAGTCCAATATCAGTATGTGGAGACATGGTCAATATCCCGATTTATTAAAATTATTTGAAAAAGGGGGATTTCCTTCCGAAGCAAATTATTTATTTTTAGGAGATTACTTAGATAGAGAAAAATATTATTTAGAAACAATTTGTCTTCTTTTATCATATAAAATTAAAATTATTTTTTGTTAAGAGCAAATCATGAATGTGCTTCAATAAATAGAATTTTATGGTTTTTATGATGAATGTAAAAAAGATATAAGTTTAAAATATGAAAATCATTTATTAATGTTTTTAATTGTTTACCAATAACAGCATTAATAGATGATAAAATATTATTAATTCATGGAGATTTATCACCAGAATTAAAAAATATAGAACAATTAAAAAAATAATGAGACCAACTGATATTCATGAAGAAGGATTATTATGTGATTTATTATGGAGTGATCCTGATATTAATTGTGATGGATGGGGAACTAATGATAGAGGTGTTTCTGTTATTTTTATTGAAAATGTTTTAAAAAAATTTGTAGAAAAAAATGATTTAGATATTATTTGTAGAGCTCATCAAGTTGTTGAAGAAGGTTATGATTTTTTCGGGGATAGAGATTTAGTCACTGTCTTTATTGCTCCTAATTATTGTTGAGAATTTGATAATGCTGGGGCTATAATGGTTATTGATGAAAATCTCATGTATAGTTTTAAAGTCATTAAAAGTCAAGAAATTAATAATAATTTATATATTCTTTTTGAAGTTTTTTTTTGTATATTGAAAATTTTTTATTTTTTTTCAGGAGTTAATTTAATTTTTTTTTATTTTAAAATTTTTTTGAATAAGGAAAAATAATTTAAAAATAAAACAAAAATTTTACAAAGAAAAATAAAAAATAAATATATAGTCTCTAAAAAACCATGAAAAAAAAAAGAAAGTAAAAAAAGAAATATTACTTCCCAATTTCTTGAATTAATTTCAAATCATAATTTAATTCATCATTAAAAGAGTTTTTATCTTTTTTGCCACATCCAATAAAATTATTTTTTTTTTTTTTAGTAATTTTCCCAGAAGAAATATCATCTTCAGTTTCATCAGAAGTTTGTGGTTTAGAAGATTTATGTTTTAAATAATTTTTATCTTTCTTTCTGCAAATGGGACATTTATATTTAAATTTATTATCTTTAATTAATAAAGAAAGATTATTAAAAATTCCACTTTCTTCTTCACATTGAATATGTTCCCAATTTTTACAATAATCACACCCAATCCAACTTTTATGTTCATTAAAACCTTTCTTTCCTTTATATTCTCTATATATTATCCCACAATAATAACAATATTGTCCATTTTTATATGCTTGATAACATAAATTACATAAATTTAATATGTGATTTTTTAAAGAAAATGCTTTAGTTTTATGAATCGATGAGTTTTTATTAAAAATTACTGGACATATTTTATTTTCACATTTTTTATTTTGATATTCATTATTATTTATATTTTGTTCTTTATTATTTTGATTGTTTATTCTTTTTAAATTTATATGACTGTGATATGAATATTGATTTTTTTCATTTGATGATGGAATATAACTTTTAAGATTATTTATATTTAAACCATTTTTTATTAAGGAATCTGCTGAATTGACCAATAAATCTAAATAATAATCTTTTATTTTTTGATTTTTTAAATTTGGAGGTGATAAAACTTTATTATTATTATTAATATTAATATTATTATTGTTATTATTATTGTTATTAATATTATTATTGTGATTATTGTTGTTTTCATTTTCAATTTGATTTTTCAAAAAAGGACAATCATTAAATAAATTTTTTAAGCTTTTCTCACTGAAATAAAAATAACCAATTTTTTCATGATTTTTGTTACTTATATCATGAGATTGAATAGGATTTCTATTTATAATTGGCATTGTTAAATTATTATTTGGAATATTAAATATATTTTTTTTATTTTGATTAACTCTTTGATTATGGTCAAAATAGGCAATTGAGCTTTTAAATTTATCACTTGAAAAATTTTGATTTTTTTCAATATTATTCTTTGAATTTGAATGATTATATCTTTTAACACTAAAATTAAGTTTTGGTTCCTTTAAATTTTGCTTATTTTCATTTGAAATAGGAGAAGCAACAAAATATTGTTTTGGTTTAATTTCTTTATTAAAATTATTTAAAGGAGGATTAATAGGTTCTAAAAAATAAAAATATTTAAAAAATTTATATACTTGTAAGAGAAGAAATGAATATTTCTTCTTTTATATTTTGATTGCCGTCTTCCATTTTTTCATTATGTTTAATCATATTTTTTTCTTCTTCTATTGATTTTGATGAAATTATTTCTTTTTCAAATGGAATATTTTGATTTTGAGAGATATTCGATTCTATTTTTTCAGGTTGAAATAACATAGATTTTTGCTTTTTTAGTCTTCTTGATTTTTTTAATTATTAAATCAATTTTAATAAAACTTTAATATTTTAACAATTATTTTTATATGTTTTTATTGAATAGGAAAATTAGATGTTTTAATGTGGCGTTTTATATATTTTTATATTTATTTATGGTACTTTTAGGTGATTAACATTTCATTATTTCAAAATTGATTATTTATTAAATATTTATTTAATATGAGACTATTAAATTTTTTATTGAAATGTCAAATAATCAAAATAATAATTTTCTTCATTTGTATGATTTTTTATGAATTAAATTTATAATTTTAATTTATTTTTATAAATAAATAAACAATTTATTAAAAACTTAATAAAACTTTAAAAAGTCCTTTATTTAAAAAAAAATATTTTTCCCTTAAAAAAAATAATTTCTAAAAAAACTTGAATAAAAAATTATATATTTTCTTCCTTCTGAAAAAATGTCGAACATTCAAATATCAGAAATTAATGGATTGAAAATATATAATCTAACATCAGGAAAGACATTATATACTTTATTAAAAGAGTCAAATTTTTCAATAAAGAAATTAAAAAGAAATGAAGAATATTCTTCTCGAATTGAAATTCTTCAAGATTGTACATTTCCAGTATCATCTCAATGTTTGCGAATATCAAAAGATAAAAATTATTTATTTACAAGTGGAATATATCCACCTCGTTTGAAAATATTTGATTTTAATGAAATGTCATTAAAATGTGAAAGAGGATTTGATAGTCAAATAAGAAAAATAGAAATTATAAGTGATGATTATAAAAAATGTGCTTTTTTATGTGATGATAGAAATATTGAATTACATGCTCAATATGGAAAACATTTTAAAATTAGAATTCCTAAATATGGAAGAGATATTAAATATGATCCAATATATTGTGATTTATTTTCTGCTGGAACTGGAAATGAAATTTATAGATTAAATTTATATCAAGGACAATTTCTTCAAAGTTTTATTTGTAAAAGTTATGGAATTAATAATTTAGCTTATAATCAACCTTTAGAATTAATTGGTTCTGCTTGTGAAAATGGTATTGTTGAATTATTTGATATTAGAATGAAAAAAAGTTGTTTTTGTTTTGAAGATTTTAATTCTGATTTAACTTCTATTAATTTCTCTAATGATGGTTTAATTATGGGAATTGGAAATAATAAAGGTGAAATTAATGTTTTTGATTTAAGAAATTCAAAACCTATTTATACTATTAATCATTCTTATAATTTACCTATTATTAAAATTTTATTTGATGAATATTCTAAAAATATTATTACTGTTGATAAAAAATTAGCAAAATTTTCTAATTATAAAACAGGGAAAAATTTTACTAATATAGAACCAAAATATGATATAAATGATTTTGAAATATATTCAAATTCAGGAATGTTTTTTTTTTCAACTGAAAGTGAAAAAATAGAAATTTATTTTATTCCTCAAATTGGTCCTTCTCCTAAATGGGCTTCTTTCTTAGATAATATAACTGAAGAATTAGAAGAAGCTAAAAATTATTCTTTGTTTGAAGATTATAAATTTTTAACTGAAAAAGAATTAGAAGAATTAGGAGCTCAAAATTTAATTGGAACTAAAATGATTAAACCATTTATGCATGGTTATTTTATGGATTTTAAATTATATAAAAAATTAAGAGATTTAAATCAACCTTTTTCATATAAGGAATATTTACAAAAGAAAAAAGAAGAAAAGTTAGAAAAATTATTTTCTGATAGAATTGTTTTTAATAAAGGAAAAAAACCTAAGGTTAATTCTCAATTATTAAATAGTGAAAATATTAAAAATAATAAAAATGTTAATTTAAATGATCCTAGATTTTCTAATTTATTTAATAATAAAGAATATATTATTGATTTTACCAGTGATAAATTCAAAAAGAAAAATAAAAATTTAAAAGTTAATGATGATGAGATTAATGAAGAATTACCAAAAATCGAAGATGAAGAAAATAAAAAAAAAAATAAAGATAATGATGATAATATAGTTAATAAAGAAATATTAAAATTAAATGACAAATTATTACAAAAAAAAAGAAAAAAAATTCAAAAATTTCATCAAGGATATAATGAAGATAATAATGATAATTTTGAAGAAAGATTAAATAAAAATAAAAGTGAAGAAGATGAAGAAGAAGTATTTGAATTAGAAAATAAAATTAGAAAATTAGAAAATAAGAAAGAATATAAAAAAGAAAAAAATAAAAAATTAGAAAAAAATCAAAATTTAATAAAAGGAAGAAGAATAGGAGCAAGTTTAAATCAATTATCAAAAGTAAAATTACATTAAAAAAAAAAGAAATAAAAATAAAATAAAATTTTAAATAAATTATTAAAAAATATATATTAAAAAACAAATTTCTAACTATTTTTTTTATATTTCTTATTAAGCTTTCCGTTAATAAATTCAATTTCTTTTCTTTTCCCTTTATTATTTTCATAAAATCCAATTCCATGAGGTTTCCCATTAACAAAATTACAAATAAATTTATCTCCATTTTCTTTTTTAAATTCTCCTTTTCCTTCTTTAATTCCATTTTTATATTCTCCTTTATAATATTCATTATCATTCCATTTATAAAATCCATCTCCATCAAATAAATTATTTTTATAATTTCCAATATATTCATTACCATTTTTTTTCCAAATATAATGTCCTTCACCATTAAATTTATTATTTAAAAAATTTCCTTCATAAATATCACCTGTTTTAAATATTAATTTTCCTTTTCCACTTTTTTCTCCTTTCTTAAATTCTCCTTCATATTTATTCTCATTATTAATTTCTATTCCATTTCCATCTTCTAATCCATTTAAAAAATCACCTTCATATAAATCTTTTTTTTCATAATCATATTTTATTCCTTTTCCATTTAATTCATTATTTTTAAACAATCCTATATAAAATATTCCTTCTGAATTAATATATTTATTCCAACCATTTAAATTATTATTATAAAAATTTCCTAATTTTATTGAAGTATTTCTATTTATTTCTTTTCCAAAACCACATTTTTTTCCTGTTAAAAGTTCTAGTTCTCCTTCATAAAAATTTTCTATATTTACTATTAATTCTTCTATATTTAAATTCCATGTATTGTTTATTTTATATGTTATTCTTATCCCTTTATATTTCTTAGTTTCTTTTATTATAGTTTCTATTTCTTCATTAGGATTATTATCGTAATATTCTGACCAATTTAAATTTTGGTATTTTATTAATTTCTCATCTTCAATTTCATTTTTTAAGATTTTTTCTATTTTCTCATTTTTTGTTATTTCTTTAAATTTATTATTTAATTGAAATGAAAAAGTTTTTAATTCTTCCTTTAAATATTTATTATAATGTTTTCTTAATAAAAATCCTCTTACATATTTATTTAAAATAGTAATATATTCAATTTGAATATCATTCAATTGACAATTAGTATTATTAAAATCATTATTATTTTTATTATTCATAAATTTAATATTTTCATTATTAATAAAATTAGAAAATATTGATTCATTATTTTTTAAAATAAAATTAGTAGCATCATCTTGATTTAAAAACATATTTTTTTTATTTCCAAAAAATGGATTTTGACTTTTACTAGATAAATCCTGAATATTATTATCATGAGTTTTATCAAAGCAATGAGTGCAATGATTTCCCATAAATAAAATTTATAAATTTTTTTTCGAAAATTTATTTTTTTTATTAAATAATGCAAAAAGAAGAAAATAATACTTCAGATGAAAAAATAAATAATGTTTCAAATGAATTATCAGACCCTTCAAAAGATAATAATTTAAAAGATGAAAATACTTATAATCAAATTCCTTTTTCTTCTGGAATTCAAAGTGATAATAGTTTAGTTCAAAATATTGAAAATGAAAATAATAATAATATAATTAACAATCAAAGTGAATTAAACATTCAATTAAATGAACCAGAAATATATAATCCAAAAATAACATTTTGTTTTATTTTATTTTTATTTATAAATATTATAGGTTATATTCATTCTTTTTTTAAATCATATGATATAAAAAATTATTCTTTAATACTTTGGCCTTTATTAAGAAAAAAACAATATTATAGAATTTTATCTAATCACTTTTATCATCATGGTTTATTTGATTTATTAACAAATATGTTTGGAACATATCATATAACTCAATATCTAGAAAAAGAAATTGGTTCAATTTATACTTTAATAATATCTATTCATTCAATAATATTAACTTCAATATTTTATTTGACTTCAATTTTTTTTCTTAAATTTTTATTAAGATTATCAGTATATAATTTTTTTGAACAATGTGGTTTTAGTTCTATTTTTTTCACTTTATATTTTTCTTATTTTCTCCTTAATAAAAATTATAATAGAAATATAAATTTACTTTTTGTTGTTATTAGAGGACTTTATTCAACTTATTTATTAATGTTATTAATTCAAGTTATAACTCCTAATGCTTCTTTAATAGGAAATTTATGTGGAACTTTAAGTGCTTTTTTAATGTTTAAAATATGTAAATTCATTTCTTTTCCTAAATTTGAATGGGTTAAAGATTTTGAATCTTTTCTTACTTTAAATTCTTCAAATAATAAAATTAAAAAATTATTCGGGTATATTAGTGTTGAAGATGATATTAATATTATTGATAATTTAAAGGAATTAAACTCTTTTTGTGAATTTAATTCTTTTAGACCTTTAGCAGAAGAAAATAGTAATAATAACAATAATAATAATCAATAAATATAATAAATAAATAATTATTCTTTTTATTCTATTAAACGTTAAATTTTATTATCAACATAAATAAATGAATTTTTTGAAAAAAAATAAAAAAATTAATGGGAAGTTGTAATGACAGAGATAAATCTGATATAAATGAAGAATGTAAGAATATAAAAAACTAAAAAACTTAAAACTATAAAAATAAAATAAAAAAATTAAAAATAAAAATAGATATCTCATATAATAATTTCAAATTTTTATATCCAATAGGAAAAGGAGGATTTGGAAGAGTATGGAAAGTAAAATATAAAAGAACAAAAAAGATATATGCAATGAAAGAAATGTCAAAGGCAAAAATATTTATGAAAAAATCTGTAAATTCAATATTAAAAGAAAGGGAATTTTTAGAAAAATTACACTATCCATTTTTATCAAATATGCATTTTGCCTTTCAAACTCAAGATTTCTTATATATAGTATTAGATTATCTTCAAGGAGGAGATTTAAGATATAACATGTGTAAAAAAGTAAATTATACAGAAGAAGAAGTAAAATTTATAATATCAAATATAATATTAAGTTTAGAATATATTCATTCAAACAATATAATTCATAGAGATATAAAACCAGAAAATTTAGTTTTTGATGTGAATGGTTATTTACATTTAACAGATTTTGGAATAGCAAATGAACATTATGAAAATGATATATTAATAAATTCAAGTGGAACTCCTAGTTATATGGCACCAGAAGTTTTAATTAAAAAACCTCATTCTTTCGAAGTTGATTTTTATGCTTTAGGAATTATTATTTTTGAATTAATTTATGGGAAAAGACCTTATAATGGAAGAAACAGAAAAGAAATTAGAGATCAAGTTATTTCTAGAGAAACTCAATTAAAATATAATAATTTACCTTCTGGTTGGGATAAAAATTGTATTGATTTTATTAATGGATTACTTAAAAGAAAAAATAAAATAAGACTTGGATTTAAAGGAATTTATCAAATTAAAAATCATCCTTTTTTAAATAATGTTTTATGGGATGAGATTGAAAAAATGACATTTAAATCTCCTTTTATTTTCAAAAGTAATGAAGATAATTATGATTTTGCATATGCAAATAAAAAAGATGATGATATAAATGAATTTATAAAAACTGAATATATTAATTTAGTTAATCAAAGTCATGTTTATGATTATTTTTATTATAATGAAGGAATTACTAAAAAAAAAACCGGTCAATTAAATCAATTTAATGTTGATAATTATCAAAGAATTAATTCACTAAATTTAAATAAAGATAATAATATTAGTCAAAGTTTTGAAAATAAAAATAATAATAATAAAGAAAATAATATGAATTTAAATTTTGGGAAAAGATATTCTGTTGATGCTAGAAATGATAATTTAGGAAATAAAAGTATTTATTATCATAAAAAAAATGTTGCTGGATTTTTAAATAACAGAAATTTTCTCGAAGAAGATAAAACTGATGTGAATGTAAATATGGGTTCTCCAGTAATTTTAAAAATGAGCGATCGATTAAATAAAATAGAATAATTTTAGTATAAAATTAGTATTATATATTTTTGGTGTAAAATTATAAATAGTATGTTTTTTGAGATATTGTTTGAATAAATATTTTTTACATATAAATCAATATTTAGAAAAATATTAATTATTTTATTTACCTTATTATTATTTTTTAATAACTAACTTTTAATAAAATCTCTTATAAATAAAAGTTATTGTTGTGATGTTTTTCAATTTTAGGTAAAATTTACATCTTTATTATATTTTTATACTACGATTATAGTATAAAGTCTTATATTATATATCTCTCTTTTTTAATATTGATATTTCCTTCTTTATAATAAATATTTATTATAATTTAGGAAA
>JAEEGL010564484.1_pt1 | contig 20596 bp, 14 predicted proteins | sample 9134231 | NCBI WGS metagenome assembly JAEEGL01 (sample SAMN16246548, study PRJNA631951) | gut metagenome | biome: gut microbiome; feature: rumen; material: fiber-attached | host: Bos | place: Iran: Karaj | collected 2018-10
CCCTCCGCACGTCCTTGTTCAATGCCTTGTTCAAAGCCTACACGCTTGTTGTATGCCTCGTTGCCTAATACGGCGAGGTAGTTGTTGAAACTGTCGTCGTACTGAATCTGCTGCTGTGGCGAGAGCTGGGAGTACGAGGCTACTTCCTCCAACCGCATAAAGAGCGGTATTTCGTTGGTGAATGCTAATTGTGTTTTCATTTCAGGCATATTTGTAAGGTTATAAATCCATTTGTCGATGTCCTTCTCACAGTCGGATTCTTTCATCTCCCTGTAAAAAGGCATCTGTATCTTCCAATACTGGAATACTTCAGTGTCGATATAGTTGTCCTCATGGTCCCAAAGGGCGACGTGAGCAAGTTTTTTGGGGTGGCGGCTGTCCTTGAAGTTCATGAAGAAAACACCGTAGATGTTTTTCATGTGATAGTTCCAGTCCCTTTTTTCTGTCTTCTTTTTGGGATGTTTCAACTTTTTGAGCTTTTTCTTCTTGCTTTTTTTCGGGTTGACACGGTATTCTATGTACCCCTTGGCCTGTTGGCGCGACGCTGCACGCGAGAGGTAGTGGACTATTCGTTCAGAGAAAAATTCTTGCGGAGTGTTCTGCATTTCGATGACGAACTCCTCGCCGGTGTCGGTTATACAGCGCACGTCAAAGACCACACGACGGACGTTCATGACTGTCTCGTCAACTTCGCCGTCGGTGATGGTGACGCTCGCAATGTTGATCATTGGATACTGGGTCTTAATCAGGGCGTTGAGGAAGCCTCTCGTTATCTCCTCGTCCTTGAATATCACCTTGAACCCAAAGTCAGTGATCGGGCTGATGAATTTCGGGTGCTCTCTCTTTATGTCAGTTTCTTCCGTTGTCATAGGCGCAAAACTTTGTCGCAAAGATAAATTATATTTCGGAAATTGCAAAAAAAAAATTCCAATTTATGTGCCAGATGATTTCATATTCCATCATATTACTCCAACATCCCCATCACCTCGTCTTTCAGGTTGACGGGCAACTCCGAGCCCTCTACAAATGTGGATGCGAGGTCGGTCTTCTTGCGTTGGAGCGTTTGGATTTTTTCCTCCACGGTGTCCTTAGAGATGAAACGGTATGCCATGACAGAATTTTTCTGCCCCATGCGGTGCGCCCGCGCTATCGCCTGCTCCTCCACGGCGGGATTCCACCATGGGTCGATGATGAACACGTAGTCGGCGCTCGTCAGGTTGAGACCCGTGCCGCCCGCCTTTATCGAAATCAGGAACACAGGCACGCCGCCGCCCTCAAACCTGCGCACCACCTCGTCCCTGCGTTCAGTGCTGCCCGTGAGCGTCACGTAGCCGACGTTGATAGAATCGAGAGCGCGGGCGATGTGGTTAAGGTGTTGGACAAAAGACGAAAATACCAAAACCTTGTGTCCCTGTCCGATTACGTTTTGGAGGGCGCGTATCACCTCGTCGGTCTTGCCAGAGCCGCCGTCGTACTCATTGTCTATCAGATAAGGTGTGCAGGCTATCTGGCGGAGCTTGGTAAGCGACTGCAAGACCATGACAGTCGATTTTTCAAAGATGTCCTGTTCCATGAGTTCGAGGATGGTATTGCGGGCGCACGACTTTTCGCTCTCGTAAATCTTCTTCTGCTCCTCCGACATCTCGCACAGTATGGTCTGCTCCACGAGGTCGGGCAAATCCTGCAAAACCTGCTGCTTGGTGCGGCGGAGCATGAATGGAGTGATGATGCCCTTGAGTTTTTCGGCGGTGGTGCCGTCTGTCTTTTTTTCAATCGGGCTTACATAATACCTCTTGAACGCCGAAAGGCTGCCGAGCAACCCTGGGTTGATGAAATTGATCTGCGCCCAGATGTCGGAGAGAGAATTTTCGAGAGGAGTGCCGGTGAGGGCGAGCCTGTGGCGGCATTTGAGCTGCATGATGCTTTGGTATGCCTTCGACGCCGGATTCTTGACGGTCTGGCTCTCGTCGAGCACTATATAATTAAATGTGCAAGCCGAAAGCTGCTCCACGTCGTTGCGGAGGGTCGCGTAGCCGCTGATTACAATGTCGTACAATGGGAACGACTTGATGTAGTCCATCCTGTTGTTGCCCGTAAACTCCAAAATCTTCAGATGCGGCACAAATTTCTTGGCCTCGCTCACCCAGTTGTAAATCAACGACTTGGGTACAATCAGCAGCGACGGAATCTTCTTGCTGAACGCGAACAGCCCTTCAGTAAAGTCGCCCGCCTCCAGCGCGGGGCTGTTGGCGAGAAGGCTGAGCGTGCAGAGTGTCTTTCCAAGACCCATGTCGTCGGCGAGGCACGCGCCAAAATTGTTGTCCCTCATCATTCGGAGCCAGTTGAATGCAACCATCTGGTATGGGCGCAAGGTCGCCTTCACCTGCGCGGGCTGCCGGAGCGGGATTTGGTCGAAGGTGGCGAGTTTTTCGCGGAGTGTGGCAATCCGCTCCCCCACCCTGCCGTCGAGCGGCAACATCTCAAGCGCGGCATATTGGTACGAATGGAGCTGGATGTGATTGTCCTTGCGGTTGACCTCGCAGGCGCGCAACATGCCCTTGTAACGCTCAAACCATTCATCGGGCAGGATGATGATGGAGCCGTCGGGCAACTTGAACTCGTGGATGTCGTTTAGGATATACGACCTCAACGCCACAAAAGGCACTTCCATACCGTCGAGCAGCACCGTGGCGTAGATGTCGAACCAGTCGTTGGAGCTTGTAATCCTGAAGTCGAGCCTGATGCTGCCCGTGTAATAACGCTGCTGGCTCGCCTTCACGCTGGTCTCGATTCCAAGTTTTGAGAGCCGGTCCATGTTGTTGACGATGGCACGGACGGCGCAGTCGTATTGGAATTTTTGGACGTTGGAATAATGCTTGATCCTGTAAGTGCCGGGACGCTCCCTGCCGCCGAAAATCGCCGCCGCGCCAGACTCCACTTCCGTTTCATAATCCATGTCGCGGACAAATTTTTCGAAATAGTAATTGCCGCCGTTCTCAAAAAAATTGACGATGACGGTGTTTTGGCTCGTCGGCTCAAACTCGATGTCGCCGTACATGAATTTGAGCGTGATGACCGCGCCGCCGGTGATGTCGTTGACCACGTTGACCGTCGCCCTGCGCTTTGGCTTGAGGTTGACGATGCGGAACCCACGGGCGTTGACGAGGGCGTTGGTGGCGATGGTGTTCTTGACAAACTTCTTGAAATATTCGAGTTCGGCGCGTTTTGGGACGGAGATGCACTCCTTCCCTACAAATGGCGTGAGTTTATTGGCGTTGATGTTCTTAAAGCGCAGCAACTTCTTGTCAATCACGATGTTGCAAGGTGAATCCGACAATACGACCACTTCCTTTTGGCGCAGGGGGACGTCCTTGCCGCCGCAGTTGGCGGTCAGGTAATAACGAGTGCCGTCGCGGTCGCGGTCAAAGTGGAATACGGCGTGGGCGCGTTCGGGCAGCACAGTTACCTCGTCCTCGGGCAGCACGGCGCGGATGTTGGGGCTGATGTAAAAAATCTTGACCTTATTTTCGATGCAAAGGTCCAGAATCTGCTCCACAATGCTGTCGGTGAGGTCGGAATTGGCAGCCATGTTTTTTTTCAGGAGGCTTTCGCAACGCGACGAAAGAATGCCGATTTCCTTCTGATAATCAGCATATTTATCCTCCTCGCCCTTGATGTTGTCGGGCGACACCCTCATTCGGAACTCGTACAAGTCGCAGTCCTTGTTTTTCTCCACCATGAAGGGGAGGAGAACGTACCCCGACTCGGAGTAATAGCGTATTATGACAATGAAATTCAAGATGATGTGCAGTTTTTTTTGATGTTGACGGCAATCCAAAACGGAAAGCCGAACTGCAAAGGTACGAATTTTGCGTCAAAACCGAAAAAAAACGTGGCAAATTGCGGATAATTGTATATATTTGCACTGAAAAAACACATCTTCTACTATGGCACTCATAAAGACACTCAACGGCTTCACGCCGCAATTTGGAAAGAACATCTGGCTCGCCGACAACTGCACCGTCATCGGCGACGTAATCATGGGCGACGACTGCAACGTGTGGTTCAACGCCGTGATACGCGGCGACGTGCACAGCATCCGCATCGGCAACCGCGTCAACATCCAGGACAACGCCTGCCTGCACGCCACCTACAAGACCTCGCCGCTCAATATCGGCAACAACGTCTCAATAGCCCACAACGCCATTGTGCACGGCTGCACCATCAAGAACAACGTGCTCATCGGCATGGGCGCGATTGTAATGGACAACGCCGTCATCGAAGACAACTGCATCGTGGCTGCCGGCGCGGTGGTAACGCAAGGCACCAAGACCGAGCCGGGCGGAGTCTATGCCGGATGCCCAGCCAAGCGCATCAAGGACGTGGACGAAAAACTCCAAAACGGCCTCATCAACCGCATCGTCGATAATTACGCGATGTACGCCGACTGGTACAGATAGTTAACTCGAATTTCGCATATATTAAACAACGGAAACACAGAAACAACGGAGTCAATACTTCCGTATTTTCAGCGTTTCCCGTTGTAAAGAAAACCAGCGAATGTTGTTGAATATAAAAAAATTTAATAAGCAATGGGAAAGGCAGAAAAAGACATAAAAGTAATCGACTGGGGAACAGTCATCAGGAGTTTCCTTTGGGACTTCATACTGCTGTTTGTGCTGCTGTGCAACCTGTTGCTGCTCTGCTGGGACTGGATATACTCGATACCGAGCGTAACAGAATTTTTCAGGGTTTCGACGCCCAGTTTTTATGGATTCTACAACCCTCTGCACATCAACATCCAGACCGTAGACCTCGCCTTCATCGCGATATACGTGCTCGACATCGTAATCGGCTGGTGCATCTCGATGTTCAAGAAAAAAGAACGTTTTTACAAATACCCGATTTCGCACTGGTACGACGTCGTCGGCTGCATACCGGCAGGTTCGCTGCTGTTTTTCAGGCTGATGAGGGTGGTGTCGATATTCATCCGCCTGTACAAGAAGAAGTTGGTCAACCTCAGCAAGATAGCCTTATTCAGGAAACTGGTCAAGATATACAACATCATCGTAGAGGAGATAGCCGACCGCGTGGTGCTGCACATCCTCGGCGGCATCAAGACCAACGTGCGTTCAGGAATGCCCGTCTCAAAGGAAATCATCGAAAAAATAATCCTGCCGCACAAGGATGCGATAACGACGCTCCTGCTCGGCAAGTTGCGCAACATCGCGCAGCACGAATATTCAGCACACAAGGACGACCTCTCCGACTACATCAAGTCGAGCAGCCGCCGCGCCGTGGAGGGCAACAAGGAACTCGCCAAACTGAAACTCATCCCCGTCGTTGGCAGCCAAATCACCGAAACCATCTCCAAATCAATCTCGCAGACCGTGGTTTCGGTTGTTGACAACATAGTCACCGACGCGCTCTCCGACAGCGGACAGACCAAGGTGAAGGCGATTTCGGACGAAGTAACCGACTTCGCCTTTGAAGACCTCGAAAAACAACTCTCTCCCATCGTCACCGACATGGTGGTGGAATCCATCGCCCTCATCGCCCGCGCCGCCGGCGTCCGTCAGTGGAAACTCAACGATATCCGCGAGCGCATCGCCATCGCCAAATCCGCCGCCAAGCCCGACGCCGAACTCATCGAAAAACTCGAAACAGATTATCAGACGCTGTTCCTGAAAGAATTTGAGAAAAACCTTGAAATCAATGCATAATGCATAATTGCCATCCGGCGGAAGCCCAATTGTGAATTGTGAATTGTGAATTATGAATTGTGAATTATGAATTGTGAATTATGAATTGAAAAACTTGAGCACCTTGCCCCACAGACCTTCCTTGACTGTATCAGCGTCATAATCGGCGATGGAGAAACGCTCGCGGAGTTTGTCGGTGAGTTGCGTCGGGGTAACGTCCTGACATATCGCGCCATATTCACAGTAAGAAATCTCGCCCCTCTCTTCTGAAACCACAATTACAAGACTGTCTGAGACTTCGCTCATGCCAATCGCGCTACGGTGGCGGGTGCCGATGTTTTGCGGCACGTCGGGATTTTCGGTAAGCGGAAGGATGCACTTGGCGGCAACAATCCTTCCTTTTGAAATGATGACCGCGCCGTCATGCAGCGGCGAATTTTTGAAAAACAGCGAACCAAGCAACCGCGCCGTGATGGCGCAGTCGAGGTGTTCGCCGTTATTGATGATGCTTTCGATGTTGGAATGGCTTGGCAACACGATGAGCGCGCCGGTATTGTCTTTGGCAAACTCGGTGCAAGCCTTCACGATTTCGGGGATGTTGAGATTTTCGGGCGACTCCTTGATGACATTGCGGAAGATGCGCTCCACCGAAAAAAACTTGGAGATGCTCGTCTTGTCGCCAACCTCGAGGAGAAATTTCCTGATTTCCTGTTGGAACACGATGACCAACGCCAACAATCCCACGCTCGAAATCTTGTTCATGATGGTGCTCAGGAGGCTCATATTCAACAGTCTGACTATCAGCCACATCACATAAATCATAAACAGGGCGATGAGGATATTGACCGCCTTGGTGCCGTGCAACTTGGTATAGACTATATACATCAAGTAGGCACTCAGCAATATGTCAACCAGGTCGATGAACCCGAAATCTAAGATACCCATTTTTCAATGCATAATGCATAATTCACAATGCACAACCGGCATCCGCCAGATGGCAATCATGAATTATGCATCATGAATTACGCATTAATTATTTGAATTTAAAGTCCCTGTAATTCCACTTGTCGATTACCGTGCCCTTTTGGATTTTCACGATGCCGGGGTTGGCGCGGACAATGGTCTTGAGCGTGATGTCGTCGGTCTGCACGAAGGGGAACTGAATGTCGAACTCGCCCTTTACATTATTGACCACATCCCAGTTGCTGCTCGTCATGCCGATGATGGCGCAATCGTTTTTCTGTGCGTATTCCTGCAACTTGCGGAGCATCTGCAGACCTTCCACCTCGCTCTTTTCGAGTTTGTGCATAACGACGAGATAGACAGGCTTTTCGTAGTTGAGCACCTGCTCGGTGTGGTCGATGCCGGTGGAATCCGTCATTGTGAAATCATGTACCGGCGGCACGTAGCCCTCTTTTACAAGGATTGACTTGGTGTCCTGCCAAACCCATGTGCTGTCGTTCCAGGGATAATTGTCGGAATCAAACTCCTTGACCTCGCCCGTCACGCTGTTTTTGTAGATGAGTTTGGTCTTGTACTCGTCGCGGGGGGCGTCTGGCGGATACTCCATCAACTTTGCGATGTTGTTGCCGATTTTGTAGGGGCGGAAGTCGAGAATCGGCAGGTGGTGTATCATAATGTGCTGGAATAACAGCGCGATGCAGAATGTGGAAGCGGCAATGGCAATCTCCACATTGTCGGAGAGCGGATTGTCCATCCGTTTGCGCTTGATTACCAAGAAAATAATGAGCGCGAGCAATACGACGTTCTTAGCGAAGGTAGTCCAATTGTCGAGGACGAGCGCGTCGCCAAAACATCCGCAGTCATGCACCGGATTCTTGATGGCGATGTAGAGCGTCAACGGCGTGAAGAATATCTCAAAGGCCAAAGCCATCCATACAGCCCAGCGCGGCTTGAGGTTGAATACCAACATTATGCCCGTGGTAAATTCCAACGCCGACAGGAAAAAAGCCAGCGGCAGCGACCATTCCGCCATATAAGGCATGTCGAACGCCAGGTTGAAATAATCGGTAAACTTGTAGCACGAGCCGAGCGGGTCCACCGCCTTCACAAAGCCCGAGAACACAAACACCGCACCCACTATAAGGCGCGCCAAAAAGATTAAGAGTTTCATTTTTTTATGTTTAGTTTTTTTGTTTTCAATTAATTAAACATTTTCAATTTTCAATTTTCAACTTTCATCTTTCAACTTTCCACTTTCAACTTTCATCTTTCAACTTTCAACTTTCAACTTTCAACTTTCCACTTTCATCTTTCATCTTTCATCTTTCAACTTTCAACTTTCAACTTTCATCTTTCAACTTTCCACTTTCAACTTTCATCTGTCAATTTGATGAGGTTGAACACCGAATAATTGATGATGTCGTAATATCCTGCGTCGATGCCCTCGGATACGGTGGTCTTGCCGTCGTGATCCTCTATCTGCTTGATGCGGTAGAGTTTCATCAGGATGAGGTCTGTAATGCTCGATACGCGCATCATGCGCCACGCCTCGCCGTAGTCGTGGTTTTTGCGGAGCATTAGTTCCTTGGCAAGGTTGGCGTACTTGTCGTAAAACTGCTCGGCTGTGGCTACGTCAAAGTCGGCGGTGTCGGCAAAACCTTTTTCCAACTGTATCAGCCCCATGATGGCATAGTTGATCATGCCAATGAACTCCGGCTCCACGCCCTCGCCCACCATGTTGACTCCACAGACCTCGATGCTCCTGACGCGGCTCGCCTTGATGAAAATCTGGTCGGTGACGGACGACGGACGCATTATGCGCCAGGAAGTTCCATAGTCGGACGCCTTCTTCAAGAATAGCGTCTTGCACCTCGCTATCTGCTGTTCAAATTGTTTTTCAGTGTTCATTATTCATCGCATGTTTTTCAGAGTGCAATATTAAATAATTTTTTAATAATTGGCAACAAATTGGATTGTAAAAATTCATAAAAAAAACAGACGACCTGTAAGAAAGGACGTCTGCAAAAAATGAAAAATGAAAAAAAAAACTTTTGTAAAATGTTATTTGTATTGGAGCACGATAAGTAATTATTATGAAAAAACTATTTGCAAAATCATTTTTCCGAATACTTACTTTTTTGGTTAATAGGCGGTTGTTTATTTGGATTGGAGTACGTTAATAGGAGAAGTTGGTGGTGGTACCGTCGTCCGAAAGCGTAATCTTGACGGTGGTCGCCTTCTGGAAGTTGATGCCGTACAATTCACATTCCACATCGTTGTAGTAAGTGATTGCGATGTCGTACTTGCCAGGGTCGGCACACATGATCCTCACCTCCTCTCCGTTTTCAAGACGCTCGTCGAGCCAGTTGTCGCTCCAGTCGTCTGAGTCGGAATCGGAGATGTAGATGGCGTCGATTCCAAAGCCAGTGTTGTTGACGATTACGACCGGAAACGATATTGGAGACACTTGATCAACGTTGACGTCATCTTCCGGGTCGTCGTTGATAGTCGTCGCATTGGCCGTCGGTGCTATCATTGCAGCCACCATCAGGCCGCAGAAGAATTTGAAAACCTTTTTCATAATGTTTTGATTTTTAGTTTCGTGTTTTTTTCTTTGTTTGACTATTTGATACACTACTGCATAAAATTCCACACGAAAAAATGATTTTTTTTTGATTTTTTTTATTATCAACTGATAATCAGGATGTTCGGAGACAATTTTTTTTGAGGGGAACAAACAATTTTTTATCTAAACCAACATAAAAAAACGTCATAGAGTGTGGACAAGTGCCAAAAAAAACGAGATGTCCACACTCTATAACTAATCAAACAATGTCAACATCCTGAATGTCAACTTTATAACAAAAACACAAAAAACGGACAACCTCACTCAAAGACTGTCCGTTTTTTATAATAAAGCGATTATGTTTTTCTTAGAACGAGAACTGAGCGCGGAGCTGCAATGTGTTGTAAGTCTCGTGAGCGTCGCCCAAATGGAATTGAGTTACGCCATAGTTGAGCTTCATATTGAAGTGCTTGCTGAAGAAGTAGTTGAGACCGATGGTGAGGTCGCTCTGATTGCCATTGGAATGAAGGTCGAGGTAATCGTAACGAGCGAGGATTTCGAGGTTCTTGGGCGAAGCGTTGGCGGCAAGACCAGTGGTCTTGTTGTAGTTTTGCTGCTCGCCGATAAGAAGGAACGATGTCTGTGCAAGGAAACCGCCCATATGGTAGCGGTCGCACGTGCCGTGAGGCTCACAACTTGCGCCCTGGAAATGAGTCTCCAAGAGGAACCTTTTGTGAATGAAAATCATCTCCGCCTCATAACGAGAATAATGGTCGGCATTAAACGTCAGCTTGTCCAATCCAACCTTTTTGTTTGAAAATGTCTGAGGAATGTTGCTGCTGAACGAACCTGCATTGGGACTATTGACGTACATCGGCGCAAGTCCGAAATGAAGTACGGTGGCATCGTTGATTATGGGGCGGTAGATTGCCTTTGCCGAGAAGATGACACCCTTGTCAAACTGTGCATTGCCCTTGTCAACATTGCCGTCCGAATAAACACCGCCGTTGAAATTGAAATGGTCGGTTGTGAGCAAATACACAAGACCCATCTTGCGTGAGGGGCAAAGAGAATTGTCCACGGTTGCATCATCAATGAATTTGTAGGCAAGTCCCAACGGTTTCATACCGTAACCCATGAACACATTACCAAACTGAATGTGGTGCTTGCTATTGAAGTTGTATTTGATGAATACATCACGGAATGAAATGGTAGTTGCATCTGGTGCGCCAGTATTTGCATTTTTGCTGTACACGAAAGCAAGTTCAATCTTGTAGTCCCATTTCTCAAGGAACTTGCCCGCAACACCGAGGCGAGTGTCGTTGACGGCGACACCATTGTCAGGATGGTCGGTGTCAATCCTGTTGAAGTACGTGCCAGCATCGAGGTTGGTACGGCCGATGAGTTTCAGAGAAAACTGGTCGTTCTCAGGAACCACCGTTATCTGCGCCATCGACTGCGCTGCTGTGAATGTAGCAAATGCAGTGGCAATTAATGCTGTTTTTAATAGTTTCATATCGTTTTTTTTGTTAATAATTTTCAAATATCACGCCGCAAAGTTAAAAAGTATTATTCAATTATAACAAAAAAAATGCCCAAAAGTGATTAATTTTACCGTTTTAGTCGTCGGAGCCAAAATCTTTTTGCAAGTCCTGCATCTTTGGCAACGTCAAAAACAACATAATCCACATCGCAAACGCCACCAATATTATCCAAACCTTCGGACACAGGACCAACGTCACGCTATTGACGTCGATGCCCGAAACAAGGGCGTTGTATTGGCGCATCTTGGCGTTGCAATACGCCTCGGCAGGCGTCTCGATGGCAGAATCAAAATGTTTGACAGCACGGCGATACGACACTTTATAATATATCAGCACAGCCAAATCTACTATCCACACCCATTGCAGCCAGCCGAGGCACAAAAGCCCGTCGGTGAAGAGGAACGTTATGGCAAACGCCGCAAGCATCACACCGAGGGTTTTGGTCAGGAGCTGCTTCTGCTTGTTGCATAGCGTCAAGAGCGGGTTTTCTGCGGAAATCTCGTCGCCGGTGGTCATTTGCAGTTGAGTTTGTAAGTCTTTCCGGGAATCACGTCAAAAATCACCTTGCCATCTTTTACAAGGGCGTTTTTGGCGTTGGTCTTTACGTTCTTGCATCCCTGCGGCAACACGCGGCTGATTGTAACAGGCTCATTGAACGTGGTGAGGGGCGACTTGGCATTGCAGCCGACGATGACAGTGATTTTGTTGCCCTTTTTCATCTCCCTGATTGTAAGAGAGTTGCGCTCAAAGATGTATTTGGATATTTGGGCGAATGTAGCAGCCCAGAATTTCTGAGGATTTTGGGTAACGTATTTGAGGTGCTGTTCCAAAGCAGACGATTCTATTGGGGAATATCCGCCGTCCTCGTCAATGCCGTGGATGAGGAACGTGACCCAGCCTTTTTGCGACACTCCGTCATCAACCCACTTATTGAGTTCAGCCGCAGTATTGACGTCGCTCTCCAAGCCGACACCCACTGACGAAATGTCAAACATGTCGGCGGGCGTGTGCGGCTCCACGTGCTTGCTGCAACAACGCGCCGAAATGTAATACTTGGCTACAATCTCCTTATGCGCCGACGCACAATAAGGATATACGAGCGTAACACTCTCACTGCCAGTGTATTGCTTGATGATGCGCTTGGATTCGCGGCACTCTCTTTCAAACTCCTCCACGTTGAGCGTCGCCATATTCTTGTGCGTGACGGTGTGCGACGTTACCTCGTGTCCGTTTTTGACGACAGCCTTCAGTTTTGGCCATTCGTCCTGCTTCACCCATGTAGTTACAACGTTGAAGGAGGCTTTCACGCCATACTTGTCAAACAGCGGCACTGCTACTGGCAACTGGTTAGTCGTCAGGTCGTCAAAAGAATAGGTGACGGCACTTTCGCTGAATCCGTGCCACGGCGCGACGGTGTATTCCGACGGAATCTGCGCCACGGACGTTGCAGCGGCAAAAAACATTGCGGCTGCAAGAAATGTGATTTTTGTTTTCATTGGATATAACCTATAATACATCAAAAATGTAGAGACGTGCCTCGGCGCGTCTCCACATTATTGAAATTCAATTTATTAAGAGACGCGCCATGGCACGTCTTTACAAATTATTTTGCTGGTGCGTCCGTTGCGGCGACAGGAGCGTCCGTTGTTGCGGGAGCCTCGGTCTTGGCTTTGTCCCTGAAATCGAGTGCGGGGATTGGTTTTAGGCCAAAACGTTCAAGTTTGCCGTTGCAGTAAAGTCCAAAACCAATTGCGCCCAAAATCAGGACTGCCCACAGCACCTTCTTCCACCACGGGTACTTCTTGTCGGCGAGTGGGTCGCGTCCCTTGACAAACGGGAATTTGGCGAGGTGCGTGAGGGTTGCGCCGAAGGTGATGTTGACGAATGCGTGAGCGTTGACAGCCCAGCCGTTGGCGTTGAGCACGGGTGCAAGGTTGCGGCGGCGTAGTTTCATGTACGCAAGGAGCATCGACGGTCCCGAAATCAGGAGTATTATCGCCAATACAGCGAGAATCATGCCCCACCATTTGAGTTCGAGGAATCCAGTCACAGCACTTACGATGAAACTTCCAATGAAGCCCAGAGCCATGCCGATTGCAGCGAAGATGCCGCAGTATTTGGCGATGTCGAAAGGTTGTTTGGCCTCGGCGGGAGGTGCGGCAGGTGCGCCCTCGGCGGGTTTGGTGGTGATTTCGGTGGTCTTTTCAGAAATGGCGGCAGTGCCTTTGCTCGTAATCTCGGCGTCCTTGCTTGCGGCAAATTTCTCCACCTGCTCCTCGATGAACTTGGCGAATTTCTTGTATGGCGACCAGAACGCCTGACGGATTGAAATCGGGTTATCGATAATCTTAGTAACAGTAGCCTCGTAGTCGTTGCCGGCGCGGTCGTAGAACACGCCATTTTTGCCGACAGTGATGTTATCGACGTCGCCATCGGTAACTACGGCGGCTATCTGCAACTTCTTGCCGAGTTTCTTGTTTTCGCAGTCGCAATACGCAATGAACATCGCGCTCTGTGTGGCGGATGCGGTGTGCTTGCCCATGTCGGCTACTTTGATGCAGAGGTCGCAGCTGCGCTGGTCGATGAAGAGCGTTCCTGCCTGGAAGATTGCCTTGTCGCCTGTCTTGTACTGATAGTAGAAGTCGGTGAATGTCACGAAGTTGCGCAGGAAATTGTAAAGGTCGCGGTACAGGTGGGCGAGCTTGTTGACTTCCTGGATGCTCTCGGCGTTGTCCTTCTCGGCGAGATCCTTGTCCACGAGGGCGAGGAGTTCGTCTTTCTTATTGTTGGCAATCACTTCGGTAATGTACGCAAAATCAACGCCTTCCACCTTCGCGCCCTTCTTGGAGGCGAGCCACTTGTCGTAAGCGTCAAACTTGGCTCCGATGGAGTTCCACTCTGACTCGCTGATAGACGACTTGCCGCTGAAATCAACGTCCAGAATCAACGACTTCAACGCATTGAACTTGCCCTCCCACGCTGGGTTGATGGGTTCGTTGAGCGGAACGACAGCCTTTGAGCCGATTTTAGTGAGCGGATAAGTCTCTATTTCGGCGATGGAAGCCGCAAGGTTTTTCTCCGAAATCTTGGCGAGGTTGTCTTTGGAGATTTCGAGGGCGGAAGCGGCGTCAGAATCCATTGCGGCGAGTTTGCAGCGGATGAAATAGTCAGCCACCTTGTCCTTGATGGCGTAATAGGCGTCGCGGGCTGCGGAAGTCTTGTCGCCGTAGGGAATGAGGTTGGCGTCGTTGACAGAGAGGTTTTTCCACGCGGCAAAGTCCGCCGCCTCGGTGTAAAACTCCTCAATCAATTCCTTCGTGACGCCGTCTGCGCCGCTGCGGTCGGTCGCCTTGCCGATGTTGGCGATGATTGTTGCTATTATCTTTTTCAACGACTCGTCGTCGGTGGACGCCTCGGTGATTACGCCGTCGCCGTTGTACTTGGTGTCGGCGAAAATCTTCACGCTGTCGTTGGTCTCGGCGATGGCGAGTTCCTGCTTGTCGAGCTTGAGGTTGGAAAGTATCTGACGCGCCGAATTGAGGAGCTTCTTGCCCTCGTCGGTGTCTTCGCGGATGGCAGAAAGCGGCAGCACCGCCGACTTTTTGGTGAGCGAATCCATCGACTTGAGCACCTTCTTGAGCCATTCTATTGCGGCAGTCACCTCGTTGACCTTGATGTGCCCGTCGCCGTCGGTGTCGAGCATCTTGAGGGTCTCGGGGTCGATTTCAAGCCCCGAAGTCGGGCAGCTGAGCACTGTCCACTGCTTTTGGTCGAGTTCGGTGAGATGTGCGATGTCGTCGCCGGTCTCGATGCTCACGCGGGTCACACCACCTATCTTGGTGTACCTCCACGGGTAGGTTGATTTAGTGTTTTCCATTTTTAATGTTTATGTTGATGATTATATGTCGCAAATGTACGAAAGATTTTTCAAAAAAATCTCACAAAAAATAGGGATTTTTTCAAAAAAAATTATCAATTTTGTAAAATATTTGGATGCAATGACTAACAAACAGATAATATTATCATTGACAATATTCTTCGCCGCACTGCTGACAACAAGGCTCCACGCCCAAACGAGCGGACAGACACCGAGCGGCGCGGACATCATCGCCATGCCCGACAACGACAACAAGTTCAGGGCGTTGGAAGACTTCCTGCGCACACAGACCAACCCCGACACTTTATTATATTATACAGAAAGGCAATTGTACCTGGCGCGAAAACTCAACAACCTCCTCTACATCACACGCGCCCTGATGAACCGGGGACGCGCCTACAGACGGCAGTACGACTACGAGAGCGCGGTGAAAAACTACGAAAAGGCAATCACGACAGCAAGGGAAGCCTGCGACCGCAAGAGCGAGGCCAACTGCTACATCGAGATGTCGGACAACCTCGCACGCATCAACGACTACAACCGTGCGTCGGAATGTCTCAACAACGCGCTGCACATATACGTGGAGCTGTCGGACACATCCAAAATCACCGACGTATACCGCAACCTCGGGCGGCAGTGCCTAAACTTCCACCTATACAAGACCGCCAAATCATACTTCGACAACGCTTTCAAACTCGACTCAATGTCTGGCGACCAGCTGTCGCTCAGCCTCGACTTTTACAACGTCGGCAAATCCGACTATGGGCAATACCTCGACCTCGACTCTATCGGCATGCTCTTCTCGGGCATCAACCTCATAAAAAAATCGCTGTCGCTCGTAATGCCGCTCGGCGACAAGAGGCTGATACAAGGGTGCTACGAACAACTCATGCTCATGTACGTAAGCATATTCACCACCGGCAGGAAAGAACTGCTCCAGACCGCCAAAGACTCAGCCCATTACTACCAAAAGCTCACCAACGACCTCCGCATGGAGCTGAACCCGAACAAAGAGCACTTCGTACTGGAAATCACCAACGCCAACCTCCTGACAATGGACGGCAGATTCGCAGAGGCTATCGAAAAACTCAAAAGCATCGAAAAGAAATTCAACCAGGATGTCGCAAAATACGCGCGCTACAAGGCGTTCCTGTTCAGGTCGATGATATGGACCCTCCGCGAATCGGGCGACTACAAAGGCGCAGTGGAATATTCCGAAAAATTCAAGGCCGCCGAAGAAAGCACATACAACCGCGAATTTGCCGTCAAGTCAATCAAAAAATCCGCCGAAACAGAATACAGCGAAATAATACGCAAGCGCGAAGAGGCCGACAGGCAGCAGGAGCTGATACAGCGCGAGCAAATACGCAAGCAAAGGGTGCAGACTCTCTTTTTCTCAATTTGCATCATACTGGCGGTGATACTCGTGGTGGTGATATGGCAGAGCCTCAAGCGCAAACGCCGGCACAGCGAGCGGCTCGCCAAACAAAAAGCCGAAATCCAACTGAAAAACAACGAACTACAAGCCCAAAACCGAAAAATAGAATCCCAGCGCGACGAAATTTTGGCGCAGCGCGACGAGATTGACGCTCAAAAGACACAACTTGCCGAAGCAAATTCGCGCATCACCGCATCCATCCGCTACGCACAGCGCATACAGACCGCCTCCGTGCCGTCAGCCGACATGATGCAGAAGATATTTGGAGAGTGCATCGTGTATTGGAAGCCGCTCAACATAGTATCCGGCGACTTCTTCTGGGCTACACAGTCGGGACGTTACAGGCTGCTCGCCGCCGCCGACTGCACCGGGCACGGCGTACCAGGCGCTTTCATGAGCATGCTCGGCGTATCCACACTCAACGACATAGCCGCGCAGAAAGACATCGAAGGCACCGAAACGACAGCCGCGTCTATACTCGAAGAACTACGCAGCAAAATCATAGCCGCGCTCCGTCAGTCGGGACCGCAGAGGGAGACGCGGGACGGCATCGACATGGCTCTGTGCGTCATCGACCACGCCGCCATGGAAATACAATACTCCGGAGCCAACCGCCCACTGTGGCTCGTCCGCGACGGACAGCTGTCAGAATACAAGCCCGACAAGATGCCCATCGGACAACACATAAAAATCACTCCATTCACCAACACGACTATAAAAATACAGACGGGCGACACTATCTACATGTCGTCAGACGGAATATCCAACCAGTTTGGCGGCGGCGAAAACAAGCCGAAATTCGGACAGCAGCGGCTGCGCGACCTCCTGCAAGACATCGCCCAAAAGCCATTCGGCGACCAGCGCGCCACCATCGAAAAAACACTCGACCAATGGCGGAAGCGTCCCGACGGATCGCTGGAGCCGCAGGTAGACGACCAAATCCTCGTAGGCATCAGGATATAATAACAAAGACGAAAATTTCCTAAATATTGTAAATGCACGAATAATCATATCAAATTTTGCGTTAATTTTGCATACCAACAAAAAAAACAACAAAAAACAGATAAAATGATGAAAAGAATAATACTTTTGCTGCTTATGACCGCCATCCTTACAGGCATGGCTACGGCACAAGGTTACGAAATCACTGTGAAAATCAACCACAGCGCAGGCGACACCGTAATCCTCGGACACCACTTCAACGAAAGGCTGATACCCGACGACACCGTGGTGCTCGACAACAAGTGCATGGGCGTATTCAAAGGCAAAGAAAAACTGCCCGGCGGAATGTACTTCATTTTCCTCAAAAGCCGCACATACTTCGACATCCTCATCGACGGCAACCAGAAATTCACCATCGAAAACGACACCGTCGGCTCCGGCTACCTCAAAAACATGAAAATCACCAACAGCCTCGAAAACCAAATCTTCCACGACTACCAGGTGATGCTCAACGACGCCAACAAGGAATACCGCAAGCTCAACGAGGAGTACGAGCAGGCAAAAGGCGACGAAGCCAAAGAAAAAACCATCAAGGAAAAGATGAAGGCGGTGGGCGAGCGCGTGGAGCAGGCGTACAAGGACCAAATCACCAAGCACCCGGACATGTTCTTCTCCAAATTCCTGACCGCAACGCGCGACGTGGAAGTGCCGGCGGAAATCACCGAACAGAACGACCGCTTCTACTACTACAAAAACCACTACTTCGACAACTTCCCGCTCTCCGACGCACGACTCCTCCGCACACAACTCTACCAGCCAAAAGTGGAGAAATACATCGACAACCTCTGCATGCAGATACCGGACTCGCTCAACAAAGAGTGCAAATGGCTCATCAGCAAGGCGCGCGGCAACGACGAACTATTCCGCTTCATGCTCGTGTTCCTCTACAACAAATACGCCAAGAACGAAAACATGTACGCCGAAAACGTATATGTGGAACTCGCCGAAATATTCTGCAAGGAAGCCAAGTGGGAGACCGACTCTTTCAGGACAGACCTTAAGAAAAAAATCTCCAAAAGGGAAAACTGCCTCGTCGGCAACCCGTCGAAAGACCTCCTGATGCGGCAGCTCCCCAACGACACCGTGAAAATAGACGCGCTCCGACCCGCCATCGACAAGATGAAAGAAGAAGGCGTGGCGGTCGAAAAAGCCAAACCCGACTTCGAAGCCCGCCGCAACGACGTGGTGCGCATCCTCAACGACCTCGTCAACAGTTTCGGACGGACCGACATATCAGTCCACAGCATACCCGCAAAGTACAAGATGGTGGTATTCTGGGAGCCGGACTGCAGCCACTGCAAGGAAGAAATGCCAAAGCTCTTCTCATTCTACAAAGACACCCTCCAGACCATCGGATGCAAAGTATTCGCGATATACATGAACAAGAGCGTGGACAACCTCGGCGACCTCCACAGGCACATGAACAAATGGTTCGACTTCGTGAAACAACAAAAAATGATGGCATCGGGCTGGTACAACTACTTCAACCCATTCGACCAATACCGCGATAACTACGACGTCAACAGCACACCGACTTTCTACCTCCTCGACTCCAAAAACGAAATCATCGCCAAAAGAATATCGTTCCACCAGATGTACGAGCTGATGAAATTCCTCGACGAGGACGAAAAGAGACACCAAGAAAACAAATGACGCATTTGCAGCAGACCATGAAAAAAATACTATTATTGACAGCGATGCTGATACCACTGGCTGCGGCGCCGCAGGATTTCAAACTAACGATGAAATTCTCGCACTACAAGCCTCAGAAGGTGCGCCTGACGCATTTCTACGAAGACAAGCAATACCTCGACATCGACTCCGCGCAGCAAAACGGCAACACCGTATGGTTTGAAGGGGAAGGCGAACTCTATCCGGGCATCTACTCCATAATCCTCGCCGACGAAGGAACGTCATTTGAAGTCCTCGCCGACCACGACAACCAGTTCATGACGTTCAAAGCCGACGTCAAAGACATACAGAAGACCATGAAAGTGACGGGTTCGGAAATCAACGCCAAGTTTTTCGAATACCAACGCACAATGACAGACTTCAACCGCAAACGCGCCAACCTCGACACGCTCCGCCGCCATGCGCTCGACACCGTCGGCGGCCGCCGACCCGACTCCACCAAGGCCGCCGGCTACCAAGAGCAGATTGAGCAAATCGACAAACAGACCAAAGACTTCACCAGCAAGACCATCAGCGACAACAAGGGCAACTTCCTCGGCGACATGCTCGACTGCATGAACGCCTCCGACCTGCCACTGACGGAGATGTACGACCACATAAACTTCGCCCAGAAAGGCCTGATAAGGACACCATTCTTGGTAAAAGCGTTGTTCAAGCACATCGCCCGCACCATCGATGACGGACAATACGAAATCATACGGCGAAACGACATGCTCATCGAAAAAACCAAGGCTGACAACGACATGTTTCACTACGTTAGCGGCTACCTGCTCAATTTTTACCGCACTTTTTTCAAAGGAGGCATGAACGAAGTATTCGTCCACCTCGCCGACAAATACTTCCTCTCCGCGCCCGAAGACGAACTCTCGTCCGAAAGCCGGAGCATGATACAGCATCAGCGCGACATATTCGCATCCTCGATGGTGGGCAGCAAGGCACACCCTATACGGATGCGCCGCACCATCGAGGGCGACTCAATCGACGTACTCGACGCCCACGACGGCACGATATTCCTCCTGTTCTGGAGCAACGGCTGCGGACACTGCGACTCCGCCGAAAAGTCGCTGATGGACGTATATGACGGACTGCAGAAAAACAACATCCGCGTCATTTCGGTCAACAACGACCAGCACAGCTTCGAGACACTCCGCGCCAACGCCGTCAAAAAAGACTTCCCCTGGACCGACGTCTGCGACACAGAAGACTCCAACTCCCGCTACCGCGAATACTATTACGTGGTCTCCACGCCCATAATGTACATCATCGACACCAACAAACGCATCGTCCAAAAATGCGTAGGCGAAGACCAAATCGACGAAATAGCACGGCGGATGAGCGAGTAATCAATGCACAATGCATAATGCATAATGCATAATTCATAATTCATAATGCACAATGCATAATACGCATACAATGTCTAACCGCCCTGAAAGGGCGAAATCACAAAGCCGTGTGCGTGAGCGCACGGAAAAACGAAATCGCACACGGAATCCCCGTAATCGCACACGGAACCACGAAATCGCACACGGAACCACGAAATCGCACACGGAATCCACGAAATCGCGCACGGAATCCCCGAAATCGCACACGGAAAAACAAACCCCGACCACGAAATCGCAAAAAAAACAAAATCATAACACAAACAAACCACAACCATGAAAAACGCATTCATCATTCTTGCCGACGGCTTTGAACTCATCGAGGCGATGGCACCATACGACGTATTCTGCCGTGGCGGAATCAACGTCAAGTCGGTATCTGTCAGCGGCAGCAAGACCGTATCTGCATCCAACAAGGTGCAAGTAACCGCCG
>JAEEGL011719830.1_pt1 | contig 20594 bp, 13 predicted proteins | sample 9134231 | NCBI WGS metagenome assembly JAEEGL01 (sample SAMN16246548, study PRJNA631951) | gut metagenome | biome: gut microbiome; feature: rumen; material: fiber-attached | host: Bos | place: Iran: Karaj | collected 2018-10
AAAATAGAGTTTTTTGTTGAATCGTGCAAATTTTTTTGTAAGAAAACACAATAAATGTGCGTTTTTTGTGTTAATGACTCTTGTTTATGGGGTGATTCGCAGTCCTTCGGTGGCCAAAATGGTGTTTGGGAAGACTTCTTTGGCTTCAGAGAGCAACAGCTGTTCGTCCTCGTAACGGGAAGAGAAATGTCCAATCACCAGTTTCTTGGCATGAGCCGCGCAGGCAATCTGTCCGGCTTGGCGGGCGGTGCTGTGATGATAGGTCACGGCACGGTCCAGATAATCGTCGGCGTAGGTTGCCTCGTGGTACATCAAATCCACGTCACGGCACCATTCTGCCAGTTCGGGCACAGGGCTGGTGTCGCTGCAGTAGGCGTAGGAGCGGACAGGGTCGGGTGGGGTAGTGAGGCGGCTGTTGGGAACCACTTCTCCCTCTGCTGTCTGCCAGTCTTCGCCCGCCTTGATGCGGTTGATGGCCCAGGTGGGAATACCGTAGAAGTCAATCATCTCGCGGCGGATATGCGGCAAACCAGGCTTCTCCTTGATGAGATAGCCGCAGCAGGGAAGGCGGTGGTTCAAGGGTAGCGACCATACTTCCATCGAACGGTCCTCGAAAATGAGCTGGTGCTGTGTGCTGTCCACAGCCTGGAATTGCAACTCATAGTCCAAGTCGGGGAAGAAGTGTGTCTTCATGAATTCCACGTAAGTTTGCAGGTTCGACGGCCCATGAATGAAGAGTGGTGCCGTGCGACCTAACAGTCCCATAGTGGACAGAAAACCGGGTAACCCGAAGATGTGATCTCCGTGGGCGTGAGTGAGGAAGATATGTGTGATATTTTGCCAGTTCAAGCCTGTGTATCGCCATTGCAACTGTGCGCCTTCACCGCAATCCAGCAACAGTAATTTGTCTCGAACGTTAACCACCTGACAGGATGGGAGATGTTTCCGTGTGGGCAATGCAGACCCACATCCAAGGATTTGTATTTCAAACTTCTGTGCCATTTTTTTCTATTGTAAGAGATTCCCTCTTCCTTCATTTTTCATTGATCACTCTTCGCTTTCCACTACTTACTCCTCACTCCTTATCTTTCATCGTTCATCTTTCGTTGTTCATCTTTCGTTGTTCATCTTTCATTGTTCATCTTTCGTTGTTGAGAGTTCACTATTCATCTTTCATTCTCAAATACTCTTCCAGTCCTGCGCGGCGCAGTTTGCACGCCGGACACTCTCCGCAACCGTCACCGGGAATACCATTATAGCAGGTTAGGGTGCGTGTGCGCACAAGATCCAGTACCCCCATTTTATCAGCCTTGGCCCACGTCTGTGCCTTGTCTATCCACATCAGCGGTGTGTGGATGACGAACTGCTCCTCCATGCCGAGGTTCAGGCTCACATTCAATGACTTGATGAAGGCATCGCGGCAATCGGGATAGCCGCTGTAATCGGTTTGAGACACGCCTGTGACAAGGTGGTTGATGCCTCGTTCGCGGGCAAAGACAGCAGCCACGCTGAGGAAAAACAGGTTGCGACCTGGTACAAATGTGTTCGGGGGACCATAGGCCGGTTTCTCCTGATCCATCTTCATACTACTATCGGTGAGCGAATTATGAGACAGTTGACTGATGAATGACACATCCATTTGGTGCCACTCCACGTCACCGCCGCCACAGTTCAAGCCGTTGCGACGTGCCACCTCACCAGCATCGGCGGCTATTTCTCGTGCTTTTTCCACTTCCAATACGTGTTTCTGGCCGTAGATGAAAGTGAGTGCCACCACTCTCTTGAAGTGCTTCAGTGCCCAGAACAGGCACGTCGTAGAGTCTTGACCGCCACTGAACACCACCAGTGCCGTCTCTTTATTCATGGGATTCATATCTTATCTTCTTCCTTTTTGATGGTTGAGTTTTCTCTTTTCAATGGTTTTACTGGAGCTTCTAGGGCTTCTGGGTCCTCTGAGGCAACTGAGGTAACTGGGTTGATTTGGACTTCTGGGTGACTGGGTTGATTTGGGCTTCTGGGTGACTGGGGAATAAGGGTGACTGGGCTAACAGGGTCGACTGGGGTTCCTGGGGCCTCTGAGGCCTTTGGGGTTCCTGGGTCCTTTCAGTTTGTTGCGATGCCATCGCAACTTCTCATATCACGCTGTACTGCACCCCCTCATCATACACATCACATCCTTCGGTGCGTTTCAGCCACGCTACGACACGGATGGTGACAGGCAGCATCACCACCTCATACAACGTCTTGATAATCACCTGCGAGACAATCATCAGGGACAAGTTCCTGGTAGGGACAATGCCACCCAGTGCAATGGGGAAGAAGATGAGCGAATCAGATAGTTCACCAGCTATTGTTGAAGCGATGGCGCGCAACGAGAAGCGGCGGCCCTTGTCATGAATCTTCATGCGGCTCATCACGTAAGCATTCAATAGTGACCCGACGATGAAAGCGGCAAACGAAGCCAGAGCCACCCGTGGGGCGAGGCCAAAGAGGGCGTGGAACCCTTCTTGGTTGGTCCAATAAGGAGCACCGGGAATCAAATCTGCCAGCCATGCCAGCAGCACAAAGGCAAAGTTCATCACGAACCCCGTCCAAATAATCAACTTGGCACGGCGGTAGCCCCACACTTCTGTGATGCAGTCGTTGACCACATACGAGATGGGAAACACGAGCACGCCCGTCGTCAGGTTCAGCGGGCCGAACTGGATTTGCTTGGTTGCTAAGAGGTTGGCCAGAATGAGGCAAACACAAAATGTGACACCCAGCAACATGAATGTCACACTAACAGGTTCTTTACGATTCATAGTTCTTGTTTTGTTAAAGGGGGTTGAGCAAGTACCCCTGTTATCGGATGCGATGTGAAGCTAATTGATGAGGTCCCACCCTTAGTCGGAAACGGCAGTGAGTGTCAGTTCCTTGGCATCGGGGGCTGCGGCATCGACTCTGATGGTTTGCCCCTCAGTCACCTTGCCATCCAGAATAAGTTGGCAGAGCGCATCTTCCACACTGGATTGCAGCAGGCGTTTCAGTGGTCGGGCGCCGAACTGCACATCATAACCCTTGGTGGCCAGCCATGTGCGGGCAGCATCTGTGAGCTGAATGTCATAACCCATTTGTTTGACGCGTTTCTGCAACGGACGCATCTCAATATCCACAATCTTAAGCAGGCTGTCCTTTGTCAGTTGGTCAAAGAAGATGATGTCATCCAGACGGTTCAGGAACTCTGGCGAGAACTGGCGTTGCAGCGTCTTCTGGATGATGCTGCGGCTGTAGTCACGGTCGGTCAGGTCGCCTTGTCGGGTAAAGCCTATTCCTTGTCCAAACTCTTTCAACTGGCGCGTGCCGCTGTTGGATGTCATGATAATGACGGTGTTGCGGAAATCTATCGTGGTGCCGTTGCCATCGGTCAGACGACCTTCATCCATGACTTGCAGCAGGACATTGTAGATGTCTGTGTGGGCTTTCTCGATCTCATCCAGCAGAACGATGCTGTAGGGCTTGCGGCGCACGCGGTCGGTGAGCTGTCCGCCCTCTTCATATCCCACATATCCCGGAGGGGCACCTACCATGCGGCTGACGGTGTGCTTCTCCATGTATTCCGACATATCTACTCGGATGAGCGCGTCTTCTGAGCCAAAGAGTGCCACTGCCAACTGCTTGGTCAGGTAGGTCTTGCCCACACCTGTGGGGCCCAGGAACATAAAAGTGCCGATGGGCTTGTTAGGATCTTTCAATCCCACGCGTGAACGCTGAATGGCATGAACCAGTTTGTCCACGGCTTCATCCTGACCTACTACGGCACCTTTCAGCGCATCTCCCAGATGGCGCAGTCGCTCGTTCTCGCTCTCTCCAACCCGCTGAACGGGAATGCCCGTCATCATGCTGACAACATCGGCAATCTGTTCTTCGGTGATTTCTTCGGGTACCTCTTTCTGCTGGTGTTCCCACTCTTTCTTCATCTGCTCCAGCCGCTGTTGCTCGTTGGCCAATTGGTCTCGGTAATCTGCGGCCAGCTCAAATTGCTGACGGGTCACGGCCTTGTCCTTCAGCTCTCGCAAGTGGAAGCACAGCTCTTCCTTGCGCATGATATCCTCACTGAAGGGAATGTTCACCAAGTGCGCTCTGGAACCAGCTTCGTCCATGGCATCAATGGCCTTGTCGGGCAGGCAGCGGTCACTCATATAGCGGTTTGTGAGTGTCACACAGGCACGTAATGCTTCTGCGGAATAGCGCACATTGTGATGTTCCTCATATCGTTCCTTGATGTTTTCCAGGATTTGCACCGTCTCCTCGATTGTCGTGGGTTCAACCATCACCTTCTGGAAACGGCGTTCCAGTGCACCGTCCTTCTCAATACTCTTCTTGTATTCTTCGACGGTGGTGGCACCGATGCATTGCACTTCCCCGCGTGCCAGCGCAGGTTTCAGCATATTGGCAGCATCCATCGTTCCGGCAGCAGAACCCGCTCCTATGATGGTATGTATCTCATCGATGAAGAGGATGATTTCCTTGTGCTGTTGCAGCTCGTTGATGATGGCCTTCAGGCGTTCCTCGAACTGTCCTCGGTAAATCGTTCCAGCCACCACGCCAGCCAAGTCCAGCACTATCACGCGTTTGTCATACAGCAGGCGTGCCACCTTGTGTTGCACGATCCGCAGTGCCAGTCCTTCTACAATAGCACTCTTGCCCACGCCGGGCAGGCCAATGAGGATGGGGTTGTTCTTCTTGCGCCGACACAGGATTTGTGCCACACGCTGTATTTCGCGCTCACGTCCTACGACAGGGTCCAGCAGCCCTTCCTCGGCAGCTTTGGTCAGGTCCGTTCCGAAGGTGTCCAAGGCCGGAGTCTTTGAGCCCTTGCCTTGCTTGTGAACTTTGGTGGCATGAACGGGTCGGCCACTTTCGTGCAGATCCTCGTCGTCGTCGTCATCATCATCATCTACGTCCTCATCGGCATAGCCGTAACCATTCTGCGGATCTTTCTGCGTGAGTTCTTTCTTGACAGCTTGATAGTCAATGCCTTGTTCGTTCAGTGCCAGACAGGCATCCTCGCCCTGATTGCGCAGGAGTGCCAGCAACAGGTGCTCGCTGGTGGCCGCTTCGACCTGCAGGGCACGTGCCTCTAACATCATGAGTTTGATGACACGGGTGGCCTGTTCGCTGAGCAGAGGGTCCTTGTTGTCCGAGGCACCGCGGGCAGAACTTTCCAGCATCTTCTTGAGCGATGTCATATCAGCGCCCAAGACATAGAGGATCTGGCAGGCCGTGCAGTCGGTCTCACGCAGAATAGCCAGCAACAGATGAGAGGGCTCCACCCGCTTGCTGTGCAGGCGCGTGGCCTCTTGTTTGCCGTAGTTCAGTATTTCAGTTATGGAAGGTGAGAATTTGTTCTCCATGTGTCAGCCTGACTTTATTGTGTTTCTTAATCACTTTACCCTTTGACAACCAAACAGTCTGTCATCGAATAACGTTTGTTGTCTTCTTCTTGTCCGAATGGGGCAATCAAAACCTGTCTGATGCAAGATTGCCCACCAATGTGAATCTCTGTGACTCCTATAGGATTCAAACCTATAACCTTCTGATCCGTAGTCAGATGCTCTATTCAGTTGAGCTAAGGAGCCTCAACTTCCCTCAAAATTGTTGCAAAGGTATGCTTTTCCGCTCAACCCTGCAAATATTTTGAGGGAAAACTTTTTATCCGAGTAGTTCTACGCTGCGTTTTACAAATCGGGTCAATGCTTCGCCCTTCAACATACCGTTTTGCAGCAAGGCCAAATCAATGAGTTGGTGGACACGGTCATTGCCCTTGGCATACTCGGCCAGCACGTCACGACGTTTCTTCTCCTCAGCCTCAATGTCGGCGCGGCATTTGTTCATATCCTCGCGCTCGGCCTCAGTGATTTCGTCGTACTTCTTCTTGTCCTGTTCTGCCTGCAGCACTGCCTTGCGGGCATTCAGTCCGCGCAGCTCAGCCTCAATGGGCTTCAGCGCCTCTGCCGTTGCTGCCTCGCTGTCAGCCAATACGCCTTGAATGAGGGCGTTATCAGTGTTCAGGACGAGATTATACATATCCGGCATCTCGCCATAGAACCCCATGCCAGGCTGGATGCGAGCCATGTCCTTCATGCGGCGCATGTACTCGCTCTGTGTGATAACGATAGGCATGGCATCGGCACCCATAGGCTGTGTCTCCACATGGTAGGTCGTCTTGTCACCTGTTGGCATCTGTGTCTCAAAGACGGCTGACAGATTGGCAGAGCGGTCGGCCTCCAGTGCCTCGCCTTTCTGGTCTTCCTTCTGGATCAGGCGGTCGATGACGTCGGCATCCACACGGGCAAAGGTGGTCTTCTCCAGCTTGCGTTCCAGCATCTGCACGAGCGGCGTGTCCAGTTGTCCATCCATGAGCAGGACGTTGTAACCCTTCGCGTGCGCGGAATCAATATAGGTGTAGTGCTCATCGCGGTCGGCGGCATAGAGATAGACCAACTGGCCGTCCTTGTTGGTCTGCGCGTCCTTGATGAGTGCCTGATACTCTTCGAGTGTGTAGTATTTACCTTCGGTGTCCTTGACGAGGAAGAAAGTCTTGGCCTTCTCGTAGAAGTCATCCTCGGTGAGCATGCCGTAGGAGATGAAAATCTTCAGGTCATCCCATTTCTGCTCGAACTCCTTGCGGTCGTTCTTGAAGAGGCTGGACAGACGGTCGGCCACTTTCTTGGTGATGTAACCGCTGATTTTCTTCACGTTGCTGTCGCTCTGCAGGTAGCTGCGCGAGACGTTCAGGGGGATGTCCGGTGAGTCGATGACACCGTGCAACAGCGTGAGGAAGTCGGGAACGATGCCCTCCACCTGGTCTGTCACAAAGACCTGATTGCAATACAGTTGAATCTTGTTGCGCTGCAGGTCCAGGTTGTTCTTAATTTTGGGGAAGTAAAGAATACCCGTGAGGTTGAACGGGTAATCCACATTCAGGTGAATCCAGAACAGCGGCTCGTCGGCCATGGGATAGAGGCTGCGGTAGAACTCCTTGTAATCCTCGTCTTTCAGGTCTGCGGGCTTGCGTGTCCACAGCGGTGTGGTGTCATTTACCTGGTTGTCCTCATCGGTGTCCTGCATCTTGCCATCCTTCCACTCCTGCTTCTTGCCGAAAACCACTGGCACGGGCAGGAAGTGGCAGTACTTCTTCAGCAGGCCTTCCAGCTTGTCCTTTTCCAGGAACTCCTTGCAGTCCTCGCTCAGGTGCATCACGATGTCTGTTCCGCGGTCTGCCTTCTCCACCTCTTCAATGGTGAATTCAGGACTGCCGTCGCAACTCCACTTCACGGCCTGTGCGCCTTCCTGATAGCTGCGGGTGATGATATCCACGCGGTCACTGACCATGAACGAGCTGTAGAAGCCCAGTCCAAAGTGGCCAATGATGGCGTTTGCGTCCTCCTTGTATTTGTCCAAGAAGTCGTTGGCACCGGAGAAGGCTATCTGATTGATATATCTGTCTATCTCCTCGGCAGTCATGCCGATTCCGCGGTCTGTGACCGTGATAGTTCCAGCCTCTTTATCCACGCTGATAATGACTTTCAGCTCGCCCATTTCGCCCTTGAAGTCACCCTTGCCAGCAAGGGTCTTCAGCTTCTGTGTGGCATCCACGGCGTTGCTGACCATCTCGCGGATGAAGATTTCGTGATCAGAATACAGGAATTTCTTGATGACCGGAAAGATGTTCTCGGTCGTTACTCCAATGTTACCTTTTTGCATCGTTTTTTGTATTTATATTTAATTGTATAAGTCTTGCAATGAACTGTAATAACTTAGCAGTTGCTGTCAAAGAACTGTAATAACTTAGCAGTTGCTGCCGTGATGGGCAGTCTTGCGGTTTATATGATACAAAAAACGTGCCTAAACCATTTTCCCCTCTTCCTTGCCTGTTTTTTCTGCCATTTTGTCACTGAGGGCTCAAATCCGTTTCATGCGAGCTTCCACTCAATGTCAATCGTTGTAGAAATCGCCAGCGTTGTAGAGTTTCTCCATCGCCACCTCATGAGGTTGCCAGGTGCGGATCTTGATTTGAGGGGCATCGTGATCCGTCATATCCACCAAGAGAAAGAGGTAGCCCTGGTCGGCATAAGTCGTGGAGTTGTATTCCTGCCCGATCTGGATGGCAAACAGTTCCTCCTTGTCATACTTCTCCAACCATTGTATGTCGTTGTGTGAGAAACGGATGTTGATGAACTCGTTGCGTTGGAAACAGCGCTCCAGATTCTTCAGGTACTGGTCCTTGGAGTAGCGGTTGTAACGGATTACCTCTTGCCCTTCCTGTGAGATGGTGCGGCGGTCAGCATCTGTCTGTGATGCTGTGCGTCGTCTGGCAACATTGCCCACAATAATCACTGCGTCATCCGCAAAGATGTCTCGGATGTAGTCTATGCGTTTCAGGCAGTAGGCTGTCTTGTAGCTCTCCATGAACTCCATAATCAGTTCACGTGTCTCATCCTTCCAGCCTGGGGCAAATTTGCAAAGGATATCATTCTCTGCTACTTTGCCCATCCCGAAAGCTACATTGCATATCCTGTTCTCCGCGTTCAGCGTGAAGGCCACGTCCTCTACAAAGGTGTTTTTCCGTCCTGTGGTGACTGCAGAGAATGCCATTTGCAAGCCTCGTGCTACCGTGTTGCCGCCAACACTCTTGAAGTACTGTATGTTGTCTTCACCACCCACAATCCGTCCTCTTCCGTATGCAATCAGCTGGTTATACATCTCCAGCCCTTCCAACGTGAAAAGCCGCTGCACACTGGAGTAACGTCGTGTCCGAATGGCAGCCACCACCCTTTTCACCACATCCGCTTGAACGGCTGTTATGATGGCAAGTTGTGAAGGTTTAGGTTGCAACGGCTGTTCAAACATTATATTCTTCTTACCCTCCTTGCCCTTCACCACCTTCTCTGCCTGACGAAACACACGGCGTGGCATCACATTCAGCACACTCTGCATCTCATCATCACCACGTGCCTGGCCGCGGAACTCATATTCTATAGTCAAGTGATAGGTCTCTGTCTGATAGCCAGGCACCATCTCCAGAGAACCCCGTCCGTCACTGGCCTTTCCCTCGCAGTCTGCACGTCCGTCTGAATAAGAGAACTGCAAACTGCTGACGGGCCTTCCTGCATATTCCACCTTCAAATCCACGTAGTCCCCATCACGTCCCACAAAGGTCACCTGCACATCAGAGAGTATCTCTGCAATCTTCACAGGCAGCCAGTTCACCAGCACGCGTCCATCATCATCCTTCACCTCATTAGGCCGTTGTACAGAACGCAGCAGGGAGTAGGCCCAGTAATAGTATTGCAGCGCCATGTCCACCTTGCCCTTTTCCAGTGCCTCAGCAGCAATGAATGTCATGTCCTTGGCCTTCGTGATCCGGTCCTCATAAATCTGCATCAGCTCAGACCGTCGCATGTACCTCAGCACTGTCACCTCTGGCTCCTTGCCCCGTGTCATCTTGCCCACATTCGTCAGGGAGGAATGTGCGTAGGAGTTGATGCAACTTTGCACCTTGGACGCAGAAGCCATCTCTCCTCCTGTCGTACTCTCTTCTATCAGCCCAGTGAACTCGCTGGACACATGTGTGGCAATCATCTCAATCAGGAACGCCATTGCATGTTCCGAGGCCTCCACCTCCGTTTTCCCGTGTCCCACCCCAAAATAATACTCCTCCGACGACACAATCTCATCCCAGTTATCTGCCATTAGGCTAACAGGCAGACACAGCAGGAAGAAAAACACAATGCGTTTCATCGTAATCATCGTTTTTTCTGCATTTTCTTTGACCATATTCAATTATTTTGCTTAACTTTGCGGCGGATTCAAAAAAAGGGAATTATGACTGTTGTTAGTGCAAAAGAATTTAATGCCCGTCAACCACATTATTTGAGTTTGGTACGTCGTGGTGAGCATGTGGTACTCCGCTCACGTGGGGGGCGCTATCGTATAATCTATGAACCACAGGAAGAGGAACCCGAGCGGGACATAACTGCGGGAATATGTCAAGCCATGAAGGACTGGCGAGACTTCTTGGATGGCGATGAATCGAAAATGCTTTCTTGGGAGGAAATGCTTCATGACGTACAAGATTAGCGTTACCTCCCAATTCTCTGTTGAAGTAAAGCGACTGAGCAAGCGCCATCGCAGTTTCATGACAGACCTTGAGAACCTCAAGAATAGTTTGTTGGAAAATCCCTTTCAAGGTGTAGAAATATCGCCAGGTATCCGCAAGATAAGAATGGCAATAACATCCAAGGGCCGAGGTGCTTCGGGTGGAGCCCGTGTGATCACGGCCACCGCCATTATCTCGGAAGAAGAGGGACATCTTGGCTTCCTCTACATTTACGACAAAGCCGATGCCTCCAATATAAAGACAGAGGTCATCAAGCAGATGGCGCGCGAGTTGGGATTTGAAGTGTAACCTTATCATTTTTCCTTTATCCCATACCAAAGTAATACTCCTCCGACGTCGCAATCTCTTATTAGTTATCTGCCAATAGGCTACCTTCTTATTGTTGTACGCTGGACAGGGCGAGTCTGAAACCTATGATATTGCTTCGGAAGGTGGTGGAATAGCTGGCACGGTTAGCTGTCCTGCACCTTGTGGCATCATCAAACCAGCTTCCACCACGGTTCACTTTCTGTGTACCTGTCGTTGGGCCTGTGGGGTCTGTTGCATCTTCACCATCGTAATCGGCAAACCAGTCAGAGCACCATTCACTGACATTTCCAGGCATGTCATAGAGGCCCAGCTCATTGGCCGACAACCCCTTTACGACATGAGTCTTATTCCCAGAATTGCTCTTATACCACGCGACATTCTCAACTTGATTGCTGCCTGAGTAGATGAAATTCTGCGTCTGTACTCCACCCTTGGCTGCAAATTCCCATTCCGCTTCTGTGGGCAGACGGAACCTGCGGCCTGTCAAGGTGCTTAGTTTCTCAAGGAAAAGCAGACAGTCTTCATAACTGACGTAATAAGCGGGGAACTCATCTCCCCAGCCAGCGGCCTCACTCCATTGGGTGCCGTCTGTGGTAGGGGTCTGCCCCATCACTGCCAGCCAGAGACCTTGTGTGACTTCGGTCTCACTGATGTAATAAGCTTTAGAGAGGGTGACATCATGGGCACCACCATAAGATGACTCATCATTGATATAGCCCATTGTGAATGTCCCTTTCTCCACACGTTTCATCCTGAATGTCACATCTTTGCCATGCCCGCTGACAGCATATTCCTTTTCGGCCACGTTCATGATCATGCTCCACCCTTTATAATCCTGGATGGTGGGAATCCTGACAAAGCCACTCTCCCCAACCTTCATCACAGACTTCGGGAAATTCTTCTGATACTGCACATCATCGGCACTGCTGGAAAGGAGCAGTTCACGAGTGCTTTCATCGGCAAATGTCCCATAGATATAAGGTGTATAGCCATCAGTCCCTACTGTCCGTGAGACTTCATCCGTGGAATAGACAAAAGAGTTGCTTTCCATGTTATAGGCCGTGCAACATTTGATACCATTCACCTGAACCGCGACACCCTTCTCACCTGCCAAACGCATTCGGCTCGTTTGGGGAGATAACCTGCCACTCAGGATGATTTCTCCTTTTTCCACAGCATAGGAGGCTCCCAGGTCTGCATAGATGGCAATGGCATCTGTCAAGGCAATTGTGTTCTGTCCACTGGCTTTCACACCCTCGAACAGATAGATGGCACAGTCTCCTGTCTCCTCCAACTCACCGTTGAAGAACGCCTCCCAGCTGTCATTGCCCTTGTAAACGGCATAGCCGGGTATCAAGGAGTTACCCGACTTGAATTGCAGAATGACAACATCCTCTGTTTGCCATTTCCAAACGGTTCCTACAAAGCCTCGTGTAATGCTGCTGCCATCAAACAGCTGCACGTCACCACGAAACTTCATGGCCAACGAATGAGTGAAAGTCTCCTGTTCCACAGGAGCTGTCTCTTCCTGCTGGCATGATGTGGCACCAACCATCAGACATGCCATCATAAACAAACCAATTACATTATATTTCATTTGTCTCATTTTTATTTCTTTTTCTATGTTCCCATATTCCCCCAAAACAATCCAGCGCCTTCAACTCTCATTGCTTCATTATTTCAACTCTTTCCACTTCTTCACTCCCATTCCCTTTCTTCTGCGAACCCAGTCACTGTGACTGTCCCGTGACTCACCACCACATCCCATTGACGGTCTGGCGTGAAAGGTTCAACATCCAGTCTTGAATCCACATCCCGTTGTGTGACTGGAATCACCACCTTCAGCTCCTCTCCTGCGTTCAACCCAGTCAAGGCAATGACCACATGTCCTTCACGCACCAGTCCTGTCTCGTTCTTCGTGGCTTCCACCGTAAAGACATTACCTTCCTGGTGCAGAATCATCCAGGAATCAGAGGTAGTGATGGTATAGCTGCCGTCGGTGTTGACACTCACAGCATTGGACGTGCCACCTCTGGCAAAGAAATACATCTCTGCAACATCCACCGTGAGGTAACGTGGTGCCTGCCGGGTAATCACACGAACAGGTTGCAGGAAGGCTGGAATGAAAGTCGTGGTGTCTGTACGTCCATGGATGGAAGGATGATCCGGTGCCGTCAGTGTCACATCAATATCCCCTTGTCCCTCCTTCGTGGAGAGCTGAATCCATGAGCTGCTGGAGCTGGCCACCCAGTGTTCATTGGTCACGATGTGCACCAGATGTGTGCCTCCCTTGGAGGGCAGTTCTGCAAACGTCGTGGGTGTGACAGAGAAGTATTTGGCCCGTTGCACCACGGTGATTCTCTCTTGCAGCTCTGTGCCTTGGCGGCCTATCACCAGCACATCCTGCCTCTCCACGTCACTCTCATTCTCTGCACAGGTCACTGTCAGTTCCTGGTCCCCGTTGCCTGTTGGGGCAGAAACCGTGATCCAGCTGGGTCGCGAGAGCACTTCCCACGTGGTGTTGCTCTGCACTTGCACAGAGTGCGCTTCTCCACTGGCCTGGAACGTCAGGATCTGTGGTGACACCTTCAGGCTGATACCCTCCTGTTTCACACTGATACTCAGCACCTCTGCACTTCCGAAATACAAGGTTATCAACCCCGTCCGTGCATGGAGTGAAGCATTGGGCAGGGCTTCTGCCACCATCACCGTCTTTCCGGCCTGACCACTCTCTGGAGTCAGCAGCAGCCAGTCTGCCGTGCTGTGGGCTGTCCAGGACACTTCCGATTCTATTGTCAGCTGACAGGAGCCGCCTGCGTTGCCATAGCTCAGTGTCTTCTCATTGGTAACAGGCATATTGGGAGCCGCCTGTGTCACCGTGAGGGTTCGGGTCAGCGTGCCTGTCACCTGAATGGCAGCAGTGCGTGTCTCCTGCCCTGTATTCTCTTTCACAGTGATGACAAGTGTCCTGCCGTCAGGAGATTTGTTCACCGTCAACCAAGCCTCTGGCACAGTGGCAGACCATTCAATATTGGCTTCGACAGCTATGTTCCTTGTAGTCTGTCCCGCAGAAACCACGATTGAACTCTCCTCCAGATTCAGATAGGGTGTGGCAGCTTTCTGTGTCGCAGAGATCATCTGCCTGAACTCGTAGGTGGGGTCGGTGGAGGCCAGTTGAAAGACACAGCTCCTCGTCTGGTCTCCAGACAGGTTCTCTGTGGCTGTCACCGCCACCGTCTGTGTGCTGTTGCCCTCAGCAGGAGTGACCGTCAGCCACTCTGCCATCCCCTTGAACTGCCAGGCCGAAGCCACAGCCTTCACCTCCATCTGCTGTGAACCTTGTGGCTTGGCATCCAGCGTCAACTGGTTCTGTGCCAGCACAATATAATGTCCCGTCAGGGCTGGGGACATCCCCGTACCAAATTCATTCATGTCTTCACAGCCCAGGAGCAGGACTGTCATGAACGCTATATATATAATAAGGTGTATTCTTCTCATAACAACCATTCTTCACAAGTTAACAGCCACTCCGGCACTCACCTGGAATCCGCTGCTCCAGCCTTTGATGGCCGAGGACACAGCAGACAGCTGTTCATAGATGCCAGACTTCTTCATGGCAAATGCCACTTCGGGAGCCACAAACACCCCCACGTGCGGCAGCAACCCATACTCCATTCTCACACCCACCAGTCCAGACACCGCATGGCACTTCGAGGTACTGTCCTCACTCTTGACACTCAGCAGCTGAGCACCTATCTGAGGTGTGAAACGCAGCTGTGTTCCCACAATGAAACCATATCCCACCCGCGCTGCCAGGGCTGCAGGCTTATACTCGCACACTGCCAGCTGGCGGCCACCCTGGCTGTCATCACCCGACCAGTAGATGGTCTCGCTCTTGGACAGTCCCAGCACATAGGACACCTCGGCATGGACATTACTCACATAACCTCCCAGCGAACCACCCACTCCTGTGAACGTCCCTGTCTGGGCCATAGCAGACAGACTCACCTGTGTGGGACAGACCAGCAGCCGCCGCAGGGTATAGCTCACCGTGGGCTGGGAGCTGTCTAAATGCACCCGCTTCGCAAACCGCTGATACCCGTTATGCTCTATCCGCAGTTGATAGTCCCCAGAGGCCATCTCGGCGGTGTAGGGAGTTGTGCCCACCTGCCGACCGTCTATAAACAGCTTGCCCCCGGCGGGATGGGACTGGATGGTCATCTGTGCCACATCCTTCAGCTCCACCTGCAACTCTGTTGTCTGGTTCTCCTGTATCTCTATCTCACGCACCTCTGTCTTGTAATTATTCCGCGTCAGCACCACCTGGTGCCGGCCTATCAGCAGTTCATTGATATTCTGTGGTGTCTGGCCATAGTCCTTGCCGTCGATCTCTATCCTGGCACCATTGGGACGTGTTGTCACAGCTGCTGTGCCTGTGATGGGCTGAGGACGTGTCAGCTCAAAGGTGCGGCTGTCATTATCCACCACAGTGATATACTGCGAGCTGTTCCTGTGACGTTCCTGGCGGCATTCCACCTGGTAGTTCCCAGCCTTCAGGATGCCTGTCCACTGCTGCTTGCCCTTCAGTTCACCGTTCACATAGATGTCTGCCTCGGCATCCACCTGCAGTGTCACCTCAGAGAAGTTGGGACGCAGCGTCACCTTTTCCTCATGCTTCACATTCCTGTCCCTGAGGGTGAAACGCCCCTCTGACGTGTGGTAGTCCGTGGCCATCACCTTGTAGGTGTAGGTCCCCAACGGCAGGTTCTTGGCCACTGAACCCGTCTGGTCCACTGTCCCCAGCATCTCCTCCTGAGCCTGCGCACCAGAACCTTTCACCACCACCGCTGCTCCCACCTGTGGCGGACTCACCTTGAACTCCACCATCTGTGTATAGACCGTGGGGGCAGAAGTCAGCAGCTGCATCACATAGGTCTTGCCGTCCTGGATGGTGCTCTTCAGGTCATAGCGGCTGATGGTCACAAACCCTTCACGGCTGATAGTCACCATCTTGGCATCCTTCTGCACATACACCCACAGCTCTCCATCACGCTCCACCACCTCATGCCGCAGGTAGCCGAAGTTGAAGCGATAGGCCAGCAGGTCATCATCGGGATTGCTGCTCGTCACCTTGATGATGGCATAGCGTGCACCACTACCGTCAATCTTCTCATACTCCTTGTTCGTGGCTGTCTGGTCAAACGGATCCAGCTCAAAACTGGCCACAGAGAACCGTTGCCTCTGCTGGGCACACACCACCTGCACACCCGCCACCAGCAACAACAGCAAACTATATAGAACCTTCTGTTTCATAAATAACTGCTCACTATATCATATTGATTCATGATCATTTGTGGGTCATTTCGTGGAAATTCCTGTTCACAAAAAGGCTTTCGGCACCGGTGTAACGTGCTGCTGATAATCTGTGCAATATGGAAAAGAAATTAGCATCCATAAAAAATCCGTTTCATCCGTGTAATCTGTGGTTTATAGTGGGTTCATTCGTGGTTGTATAAACCTCTCTTCATTTCACGATTTTGATGATCTGTTTTCCTTGTCGCACCAGATGCACACCGCGGCCCACCTTGGTCACCCGTTTGCCATCCACTGTGTAGATCTGCTGCACAGCCAGCCCACCCCTCAGGCTCCTGATGCCCGTGAGATAGCTGCCTGTGATGGTCAGGTCATGGGCTGGCATTGTCGGGGGATAAGCATCCCATCCAAAGGTGTAACCCTCCTTGTCTGCCACCGCTGGCGGAGTGATCTCACTCCCATAGTCCACCAGCTGCGTGTCCACCACCTCACCGTCCACCACATACGTGATGCAGTACTGGTTCACCTGGAACACACCCGTCACTATCACATCATGAGCGGGCATCCTCTCTGGCAACCCATCCCACACAAAAGTATATCCCTCCACCACCAACGGGAACGCTGGTGCCTCCACCTCTGCCTGATAGTCCAGTGTCACCGTCTGGAACACCTCACCCTCATACATATACGTGATGCTGTATTGGTTAATCACAAACGTACCTGTCACCGTCACATCATGAGCAGGCATCGTGGCTGGCACTTCACTCCAACCAGAGAAGGTGTAACCCTCTTTCTCAGGATTCTCCTCTGCCATCAGCTCCGTGCCATACTCCACACTGGCCCTCTTGTACTCCTCACCATCCACCATATAGATAATCGTATAGCTGTTGATGGCAAACGAACCTGTCACCGTCACATCATGCGCAGGCATAGTCTCTGGCACTTCGCTCCAGCCAGAGAAGGTGTAACCCTCTTTCTCTGGCACTTCCTCTGCTGTGACAGCTGCCTCATAGTCATAACGCACCGTCTTATAGACCTCCCCATCCACCATATACGTCACCTGATACTCTCCCTTGGAGAATGCCCCCGTGACCGTCACATCATGAGCAGGCATCGTGCTTGGAACCTCACTCCAGCCTGAGAAACTGTAGCCCTCCTTCTGTGGCTCTGTCTCTGGTGAAATCACTTCGCCGTACTTAATAACAAAAGACTTATATTCCACACCATCAACCATGTAAGTCAACTTATAGCTGTTAATGGTGAATGTTCCTGTCACCGTCACATCCTTTGCAGGCATCGTCGCAGGTATTTCACTCCAACCTGAGAACGTGTAACCTTCTCTTATAGGATTCTCTTCTGCCGTCAACACTGTACCATATTCCACAGTGGAAGTCTTGTAAGTCTCTCCATCAACCAGATATGTCAAAGAGTAACTGTTGACAGTAAATGTACCTGTTACTATCACATCGTGAGTGGGCATCGTTGATGGGATTTCACTCCACCCGCTAAAGGTATAACCATCTTTTGTCGGAGCTTCTTCTGCTGTTATCCTCGAATCAAACTGCACCGTTGACCTCTTATATTCTTGGCCGTCCACCATATATATTAGTGTATAGCTGTTGATAGAGAACGATCCCGTCACTGTTACATCATGTTCCGGCATCGTCTCAGGAATCTCAGTCCAACCGCTGAAGGTGTAGCCCTCTTTTTCAGGTGCTGCTTCTGGAATGACAGAACTACCAATCTCATATTCTACACTTTTGTAAGTTTTCCCATCAATAATGTATGTAATTGTGTATGATGTTTGAGGCCAAGGTTTGAATTGTCCAAATCTATTCCAGGGTGCGGTGGTTTGGTATCTTTCCAGTGCAGAGTATGGAACATGAAGAGTTGTTTGACTTAAATCTGTATCAGAGAATCCTTCAGCTGCAGTCGGGGGATTAATTGCAGTTGAATAAAAATCTGTCATACTTGTACACGCAGTAAAAGCTAAGAAACCTATTTCTGATAGGCTTGAAGGTAAAGTGACAGACTGCAAGTTTGTACAGTTGTAGAAAGTACGCGCTCCAATTGATGTAACACCTTCTGGAATAACAATAGTGGACAAATTCATGCATCCCATAAATGTATCATCTTCAATTCTGGTTATATTTTCAGAAATGATAATGGATGTAAGTTTCTTGCATTTCAAGAATGATGTCCCTTGAATATCTGTTACGCTGTTTGGAATCGTGATTGATTCCAAGGATTCACAATACTGAAAAGCACGTGCACCGATGACTTTGACACTATCTGGAAGCTCAATTGATGATAAAGATGTACAATTGCTGAACGTTAAATTATTTATTGCAGTCAACTTATTCGGGAGGACAATTTTTTCCAAGCTACTACAACCTTCAAAAGCACTAGAACCTATGTACTCTGTATTATTTGGAATAATTATCTCTTTTAATCTCTCACAATCCTTGAATGCTTGTGCACCAATATATAAGACACTCTCTGGAATGGAAATGGATACTGGAGTCGTATTATGATTCTGCCGTTTAAAAACACCTTCAGATATTCCCTTAGTTCCTGGTTTGATAACGATTCTTGTATCTTCAGACATGAATCCCTTATATTGAGATAGCCATGCACCTGCGTAGATTGGTCCATCTGGTTGATTATTATACCAAGCAGTTCCTTCAAAGGCTATTCCTCCTAAAAATGTTAAAGTATCTGGTAAAGAAATTACTTCCAATTTCTCACAACCCCAAAACGCGCCTCCGTCTATAGATTTTACATTTTGAGGTATGGTGATTGACTTTAGGTTGATGCAGGTACAAAAAGCTGCTAAACCAATACTACTTACTCGTTCAGGAATGTTGATAGTACTAAGGTTTTTACAGCCATAAAATGCAGAATAGGCTATTTCAGTTATAGTGTTGGGAAGTTCCACATCAGTAAGATCCCAGCATCCGTCAAAGGCTTCATGGCCAATTTTTACTACTGTATATATGTCTCCAAGATAGTCAAAAGAAGATGGGATAACTACCTTGCCCACATAATCATAATCTGGTTTTCTGGAACCAGGAGAATGACCTATATTTGATATTCTAAATGTTACTTCTGCCTCATTGTTCTTAAGGAGATTATAGCATATTCCGTCAATTTCTACATCAAAAGCAAAACTTGATGTAATTTGGGATAATGCAATGAATGCAAACAGGAATTTAAGATTTTTCATCGACTTCATATGTTATGGTTAGAGAATTAGTGGTGAGGAAGTTGTAATATCAGTTAAGCATTTGTCTTAAAAAGTGTATATCATAAAGAATAAACATGCCATTTGTCATCAGATACACGATACATACGTTTCTTGAAGTTTTTAAGTCTTTCTTTGTCTTTATCATTATGTATAGAGATATACCAATGTGCCGATGGTGCTTTCCATCGTATTTCACCAAAATAGCGTTGGTCTATGTCTGTCAAAGAGTGGCCAATGACAATAATATGATTCACCTCACTCAAAAGATTATAGAATCTTTGATTGCTGGATAAACCCTCATAGCCTTTGTAAAGCATGTTCTTGACATCTACCAGTCCCTTTTTATAGTACTCTTCTTCAAAATCTAATTTTGCCTTCTCTAAATCCCATCGATTCGAAGACTGGTCACACCCAACAATTACCTCATTATCTCTGACACTATTATGGATGTGCAGAATTTGACTACTTGGAATACCATAAACCTGTTCTAATGTCATTGTGTAGTTGAATGTAAAATAAAGAGCATTATTAGGGAGAGGAACCTTTTGCCTTACATCGCTCACATCTACTGAGCTAATCCATTCTTTCATAAAAGGTCTTATTTGACCAATCGTAGCCTCCATCGTATTTCTAGCGTTTAACTCAATATCAGTATCAAACACTTTTGGGTCGGGGATGTAAAAGCGTGAGAATAAATCATCCAAATCATAATTCCTCAGTGCTGCCTCAAAATCATGCCACAATGAGATATTATTCTGGGAAAACATAAAGATTTCTTCCATTTTGTGAATGAAATCATTCTTTCCTTGCCGGATGAGCCAATCATGGAAATCGCTATATGATGTAGGAAGTCCGTGATACCTATCAAAACCATTTCCAATAATGAAAAGAAGGTTGGATGGAGTAGGTGTTATCATTACGCTCATTTCAATCTTATATATCCTGATGACCCCCATTGTCAGGTGATAGGTCTTTTGTTCAACCATACACAAACAAAAAGCGCGGGAGTCTAGTCTCTGTTACTTGTCCCGCTCATAGAGGCTCTCGCATTGCCCATCTTGTCAAGGACAAGCAACAATGCAGAAGCCCACGCTGGAATGTATGCTAACACTTCCAACGTGTGCCCATTATATATAATAGGTACAAGAGGGGTTGTGCAGATACATACCCGTGAACGCCTATTGTTGCTTTGCTTTCTGACAAGATTTGGAACTTGCGAGATTCCTATGAGTCAAAGAACAAAGCGTCAGATAAACGCCTTTGTCAATATATGTATCCCACCCATCTGCTTCTGCATTCAGGCACCGCTGTGCCCGCGTTAAGCATCCGCTTCAGCAGTAGGACGGGGCAAAAGTACAAATTTTATTTGTAAAGGAATAATTTGTGACGAAAAAATAATGGAAAAGGATGAAAAACTCACCTAAATCCCCCCTCCCTCTCACTTTTCCAAGAAATTATTTGGTGGAATCAAAGAAAATCTGTTCCTTTGCGGTGTGAAAGGGGAACCAAGTAGAGCCACGATGTGTGGAACGGTGGCAGGTGCGTCCTGATGAGCAATTC
>JAEEGL013539226.1_pt1 | contig 20594 bp, 16 predicted proteins | sample 9134231 | NCBI WGS metagenome assembly JAEEGL01 (sample SAMN16246548, study PRJNA631951) | gut metagenome | biome: gut microbiome; feature: rumen; material: fiber-attached | host: Bos | place: Iran: Karaj | collected 2018-10
AAAGATAGCTCCGACTATGAGCAAGGATCAGATTATCATCATCACAGTTTCGGGACGAGGCGATAAAGACTGTGCTGCAATGGCAAGATACAGAGGGGAGGATATTCATGAGTAAGATAAGTGAGGCTTTTAAGAATAAAGCTTTTATACCTTTTATTACCTGCGGAGATCCCGACCTGGATACTACTAAGAAGATCATAAAAGAGATGGCTGCTAACGGAGCGGACCTTATCGAGCTGGGAATTCCCTTTTCGGATCCCACAGCAGAGGGACCGGTAATTATGGAGGCCAACAACCGTGCTCTTAAGAATAAGATAACAACGGATGACGTATTCGCTATGGTAAAAGAGATAAGAGGAGATGTAACGATTCCTCTGCTCTTTATGACATACGCCAATGTGGTGTATTCCTACGGACCGGAGAGCTTTTTTAAGAACTGCAGAGAAAGCGGTATCAGCGGAATAATACTTCCGGATGTTCCCTTTGAAGAGAAAGCGGAATTCGAAGATGTGGCGTTGGGATATGACGTGGAATTCGTATCAATGATAGCTCCCACTTCAGAAGACAGAATAGATATGATATCCAAAGACGCCAAGGGCTTTATATATATCGTGTCAAGTTTGGGTGTCACAGGTGAAAGAACGACATTCAACAATAACCTTAAGAACCTGATGGACAGAGTCCGTAAAAATACACAGGTGCCCTGTGCCGTGGGATTCGGAATATCCACTCCCCAACAGGCTGCGGAGATGGCCACCATATCGGACGGGGCCATTGTGGGCTCGGCTATCGTAAGGATTATTGCCGAACACGGAAAAGATGCTCCGGAATATGTGGGCAAATACGTGAAGAGTATGAAAGAAGCTTTGTTATAAATAAAATCTATAAGAAGTGTATTTACTGATAAGCAATGCTTATCACCAGCGATAAAATCCATGTAATTTTCAAAACCGTATTCACAAGTTATGATAAGACCATCAGATAACCCGATGGCACATTTCAATATAGAAAAGGAGATTATTATCATGAGTGAATACAGATTTGAGACATTACAGTTACACGTAGGACAGGAGCAGGCCGATCCTGCAACAGATTCAAGAGCGGTACCTATTTACCAGACTACCTCCTATGTCTTCCATAACAGCGAACATGCAGCAGCAAGATTCAATCTTACAGATGCAGGTAACGTATACGGAAGACTCACCAATTCAACTCAGGGAGTGCTGGAGCAGAGACTTGCAGCACTCGAAGGTGGAAGCGCAGCGCTGGTAGTTGCATCAGGAGCAGCAGCAATCACATATACGATTGAAGCACTCGCAGCTAACGGCGGACACATAGTAGCACAGAAGACAATCTACGGAGGAAGTTACAATCTTCTGTCACACACACTTCCTCAGTACGGTGTAAGCACAACTTTTGTAGATGCTCACAATCTTGCGGAAGTTGAAGGAGCAATCAAGGATAACACAAGAGCCATCTATCTTGAGACTCTTGGCAATCCCAACAGTGATATTCCTGATATAGATGCAATCTCTAAGATAGCACATGCACACGGAATACCGGTAGTTGTGGACAATACATTCGGAACACCTTACCTTATCCGTCCTTTTGAGCACGGCGCAGATATCGTAGTTCATTCAGCAACAAAGTTCATAGGTGGACACGGAACAACACTTGGTGGTGTTATAGTTGAATCAGGTAAGTTTGATTACAAGGCAAGTGGCAAGTATCCCAACATTACAGAGCCCAATCCCAGCTACCATGGTCTGTCATTCTATGACGCGGTAGGACCTGCTGCATTTGTAACATATATTCGTGCTATAATCCTTAGAGACACAGGTGCAAGTATCTCACCTTTCAACGCATTCTTACTCTTACAGGGTGTTGAGACATTATCTCTTCGTCTTGACAGACATGTAGAGAATACCAAGAAAGTAGTTGAGTTCTTATCAAAGCATCCTAAGGTTGAGAAGGTTAACCATCCTTCACTTGCAGATCATCCTGATCATGAGGTATATAAGAGATACTTCCCTAACGGTGGCGGTTCTATCTTTACTTTTGATATCAAGGGTGGAAAAGACGAAGCTTGGAAGTTTATAGACAATCTTAAGATATTCTCACTTCTTGCAAATGTTGCGGATGTGAAGAGCTTGGTTATTCATCCTGCTTCAACAACACATTCACAGCTTTCAGAGCAGGAACTGACAGAGCAGGGAATTAATCAGAACACAATCAGACTTTCTATCGGAACAGAACATATCGATGATATTATTGCAGATCTTGAGAATGGATTTGCCGCTATATAAAAAGAAAGAAGGTAAAAGTTATGGCTAATATTTATAAGGGAGCTATAGATCTTATAGGTAACACTCCCCTGGTGGAAGTTACAAATATCGAGAAGGAACTGGGTCTTGAAGCAAGAGTTCTTGTAAAACTTGAGTATTTTAATCCCGCAGGAAGTGTCAAGGATCGTATTGCTAAGGCAATGATTGAAGACGCAGAGAAAAAAGGTCTTCTGAAAGAAGGTTCCGTTATTATTGAGCCTACTTCAGGTAATACGGGAATCGGACTTGCGGCTATCGCTGCAGCCAAGGGATACCGTATCATCCTTACAATGCCTGAGACCATGAGTGTTGAAAGAAGAAATATTCTTAAGGCATACGGTGCTGAGATTGTTCTTACAGAAGGCGCAAAGGGTATGAAGGGTGCTATTGCAAAGGCAGATGAACTTTCAAAAGAGATTCCGAATGCATTTATCCCCGGACAGTTCGTTAACCCTGCCAATCCTGCAATCCACAAGGCTACAACAGGTCCCGAGATCTGGAATGATACAGACGGACAGGTAGATATATTTATCGCAGGTGTAGGTACAGGCGGTACTGTAACAGGAACCGGCGAATACCTTAAGGAGAAGAATCCTGCTGTAAAGGTTGTGGCTCTTGAGCCCGAAGATTCTCCCGTGCTTTCCGAAGGAAGAGCAGGTGCTCACAAGATTCAGGGAATCGGCGCAGGATTTGTACCGGATGTACTTAATACAAAGGTATATGATGAAGTCTTCAAGGCACCTAACGAGGATGCGTTTGAAACAGCCAAGCTTCTTGCAAAGAAGGAAGGAATATCTGTAGGTATCTCTTCAGGAGCAGCACTTTTCGGTGCAATCACACTTGCAAAGCGCCCCGAGAATAAGGGTAAAACAATAGTGGCACTTCTTCCCGACAGCGGCGATCGCTACTATTCAACAGCACTTTTTACCGACTAAGTTGACATAACAATAGCGAAACGGAGCGAATATGTCAAAGATTATAGTTGGAATGTCAGGCGGAGTGGACAGCGCGGTAGCAGCCTACCTGTTGAAAATCGCCGGACATGACGTGACAGGCGTGACCTTGCGTACATGGCTCTCGTCAGCAGGCAAAGAAAGCAGATGCTGCGAGATAGAAGACGCAAGAAAAGTAGCTTGGGAACTTGATATTCCCTACTATGTGGTTAATTGCCTGGCAGAATTTGAAAAATATGTAACTGAACCTTTTGTTGATGACTATATTAAGGGGCGGACTCCCAATCCATGTACCAGATGTAACAGGTATGTGAAATGGGATAAGATGATTGAAGCGGCCCGGGTAATGGGAGCAGATTATATAGCGACCGGTCATTATGCAAATGTGGTTAAGACAGATGAAGGAAGATATACCTTCAAGAAAGCAATCCATACCAAAAAAGATCAAACCTATATGTTATATGCCCTCAAGCAGGCTCAGGTGGCATCAACATTGATGCCTCTCGGCGGCCTAACAAAAGATCAGGTTCGGGATATTGCCGCTAAGGCGGGACTTCCCGTTGCGAGCAAGGCGGATTCTCAGGAAATATGCTTTGTGAGCAGGGGTATGGATTACACAGATTACATAGAGGAAACAGCCCGGTTAGAGATTCAAGGACCGGGCAATTTTGTTGATGAAAACGGGATAGTACTGGGAATACATCAGGGTATTATTCACTACACCGTGGGTCAGAGAAAAGGTCTTGGTCTGGCACTGGGATATCCCGCATATGTCAAAGAGATAAGAGCGGACAGGAACGAAGTCGTGATAGCTAAAGAGGAGGATATCTACAGCAAGGTCATCATATGCAAAGATGTGAACCTTATGAGTGTAGCCTCAATAGACAGACCAATCCATTGTTCCGTCAAGATAAGATATCAGCATCAGGGCCAGAGTGCTCTGGTTGAGATGATTGACGAGGACAGTGTTCGCATCAGCTTTGATGAAGAAGTGAAGGCGCCGGCTCCAGGCCAGGCAGCTGTTTTTTACGATGAAGAAGACCGAATCATAGGAGGAGGAATAATATCTTCGGTTGAATATTAGTTCTTCGTTAATTGAGTGGTAATAATGAGTCATTATGCTTTATAATGGTAGTGTAGTGTCACTCGATTAGTAAGACGGAGGATAAGCATGCTTGAATTAAAAAAGGGAATCAATCTGGGAGGCTTTTTGTCACAGTGTAGCGAATATACACGGGAACATTATGCCTCCTTTATTGTTGAAGAAGACATTAAGAATATAGCGGACATGCGATTCGATCATGTTAGATTTCCTATAGATTATGAAGTATTGGAGACTGAAGATGGCAGCCCTATAGAGGAGAATTATGCCTTTATAGATGATACTATCGGCTGGTGCAAAAAATACGGTCTTAAAGTGGTGCTGGATCTTCATAAGACCTGGGGATATTCCTTTAACAAGGTTGATGAGAAAGGCGCCAATACTTTATTTGACAGTGAAGAGGCTCAGGACAGATTCGTTGCTCTTTGGGACAGACTGTCATCAAGATATGCTTCATACAATGATCGTCTTGCAATGGAACTGCTCAATGAAGTAGTCAATCCCGAATACAAGGACAGCTGGAATGCTCTCATTAAGAGAGTGGTAGCGGTTATCAGGAAGAATGCCCCTCTTACGACCATCATATACGGCGGTGTTGAGTGGAACAGTGCCAATACTCTCAGATTCCTTGAGGATCCAATTGATGACAATGTGATATTTACATTCCATTATTACGAGCCCCTTCTGTTTACCCATCAGAAGGCTCCCTGGGTGCCTACCATATCTCCGGATATGACGGTACACTATGTGGACGATATGGATTTTTACCGAAGAGAATCCGAGAAGATCGGCCTTCAGGGGATGCCCTGTGTCAATGTTAAGGCAGATCACATGGGAGTTGAATTCCATGAAGAGATGATCAAAGATGCACTCCGAGTGGCAAAAGAGAAAAATATCAAAATATACTGCGGTGAATTCGGCGTTATAGACCGGGCAGACGAAGAAGATGCCATTAATTGGTACAGAGATATTTTTGCCCTGTTCAAAAAATATGATATTGCATATTCTCTCTGGTCATACAAAGAGATGGACTTCGGTATCATGGGTGAAAAATACGGTAAATTAAGGGAGTTTTTAAAAGAACAATAAGATAAAATTGAAATTATAATCCGGCATGGTGTTTCGGTAAATCGAATGCACCATGCCATTTTTATTTTCTTCAGTGAATAAAGCGTCATAATGAATGACATAAGTGATGGTTGGATGATACAATTATGGTTAGGTGTATATAAATATTAAGGAAAAAATCTGATAAAAATGGGAGGATGGTTATGTATATGAAAAAGGGATTATTAGCATTGATAGTTACAGCAATGGCACTAAGTCTGTGTGCCTGCGGTGACAAGGACTCTTCAGCTTTGAAGGACGACTCATTCGCCGCAGCTGTAGACAGTGAGAAGAATACAACTGACAGTATGGATGCAGGTGACGATGTACAGGGAACGGAAGTTTCATCGGACAGAACAATGCCCGAGGGCTTGGTTGATATATATGTCAGTGCAGGTAATTCGGCTGATTTTGTTTTTCATGCCGACAGATCCGGAGTTGATGATCTTAAAACAATATCTTACAGATTCGACGAATATGAGATTTCTTTAAGTGATTTTGGAGAAGGTTATCAGTGCGATACATGGAATGTCAGCAATGACAGCACAGAACTTGCCGAAGAAGAGGACTATCTGATCGATGGTTCCAACTATGTTATAAAGGCATATATTACAAGTTTAGTGCCATCTTTTGATGTCATGCAGGGAACATATGAATTATATTATGAGAGCAGGGACGGAGAGACATACTATTATGATCTGGTCTGGAAAGATATTGTAAAACAGGGAGAATATGTAGAAGGCAGTCAGGACGGTGCGGGTGAAGGCACAGGGGATATGTCATTCGCGGACATTCCCTCCGGTGAATATGTTGGAAAAACACTTTCCAACGGTGATTGTTCAAGTTTCTTCTTTTCAAATGAGGGCTCGGGTACATACAGTACACAGTTCCGACTTAAAAATGAAAAAGATGCAATTATCGATAACATAGATATCACAGAGGATCTGGTTGTTGCCAGTGGTCCGGATTTCGTGATAGTAAAGGGATCAAATGGTTTTTTGTCATATATTATTGTGTTCTCTATGGATGGTGAGGCCAAGGTTGAGGCTACGGATACAAACGGAATTACCATAACCGATACATTGCGCGTTAAATAGATAACTGTTAAGGGGAATTAAGGATGAGATTTTTGAGAAAACAGATATTGTACCTGTCAGTGTTTGCTATGGCTGTTATGCTTTGCGCATGCGGTAAGAGTGGATTCAGAGCAAAGCGTAATATAACAGTGGTAGAACTGAACGGTGGGACGAAAGTAACCTCGGAGAATGCCGGAGAAGCAATTGCTTACCAGGGGATGCAGCTTGTCTCAGGAGATTTTGTTGACGTGGCATATGACAGTGATCTGACTATGCAGCTTGATGAAGACAAGCACCTATATGCCGGAAGTAACACAAGATTTACCGTTGAAGCTACCGGTAAAAGAGGAAAGACTAAGACCGTGGTTGCACTGGATGAAGGCAGTACACTGATTGGTATCGAGAATAAGCTTGGCAGTAAGGAATCCTTTGAAGTGACAACACCTAATTCCACTATATCGGTAAGAGGTACGACATTTAAGGTTAAGGTTGAATTCGATGAAGCCGGTGTTCCGACAACAACTGTGGAAGTAATCAAAGGCGAAGTAGAGGTCAAAACTTCAAGTGACGGAATAGAACAGTCATACAGCGTGACAGAAGGTAAGTATATTAGTCTGCATGGAAAAGACGGTGATGTAGGAATCATCAGTTCCGGTGATGCAGCAGATTTAGCGGATAAAGCTGTTTCTAATAATTCATCTGAGGTATCTTCCGATGATGAGTGGGCAGAGTATTATGCAAATCCTAAGGAAGGTTATTTTTTCGTAACCGGTACAGCATATCCATTCTTTGATTACTACTCGGACATGTTGGCCGAGAAATCAAAACAGTATGATGAGATCGGTGGCGCAGGTATGGTAGTCGTGTTTGATGAGCCACAGAATTACAAGGGAGAGATGATCGATAGATGCTGTTTTGTATTCTGTGCCGCTGAGATGCCGCCGGAAGAAGAGTGGAACGGCGTTCATATGGAGTTCTACGGATACTGGAACGAGGATTACGAAGAACAGCCCCGATATGATATGACCATGGAAGCAGTGGGCAATCTTCACACATTCTATGCATATCGTTACAGATCTATAGGTGCCGTGACGACAAGCGAAGGTAAGGATATTAAGAAGTCTTCTACAGGAATCGATGTACCCCAGGAGTATCTCAATCTGACAGCCGATCTGGATAAGGATGTGATAATGCCTGTAACAGATACATATATTGTAGAAGTTATAAAAAGCCATACCGACAGATATGGCGACGGCCAGGATGTGTATATGCTCTCTTTTGATGAAAACGGCAAGGATATAATGGGAGGAAGAGCACATAGTGGCAGTTCTGAATGGGCTTCTGTTCTCTACAAAAAGCATTCCGAATATGCCGACAACTATGAGGACTTTTATCGCACAGGAAACACTGTGTACATTAAATACATTCCCGATAAAGTGAATAAAGGTTCGAACTCTGTAGATACTTCAAACTACACACTCAAGCAATGGTATGAAGCATATGAGCAGAACAGTGATCCGGAAGATGAGATAGTATATCTCTACTGTTCAAAACCATTGGAATGACATGGGAGGGAAATAAATGGCAGACCATACTAAGATAAATTGTAAAGTAACGGCATGGCTTATTTTCTTCCTGACGATGTCGACATTATGCGCCTGTGGCAATAGTGTGAGGGAGACAAAGGATGATTCTTTTAATGCAGCAGTGCAGGATATGAGAGAAGATCAGGCACCTTCTGCCCCGGAAGCTGATGCGGTTTCGGCAGGGGATTCCTCGACGGAAGCAGAGGAGACAACTGTGGAAGAAGCACCACAATTAATCGAGTTAAGCAAAAATGCCGACGGATTTGTCCTGATGGGGGAATATGAGCAGGATAACGACAAGTCCAACGGACTAGAGCCTATAGAGTGGATGATCCTTGATGAGAATGAGAACGGAATCCTTCTGATCAGCAGGTATGCACTTGAATGTATGCCTTATGACAAGGGGGATGAGGATACTACATGGGAGACCTGTTCCCTTCGCGAGTGGATGAATAAGGACTTCTATAACAAGTCCTTTTCCAATGATGAAAAGAAACTTATCAATACCACACATCTGGTCAATGAGGATAACAGGAGATATGGTACAGATGGAGGTAAAGATACGGACGATAAGGTGTTTGCGTTAAGTACACTGGAAGCCATGGAATACTTTGAATTAAATGATTGGTGGGAAGATAAGGATATCGGATTCAGCGAGGAAAGCATTGCTGAAGGAACACCGCATGTTCTTGCCGGCGGAGCGATTGTATATGAGCCACTTTCTGAAGCTGATCTTGCCGGTGAATTATCATATCTGCCTTATTCATCGAAAGCACTGGGAACAGTAGGTGTGTGCTGGTGGTTGAGATCATCGGGAGGAAGCGGAATATGTGTAGCTAACGTTGATAATGTGGGGGAATTTGGTCCCGGTTTCTACGGCTCGTATCAGACCTACGCGGATTATTGTGCCAGACCGGCATTATATATATCAAAAGAAACCGTCATAAAATGATGGTAAGGGAAAGGATTTTTTAAAAGGGGAAAATCTTACAAAAGGAAGATGAAAAAATGAAGGACGTAAAAAAGAGTGAATTCATCAGATCCACTGTATTTGTAAGTATCGGTCTTATGATATCTTTGATGCTGATAATTCTCTTTAGCAGGGTGGTTACGGGTATCAGCGCAAAAATGACTTACGATACTACGCTGGAAGTCAAGAAGAATATGCTCCATGAGTATGTTAACAACATGACTGTTTTCTTGGACGATGCAAGGGATGACTATCTTGCGGAGCACCCTGACGCAACAGAGGAAGAGATTGAAAAGGAGATGATTGCTCTTGCTCATGAGAAGATCTACATGGAAGAACATTCTGACGGTGCATACATGTGGGTCCAGAAGGTGCTTGATTATAACGGCGGAGATGATTACGCAATACGTCTGATCCATCCCAATCTTTCTGATACCGAAGGTTGCTATCTGACTACCAATGAAGTGAATCAGATGGGCATGAAGGCTTACGAGATTGAACTTGAGGGTATAAAGAAAGACGGAGAGATATATCAGAATTATGCATTCAAGAAGCTTGATTCTGATGAGGTTACGGAAAAAGTAACTTATGCGAAGCTCTATAAGCCCTATGATTGGATCATCTGTATGGGAGTTAATCTTGATGATGTGGAGCATTACAGGCTGAAGGCTGCAGAGAACATGATGTCATATCAGAATCTGGTTCTTTCGGCTGTTGGTCTGACATGGCTGGTCCTTATCCTCTTCATGCTATACATATACAAGAGAACGGGTATAGACCGTGTGGAGAAAAAGAACAAAGAACTCAGAAACAGGCTTAACACAGATGCCATGACGGGAGCATGTTCAAGGACCTATGGAGAGCGTCTTATCAAGGAAGAATATGATGCTTTCCTTAATGGGAAGAAGAATACCCTGCTTCTTATGATGGATGTGGATAAGTTCAAGCAGTTTAATGATGGCTTCGGACACGAAGTGGGAGACAAGGTTCTTATAAGCTTTGTCAAAGCAATCAGGGATTGTATTCGCCAGACAGATTCCATCATTCGCTGGGGTGGAGACGAATTCATTGTCATGATGCATGATATTTCCGAGGATATGCTGGAAACAGTAACTGATAAGCTCTTGCAATCTGTTAGAAATATAAGAATAGAGGAACTGTCGGAAGATATGCATATAAGCACATCTATAGGTGTATCTTATTTTGAATCTTCCGATGAGGATTACAAAGATATTGTTACGAGAGCCGATGCAGCTCTATACAAAGCCAAAGAATCCGGAAGAAATAACTGGAAACTGTAGAATTGATTTGGCATGGTGCTATATTTAGAAATACACTATGCCAATCTGAGAAGAACGGACATGCTTTTGACATTTACACGATATCGTGTTAATGTCAATATGAGGTGATGAATATGTCTGAGTATATAACTGTTTCACAATATGCAAAACTTACAGGAAAAGATCCCGGCAATATTCGCCGGATGCTGATAAATGGAAACCTTCAGGGCATGAAAATGGGCAATCAGTGGGTTATTTCAAAAGAGACTGAATACCCTGAGGATAGGAGAGTTCGTTCCGGTGACTATCGTAACTGGAGAAAGAAATCATTAATCGGGCAGGCATATCCGGATCTTATGAAGGCACTTGGCCATATGTGTCATGAACTTGCAGATATATACGGTGATGCTCTTGAACGTGTGGTTCTATACGGTTCTTATGCAAGAGGGGATGAGACGGAGGAGTCGGATGTTGATATTGCTCTTATTTTAAAAGACGATGAGGATTCACGAATGCACGATGAGATGACGGACCTGGTGGTTGATTATGAACTTGAGAGCAATACTGTTTTATCTGTGATCACAATAGAGAAGTCGAATTATATGGAATGGAGAAAGGTTCTTCCGTTTTACAAGAACTTAGATAAAGAGGGGATTATATTATGGAAGGCAGCGTAGGGGAGTTATCAAAATACAGGTTTGAGACGGCTGTGGAAGCACTTGATGATTCTAGAATGATGTTTGAAAATGGCAGGTACAAAAATGCTCTAAACAGAGGGTACTATGCCATTTTTCATTCAATCAGAGCGGTAAATGCTCTCGATAATTACGATAGTAGTAAACACAGTGGGGTCATCTCTTTTTTTAATCAGAATTATGTAAAAGAGGGAGTTTTTTCCAAGGAATTATCAAAGACTATCCGTCTTGCATCGGAAAGTCGAGAAAAAGCAGATTATCTGGATTTTTATGTTGCTTCAAAAGAGGAAGCAGAAAAACAGTTGAAACGTGCGGAAGATTTTTTGCGATGTATAGAGATATATCTTAAGGATAAGGGAATTATTGATGGATGACGCCATTTTTAACAAAAATATGTTGTTGCAGCTTTTGATGGAAGGCTGCTCATGAGGGGAATATAATGATGTTTAAAAGTGTGAATTTGAAAAGACTTTTGGCTGCACAGGTGTGCATAGTCACCATGATTTTATTATGCGCATGTGGCAAAGAAATCAAGTCTACACGCAATATTACGGTAGATGAACTGAATGGTTCCGCACTGGTGGCGGCAGAGGGTTCGGACGGCTCCGAAGCTTACAAAGGAATGCAACTTGTATCGGGGGAAGTTGTTAATGTGGATTCCGACAGTGACATGACTCTTAAGATAGATGAGGATAAGCATTTTTTTGCCGGTTCGGATACAAGATTCTCTATAGAAGCTACGGGAAAAAAGGATGCGACTGAGACTAAGATAGTCCTTGCGGAAGGCTCGGTCCTTGTAGGAATCGATAACAAGCTTAAGGATGCGGAGAGTTTTGAACTGGTAACTCCCAATGCCACTATGGCGGTAAGAGGTACAGTATTCAAGGTAGAAGTAACGAATGCGTCAGGCACTTATCTGACAAAACTTGAAGTGTTGGAAGGTACAGTGGAAGCAACCACCGTTGAGAATGGCGAGACCAGAAGCGAGGCAGTGACTGAAGGCGGCAATGCATTATACACCGGTACGGCACCTACAGAAGACTGGCCCGAACAGCCCCAGACTGAATCCACAAGCAGTATAAAGTCTATGAAGGACATTCCTTCAGACCGTGACGGCTCTAAAGGCTTTGCGGGGGTATATCGTGGCGACGGATACTGTATCGTAATAGCAGAGGGCGTTCCCTATGCATACAACAGAGTTGACGGAATAATTGTTGACGATAAGGCCTCGAAACCTTTTTGCTTGGCTCAGTTTAATGAATATTCGGACGAGCCTTTCTTTGCCAGAGACGCCGAGAAGAAGAGTGATACCCTCATTACCGATTACACATATCGAGATGACAGAAGCGTTCACGTTGTAGATACGGAATACTATCTGGACGGAGATACCCTCTACTATCACTACATATATAATGAGCAGAATGCCGAAGAATTTGCACTTTTGCAGCGTACCGACGAGGATCCTGTGAGTGTATACATGTCCTGCGTCAGAGGCAATATGCCTGCAGGAAAAGATGACGGCCAAGAGACCATGGATGCCGGCGGATTGAAGACATCAAGCGGAATACCTGTGGAAGAATATCTTGCAGATATTGACAGGGAAGGCGTCACCGTAAGCGGACAAGTCTATTCATTTGACGAATATTATAAGGACAATCCACAATATAATAAGGCAAAAAAAGAACACCGTGTATGGGGTTCGACCGGATACATAGTGGTGCTTTCCTCTCCCGTAACATATGACGGCCAGACAATAACTGAATGTGCCTGCGGATTCGATGAAGTCATACATACGGATATACAGGATCGTGCATTGAATGCGGGAAATGGACAACTCTTCGGATATTTTAACCCGGGAGCATATAAGCCTTCTGACAGTACCGATATTACGGAAGAAGTTATGGGTTCTCCTGTATACATGTTCAGTGTGATGGAGTGCAAATAATATATTAATGAGGTAATTATGAGAAAGAAAAGAGGGGGATTCCTTTCATTCATATTGATCGCGACCATGTGCGTGAGTCTCTGCGCCTGCGGTAAAAACGACGGGGCTGAGTCTGCGGGAGGCGGATCCGATACCTTCGCCAATGCGGTCGATCAGATGAAGAACGAAGGTGGTGGCGAAGAGAACAGCGTAGAGGGCGTTGTGGGCTTTACCGTACTCGATAGTAGTACCGTGCAGGCATCCATCAACGATCCCAGGATATTGGCTTACGCTATAGATATGACCGAGATCAAGCTCATGCTCTTCCCTGATGAGGCATCTATAGAATCCAAGAATGCCGCCATAATATTCAAGATACAGTTCAATGAGATAGATGGGCAGATGCGCTGCAATGTATATTTGCAGTCATGCAGAACGGAGCAGGAGGCAGAGAATACACAGACCGTATACGAGGAGGATATTCTCGGGCCTGACGGTGCACCGCTCTGTGGCGCAGCCACAGTAACGGATTATATGCTTTCAATCGTTGTTCAGAACGCCGGTCTCGGAGACATAATAGAGAATAATCCTTACTATGCGACCTATATTGATTACAAGGAATATACAAGGGGCAAGATAGAAAATGCAGGCCCGCAGGAGATGCTTACGCCGGATCTGTCGGCCACATCTCTGGCAGATGCGGTAGATATCTCGCGTTTTGCAGGTGTGCGCCCCAATTATGTGGTAATCGAAGAGGATTTTGCACCGTATAAGTCTTATTCAGGCCATAAGTTCGTTGATTCCATCAATGAATACAGACAAAACGCCGTAGAACTTCTTTGGGTTCCCACATCCAACTCTGATATAAGCAAGAAGGCAGTTCTTGTGGCTTCCGTGGATGAGTTCGGTATAGCAGGATACGATATGGCTGTCGTATATGATTCCCATAAGGATCTTATAAGGGATTACATGTGTGATGAAGCCATCAATTTCAGTCTGGAATTCGGTATCGATGAACCTAATGCGGATCTCATAACCGATGACTTACTGGAAAGATGCATTCCTCAGGATAGTTCGGATATGTTCGGCAGTTGGGAATACTCCGTAGACGGCAATGTGCTCTATTGGCATTATGCACCCGATTTTAATGCTCATTACAAATCAGAAGAGGACTTCTGTTTACCCTATGTAAATTTCGAATACGCAGGAATAGACGGTGGTCCGGATGATCTGAACAGTAAATTGGGCGAAATAGTAGACGAAGTTATCGCTAAGGGAGAGGCCGAAGGAAGAATTGACTACAGCTATTACTGGGACGATATGAGTCAGAGTGCTGTTAACTCATCCCAGGCGAAATCATCCGTAACATATAAGGGCTATTATCACAAAGCGGAAGGCGAAGAGGAATCCACTGCTTCATTAACGGAAGCAGATAATGAAAGGATCAAAGAAGAGACTCTCCGTATAAGGAATGAAATTCTGGCAGTTAAGGATGCCGAGGATGAAGCCAAAAAGAATGCGCCTCAGACCATAGATCCCGAAGCCGAATGCTATATGTATGATGATGATTCGGCGGATTATATGTTAAGGAATCTTGATACGGATATGCTTGCATCCGGCGGAGCTTATGAGATTGAATTTGACGGCTATGTAATCAGACTGACGGCAGCTTCAATGGACGCACCGACCTGCGAGATAGGTAAATATAACGGCGACAATTTTGAAAAGATATCCGATACTCCCTGCTACAGGAATATCGATGCAGGTCCAAATGCCATAACGGTTAATGCCAACATATCCGCGATAGAAGGCGTTGGCTGGAAACAGGTAAAAAACATCGATTTATATGAACTTAAAGACGGAAAAACACGAAGTCGCATAGATAAAGAAATCAATGTCAACAGATGGTACCAATAGTCGGATGCACAGAGACTCCGACAGGAGGAGAAGTAAATGGCAGAATTAAAATGTCCCCATTGCGGACAGGCTTTTACGGTAGACGATACTGAACTCAGTTCCATAATCAAACAGATAAGGGATGCCGAATTCGAGAAGGATCTCAGAGGTAGAGTGGACGAACTGAGAGAACACTTAAGCAGGGAACATGAGCTGGAACTCAAATCCGTGATCACGGAAGCTGAGATTAAAAAGAATGATAAATACGAGAAAGAGATGGACAAAATGTCCAAGGACATGCAGAAGCTTGAGGGTGAAAAGTCCAAGCTGGAGACTGAGGTTCTGAAGCTTAAGTCCGCTCTGGAAAGCAGTGAGGATAAGAAGCAGATCGCTGTTATGGAGGCTGTAAAAGAGGCCGAGGACAAGACTCATGACCTTGAGAAGGACCTTATGCATGAGAAGGAGAACACCAAGGTCCTGCTTGCGGAAAAAGATGCTCAGATAGAATTCTACAAAGACCTGAAGACGAAGATGTCCACAAAGATGGTGGGCGAGACACTGGAACAGCACTGTGAGATTCAGTTTAATCAGATCAGAGCCACGGCCTTTCGCAATGCTTATTTTGAGAAAGACAATGACGCCAGAACAGGCAGTAAGGGCGATTATATTTTCCGTGAGGAAGATGAATTCGGCAATGAGATAGTATCCATAATGTTCGAGATGAAGAACGAGAGCGATACTACTGCCACGAAGCATAAGAACGAGGACTTTTTCAAGGAACTGGATAAGGACAGAAAAGAGAAAAACTGCGAATATGCCGTTCTTGTTACAATGCTTGAAGCCGACAGCGAACTCTATAATGCAGGAATCGTGGATGTGTCATACAAATACGACAAGATGTATGTGGTACGTCCCCAGTGCTTTATTCCCATAATCACACTGCTTCGCAATGCCGCTCTCAATGCCCTGAGCTACAAGCAGGAACTTGCCAATGTAAGGAATCAGGATATAGACATATCCAATTTTGAAGAATCTCTTCTCAAGTTCAAGAATGATTTCGGAAGGAATTATGAGCTGGCTCACAATCATTTTGACAAGGCAATCGAAGAGATAGATAAGACCATACAGCATCTGGAGAAGGTAAAGGCAGAGCTTCTCGGCTCCGACAAACAGCTTCGTGTGGCCACCAACAAAGTGGAGGATGTTACGGTCAAGAAACTGACAAAGGACAATCCCACGATGCAGGCAAAATTCGATAATCTGAAGAAATCCTGAGAATAAGGAGACCGGTTAATGAGTGAATTCAAATATGAAATTGTAAAGAATCCTGAGATTTTTCAGGAAAACAGACTGCCTGCACATTCTGACCATGTGGCATATGCTTCAATGGAAGAACTGATCAAAGGCAGCAGCAGTTACAGAATCAGCCTTGACGGAACATGGCATTTTCATTATGCAAAGAACAATGACGATGCTCCTGAGGACTTTTATAAAGAGGATTATAGGACCGACGGATGGGACAGAATACATGTACCTGCCCATATTCAGATGGAAGGCTATGATAAGCCTCAGTATATGAACATTATGTATCCCTGGGACGGCAGAGAGACGGTCACACCGCCGAATATACCGGAGGAATTCAATCCCGTAGCGGATTATGTGAGATATTTTACCCTTCCTTCATCCTTTAAGAAGGGCAGAGTATGTATATCATTCCAAGGAGTTGAAAGCGGTTTTGCGCTGTGGCTTAACGGAAAATATATAGGCTACAGCGAGGATTCTTTTGATCCGGCTGATTTTGATCTCACCGATGCTCTTAAGGAAGGTGAGAACAAACTGGCCGTAAGAGTATATAAGTGGACTCCTTCCAGCTGGTGTGAGGATCAGGACTTCTTCCGTTTTTCGGGAATCTTCAGAAGCGTATATCTCTATACAGAACCTCTTACACATATCTACGATCTGTCTGTAGTGCCCCTGCTTTCGGAGGATTACGGAAGTGCAAAAGTGGACATCAGACTGACGACTTCAGGCAAGGGTTCGGTGGATATCAGACTGGAATATAAAGGCAAAACTGTCCTTGAAAGCAAATGCGAACTGCTTAAAAACGGAGAAAATGCATGCAGTGTTACGGTAGACAGTCCGAAACCCTGGAGTACGGAAGAAGCCAATCTCTATGAGCTTTTCCTTACGGTAAGAAATGAAAAAGGGGAAGCTTGCGAATACATAAAGCAGAATGTGGGCTTCAGACGCTTTGAACTCAAAGACGGTCTGATGCTCCTAAACGGAAAAAGAATAGTATTCAAGGGCGTCAACAGGCATGAGTTCAGCAATAAAAACGGACGTGTTCCCAGTAAAGATGAACTTTTGACAGATATCATCACCATGAAAAGGAACAACATCAATGCCATAAGGACCAGCCATTATCCTAACTATTCGGCTCTCTACGAGCTCTGTGACATATATGGTCTCTATCTGATTGCGGAAAACAATATGGAGACTCACGGTACATGGGAACCCTATGAAAGAGGAGCCAAGGGCGAGGACTATATTGTTCCCGGCAACAATCCCATATGGGAGGGCTTGCTTCTTGACAGAATAAACAGCTGTTACCAGAGCAACAAGAACCACCCGTCCATACTCATATGGTCTGTGGGCAATGAATCTTTTGGTGGAAGTATTATTGCAAAAATGGCCGACAGATTCAGGGAATTCGATTCCACAAGGCTTGTGCATTATGAGGGAATCTTCCATGACAGGTCTTATCCTAACACTTCGGATATGGAGAGCCAGATGTATCCGTCCGTTAAGGCTATTAAGGAACATCTGGAAAAAGAAAAAGAGAAGCCCTTTATATGTTGTGAATATACCCATGCCATGGGTAATTCCTGCGGTGGAATGCATCTCTATACAGACCTTACGGATACAGAGAAGCGTTATCAGGGCGGATTCATATGGGATTATATAGATCAGTCCATAACTAAAAAGGACAGATACGGACAGGAATTCGAAGCTTACGGCGGAGATTTCTACGACAGACCCAATGATTCCAACTTCAGCGGTAACGGTATTGCATATGGTGACAGAACGCCTTCTCCCAAGATGCAGGAAGTAAAGTTCAATTACCGTAACATCGCTGTGGAATTCGGCGAAGACAAGAAGACCTTCAAAGTAATCAATAAGAATCTTTTTGTTAATACATCTATATATAACTGTTATCTTATTCTTCTTGAAGACGGCAGGGAAGTGGCAAGGGAGACTGTAACAACGGACGTTGATCCCCTTTCGGACAAGACATTTTCTGTGCCTGACAAGATCCTTGAGAGAGCTTCTTTTAAGGGAATAAACGACTACAGCAAAGCAGAGACGGAATATGTTCTGACTGTATCCTTTGTGCTTAAAGAGGACACTCTGTGGGCAAAGGCAGGACACGAAGTTGCTTTCGAACAGACGGTTCTTAACAAGGTGACTTGTGATTATAAGACATCCTGCAAACTGAAGATTGTGATGGGTAACGGTCATGTGGGAGTTAAGGGAAAAGATTTTTCTGCCTTATTTACATTCCCTGCAGCGACTCTTGTTTCCTACATATATTGCGGAAAAGAACTGATAGAGACCTCACCGGTTCCCAATTTCTGGAGAGCACTTACGGACAATGACAAGGGTTACACCATGTCCAATGAATACGCACAGTGGAAGATTGCCAGTCTCTATGCGAGTCTGAAGACTCCCAATCCGGCCGATATGAAACTGCCGGATATCAGTTACGATGAGAACAGCGTAAGCATTCGTTACAGATATTACCTTCCAACATCTCCTGCAGCTGAATGTTTTGTAACATACAGAGTATACGGAGACGGAACTATCCGCCTCGAGCTGGAATATGATTCGGTGAAAGAATTGGGAGACATGCCGGAATTCGGTATGATGTTTAAGTTCAATGCGGATCTGGATCAGTTGGAATGGTACGGACTTGGTCCCGAAGAGACCTATGCCGACAGGAAAAACGGCGGAAAACTGGGAATCTATCGCAACGAAGTCAAAGACAACATGGCGAAATACCTTCGTCCCCAGGAATGCGGCAACAAGTGTGATGTAAGATATGCAAAGCTTACGGATAAGAGAGGCCGCGGACTTGTGTTCTTCGGCAATCCTTTTTACTTCAGTGCACTTCCATACACTCCTCATGAGATGGAAAATGCCATGCATCCCTACGAACTGCCTCAGGTTCATTATACCGTGGTAAGAGCGGCCATGGCGCAGATGGGAATAGCCGGAGATGACAGTTGGGGTGCCCGTCCTCATCCGCAGTATCTGCTTCCGAAAGAAGGAAAACTCAGGTTCGAATTCTTTTTCAGAGGAATATAAAAAATAAAGGCAAAAGACATCAAATGTCTTTTGCCTGTTTTTTAAAAAAGATTGGTGTGATCGGCTTCAATCTTGCCTATCTGATATCTGCCGTTAACGTATTTTAAGTCAAATGCAAGGCATTCGCCGGATCTGCTTAGAGGTGAGAAATAACATCTTATTACCGGTGATTCCTTTTCTTTTATCACTGCATAATATATGGGGCAGAACTTTGATACAGCCTCATCTGTCCACCAAGAAGATACGAATTCATCGCTCAATTCCTGGGTTCCGGTATAGGGCATCTCTTTAAGTGAATATGATATGAATCCGTTGGCCGGTTTTTCATAATCGATGTTGAATCCTTTGGCACCGTTCTCACCACTTGCAAAAGGGAGTTCAACTTCCGAGTACCTTTTTGATTTTTCTTTTTTATCAAAGAGCCACAGGTCACCGTAAGCATAAGGATCGGTGCTTGTATCGTAGGAGAGAGTGAAGAGAATCTCGTTTACACCGTCTTCGTCAAGGTCCTTATTTTGCACATGTGGGAAGCCTGTGCTCCAACATGGAGGAACCACAAGAAGGTCTTCATTACCGAATTCCAGAGTATAATGTGCGACATCGTTGACACTGTCATATTCGCGCTTAAGCCTGTCCAGTTTACTGTCACCATCGTAATCACGATTGACGAAGTCATTCTTCCATGTATAGCCTTCGCATTCATCAAGATATCCGCTGTATTCCCACAAAACCGCGGGAGATGTTTCTTCCGAAGCGGCAGCTGTCTCAATGGTTGCTTCACCGGAATCTTCGGCAGACTCGGTGTTTGGCTCGGTATTTGTTTTCTTTGTAGCACTTAAACTGTAGTCGGGATCCAATATTGAATATAGACTGCAGCCTTCTAAAAACGTTCCGCTTAACAGGACTGCCAGCAGAACTGAAGCAAGAATTTTCCTTTTTCTCATACTAACCCCTTTTATTCAAATCCAAAACAATATCTATTCTACTTAAGAAATAATACTTCCACTTGGGCTGTCGGTCAATTATATTTTTTCAGTTTCTTCAATAAGTATATACGAATCATAAACAATCAAAGATATGTGGAAATGGACATTGAAAAATGTTATCATATACCTATGTATCAACCGGCCCTGCCGGATGGCGTTTATGGTATTGAAAGAATGGAGAAAAAGACTATGGCAAAATGGAAATGTACTGTATGCGGATATATTCATGAGGGAGAGCAGCCTCCGGAGCAGTGTCCGACATGTAAGCAGCCTGCTGAGAAGTTTGTTAAGGTGGAAGAGTCTAAGAATCCTTACGCCGGAACAAAGACA
>JAEEGL015069551.1_pt1 | contig 20594 bp, 18 predicted proteins | sample 9134231 | NCBI WGS metagenome assembly JAEEGL01 (sample SAMN16246548, study PRJNA631951) | gut metagenome | biome: gut microbiome; feature: rumen; material: fiber-attached | host: Bos | place: Iran: Karaj | collected 2018-10
TCATTCTATTGGGATTATGATGCATCTTTAGATGAAACCGAACAAAAAGCAAAAGCTTATGAATATATTTATTTCAGACACTTTGCTCAAGGTTCAATCAATAGTTCAAATGTTTTCCCATGTGATGTTGCTGTTGCTTATCACACATATAACGAAGTTGAACAAAATCCACGTTTAGCTTTCCAAAAAGCCACAATGTTTGCAGCTCAATTTAACGGAATCGCATATCCTTATGAAGTTACATTAATCAACCAATCTGCTGTTGAAAGTGGTAAAAACAGTGTTGATCCATTTGTTGAATACTTAAAATTAGCAGGAATTGTTGAATTCTCTTACTTACTAGTTGCTGCTTTAGTTGGAGTTGTTATTGTTTCATTATTCTTATTCTTAAGATATGGATTATCCGCATTAATGTCGATTATTTCTGCTTTAGGAACTGTTTTAGGTGCTTTAGCTTTATATAATTTCTTAGGAAATACATTCCAAGTTGGAACAATATTAGGCGCTATTGCTGTTTTAGCTCTTTCAATATTCACTAATACTGCATGGCTTGATAAAGCCAAAAAAGAAATTTATGAAGGCAAAATGCTTAAAAAAGCATATCAAGAAGCTGATAAGAAGAGCGCAATGTTCTATTTAGATTTCAATGTTATTTCTATTATTTTAGGTTTAACTTGTTATCTTGTTCCTCACTCAACAACAATTGCTTTTGGCGCAATCTTAATGATGGGTGCTGCTCTCAACTTAATTATTAGTGGAGTAGTTACTCGTGGAACAAATTGGTTCTTATTCAACTCAAATTATGCACAAAATCACTTAAAATTATTCTCAGTTGATCCAAAAGTTGCTGCAGATCCAACTCGTGATATTAAGTCTTCATATTTAGAAGCAAATCGAGCAGATACAGATAAATCACATAAAAAGTTTAAATTTATTGGTATTTTTGCTTCAGTACTTTTCGTTGCAAGTTTAGTTGGTTTAATCACATTTAAAGCAACAACAGGTAATGTTTATAATTCAGTTTCAAATACTCAAAATACTCAACTTGTTGTTTATGACTACATAAACAGCCCTAAAGATACATTCAATTATGACAAAGAGAGCTTAAGAATCGAAAATACTCTTAATCAAATTTTCTCTAATCAAGAGATGAACAAAAAAGCTTTCACAAAAGTTTCAATTGATAGCTTCGGCTACACATATAAATATGGTGAAACTGAATCATCAGCAGTTACAAGACAAGAAGTTTATTTTGTTGTCGATTTAGGAAAACAAGTTGATTTAGAATCAACTTCAAAAGATTATTATTATCTTGATGCTACTTCAAATGTTCAAAATAGTGCGATTGCTGACGCTTTAAGTGCTGTATTTGAACTTAATTTAAGTGACTATGAAATCAAACTTGCAGAAGCTTATGATGTCAGTAATAACTCAATTTCACTTTATTCTGTTATCGCTGCAAGTATCGCTCTTGGTGCTATATTCTTATATTTCTTATTAAGATTTGGTCCATCAAAAGCTTTAACAGCTTTAATTGTTCTTGCTTGTGGAGCAGTTTCTTCAATTGGTTTATTCTCACTTATCAGGGTTCCTGCAACAAGCGAAGCATCAATTGGTTTATTCATAATCTTACTTGTTGGAGCATTTATCTTTAACTCATTCTTTATTGGCGAAAGAAATGCTTATAAAGAAAGAAAACGTGATTTCGAAGACTTAGAATTAAGAAGAAGTGAATATGTATATCAAAACAATTTGACATTCGCATTCACAACAAATACAGCTATTCTTGTCGTATTTGTCTTAACAGCAATGTTATTCTCTAATTCATTCTCGTTCTACACATTATTTGTTGGTATATTCGGAATCTTATTTACCGATGTATTAATTGGTGCGTTATCACTTAATCTTGAAATGTTCTTCACTAAGAAATTTGGAAATATTAAACCTAAACTTAATAGACCAAATAGAAAGAACTCTTCTGAAAAACAACAAGACGAAGGACCACAAGAAGCAATTTTTGCTGGAATTAACGATTAGTAAAAGAGGTTTATCCTCTTTTCTTTTATAATTATGAAAGCATTTTTAGATAGACTTTTAGAATATTTCAATCTTAGCGAAGAGGAATATTTAAGATGGCAAAATCTCGATGAAAAAGACTTGCCTAGTTTTGATGTTTTTCCTCATGTTGATGAAATAGTTGAATACTTTAAAAATGCGATTATAGAGAAGAAAAAGATACTTGTATATGGTGATTATGATTGTGATGGAATTATGTCGCTTTCAATCATTACAAATCTTTTTAAAATGCAAAATTATACAGTTGGATATTATGTTCCAAATAGAGAAATTGATGGCTATGGATTAACTAAAGATAATGTAGCTAAATTTAAAGAATTAAATTATGACATTATTTTATGTGTTGATAATGGAATTACTTTATTTGATGAGATAGATTATGCTAATTCGTTAGGAATGGAAGTTGTCGTTTTTGATCATCATAAACTTCAAGATAATAAAATTCCTAATGCAAAATATATTATGCATCCTGATTTATCTTCGATAGGAAAATATAATATTTGTGCTGGCCAAGTTTGCTTTTATTTTTCATGGGCTTATTTAGGATATATTGATAAATATTTACTTACTTTATCAATGCTTTCAACAATTAGCGATATGATGCCTTTACGCGAATATAATCGTGTTTTTGTTAAAGTTGGATTGAAGTATTTAAACACATATAAATATCAAAATATAATGGATTTAATCGATAAGAAATTTGACATTATAAACGAAGAAAATATTGGCTCAGAAGTCGCTCCAAAAATAAATGCTATTTGTAGAATGTTAAACGATAATTCTAGATTTAATATTGTTAAATATTTTTTAGAAGATGACGATAAACAAGAACAAAGACTAAAATGGATAAATTCAATTAATAATCAAAGAAAGAATTTGGTTATGGCTTACGCTTCAGAAGTCGAAGTTGATAATAGCCAAAATTCAATTGTTTTAGTAATTGATAAAGGGGAAGGAATCGCAGGATTAATTGCTAATAATTTACTTCAAAAATACAATAAACCAATAGTTGTTTTTTCTAGCAACGATAGAAATGATACATTAAAAGGAAGTGCTCGTAGTAAAACTGGTTTTGATATTGTTGATGCTTTTAATTATTGCAAAGATATACTTATCACTTTTGGTGGTCACGAATGTGCTGGAGGTTTATCACTAGATAAATCAAATTTAGACGTTTTTATTAAAAAATTTGAAGAATTTGCAAAAAATAATCCTTTTAAAGAAGAAAAAAAGGAAAATTTTAAAATTTCATTAGGTGAAATTAATATTACGAATTACAATTTACTTAGAAATTTCTCTCCTTTCGGAGAGGATTTCCCAAAACCAACATTCTTGATTAAAGATTTAAATTTGTCTACTTGCTATACATCTTTAGATGGAAAACATTTATTTATGGATATTAGCAATTATGCAAAAATCGTTTACTTTAACTTCAATCAAGACGTCGTTAAAAAAAGAAGTGTGAATTTGATTGGCACTTTATCAAGAAATAACTTTAGAGGTATTGATCAAATTCAATTTGTTGTTTCTAATGAGGAGGAGTAATTATGGATGAATTAAAACATGATGGTTCTTATGAATCTGATAATAACCCTGCTCAAACGGAGATACTTCAAAACGGCGGATACCCAATGCATACCTTTGATGATGTTAAAGAGGTGTTTTCTCTTTACATTCATGATGAAAAGGACACTAAATTAATTAGAAAAGCATATGAATTTGTAGAAAAGAAACATAGTGGCATCTTTAGAAAGAGTGGAGAGCCTTATGTTCAACATTTAATTGAAGTTGCATATATTTGTGCATCATTACAAGCTGGTCCTGTAACTATTTGTGCTGGATTTTTACATGATGTTGTCGAAGATACAGATACATCAATAGAAGATATAAAGAAGCTTTTTGGTGTTGATTGTGCAAGAATTGTCGATTCATTAACAAAAATTCAACGTTTAAAACTTTCAAAACGTACTGAAGAAGAATTTGAAGCCGAAGATCATCGTAAAATCTTCCTTGGAATGGCAAAAGATGTACGTGTTATTATCATCAAACTCGCTGATAGATTACATAATATGCGTACAATCGCCGCTTTAAAGCCTGAAAGGCAAAGAGCGCTTGCTAATGAAACTTTAGAAGTTTTCGCACCTATTGCTCATCGTCTAGGTATTTATAAAGTTGAAAGTGAATTAGAAGATCTTTCTTTAAAAGTCTTGAAACCTGAAGAATATCATAAAATCGCTAGTTTACTTAATGAAAAGATAGAAAATAGAGCTAAAGCTCTAAATTTGTTAAAAAAGAAAATTGCGGACATTTTGCTTGAAAACAAAATCGAATTTGAAATTGAATCAAGAGTTAAATCTATTTATTCAATTTATAAAAAGATGTTTGTTAAAGGCCATTCATTTAATGAGATTTATGACTTCTTAGCGTTAAGAATCATTACTCAAAGCGAATTAAACTGTTATGAGATTTTAGGCCTTATACACGCACAATTTAAGCCTTTACCAGGCAGATTTAAAGATTACGTAGCAAATCCTAAGCCAAATATGTATCAATCTTTGCATACAACCATTATCGCTGGTGATGGAAATATTTTTGAAGTTCAAATTAGAACAAAAGAAATGGATGAAATCGCAGAAACTGGTGTTGCAGCTCACTGGAGATACAAAGAAGGGCAAAACTACAACGCAAAGCAAGAACAAAAAGAAATAGAAGAAAAGTTGCATTGGTTCCGTGATTTTATATCAATTAGTAACGAAAGTAAGAACCAAAACGCACAAGAATACATGGATACTTTGAGTAAAGATATTTTTGAAGCTAATGTCTTTATCTTTACGCCAAAAGGAAAAGTTATCGATTTACCTAACGGATCAACTCCATTAGATTTTGCTTATAGAATTCATACTAAGGTTGGTGATTCGGCAGTTGGTGCTCTCGTCAACGGTGTTCTTGTTCCATTAAATACTGTTTTGAAAACAGGAGATGTAGTAGAGATCAAAACATCAAAATCAGCACCTGGACCAAATGAAAACTGGCTTAATATTGTAAAAACTAATGGTGCAAAATCTCATATTAAAAAATTCTTAGCAAAGAAGAATGAAGATGCTATTAGAGGCGAAAAAATTGCTCGTGGAAAGACAATTTTATTCGATTTCTTTAGAGATAGAGGATATGATGATAATCAAACAATGTCCTTAATATCTACTGAAAATCTACTAAAAAACTACCAATATTCTACTTTAGACGACTTATTTGTAGGAATTACGGCTCATAGACCAACTCCAGGCGCAATTGCTGATTTCCTAAAAATAAAACGTAATGATATTAAAGAAGTTAAGCTCTTTAAGAAAGAAAATTTGGAAGATGACAACTGTCCAGTCACTGTTGATAATCAAACTGGCTTCAAAATTAACCTTGGAAATTGTTGTACGCCAATTCCTGGTGATGCAATAGTAGGTTATGTTACAAAAGGAATGGGAATTACTGTTCATAGAATTACATGTCCTAACATTGTAAACTCAAGATCTAGATTGATTGATGTTCATTGGAAGACTGATTTAGGTATTAAATCATATCCAGTTGATTTAGTTATTGAATGTACTGATAGAGTTAACCTTTTATCAGATGTTTTAAATGTATTTAATTCAAACAAGATTAAATGCACCGAAATTTCTGCAAAATTACATCCTGAAAATATGACAACTAGTATTTTTGCGCAAATTTATGTTTCAGACTCAAATGTTTTACAAAACATTTTCGCTCTTTTAAAGGGCATGAAAGATATATACGATATTAAACGTGTAATTCACTAAAAAATATATCATTTCTTTAATCTATTTCGTGGAAGTTCATTATATAATTAGTTATAATTATTAATGAAATGAGGTTTTTATTATGTTTAATTTAGTAAAAGGAACACATGATGTTATTTTAGAAGAGGCAGATAAATACACATATATTGAGCGAGTATTGCAAAACACTGCCCAAATTTTTAATTACAAAGAATTTAGAACACCAATTATTGAACATAGTGAGCTTTTTACACGTAGTGTTGGCGATAGTAGCGATATTGTTAGAAAAGAAATGTACACTTTCGAAGATAAAGGTGGAAGAAATATCACTTTAAGACCAGAAGTTACCGCAGGAATCGTTAGATCGATGGTAAATGCAAAGCTTTTTGCTATGCAAGATTATCCAGTAAAAGCATATTATCTTGGTCCATGTTTTAGATATGAAAGACCTCAACAAGGCAGATACAGACAATTTAATCAATTTGGCGTTGAATGTATTGGAATTACAAGTCCACATAGAGACGCTGAAGTTATATCAATGGGCTATGATTCATTAATTTTCTTAGGTTTCAAGGATGTAACATTGAAAATTAATACTCTTGGAGATGATGAATCTAGAGAAAATTACAAAAACGCATTAAGAGAATATTTCGGAAAACATATTAAAAATATGTGCAACGATTGTAAAGAAAGATATGAACTTAATGTTTTGAGAATTTTAGATTGTAAAGATCCAGATGACCAAGAAATCGTCCACGGAGCTCCAAAAATCAGTGATTATTTGAGTGAAAACGCAAAAGAATCATTCCAAACCATTAAAAATGATCTTGATTTCTTAGGAATTCCTTATGAAGTTGACGAGTCATTAGTTAGAGGTCTTGATTATTATAGTGGTGTCGTTTTCGAATTCCACTACGTATCATCAAAAGGTAAATCTGTTGGTGCTATCGGAGCTGGTGGCCACTATGGAAAGCTTGTCGCTGAAGTAGGAGGACCTGAAGTTGAAGGTTGTGGCTATGCATTTGGCATTGAAAGATTAGCTAGTGTTATGAGCGATGATAATCTTTTTGAAGAATTAAATGACAATGTTGATATTTATTTGATGCCACTTGGTGAAAGAGCAAACGCTGCATCATTAGGAATTGCTAATTATTTAAGAGTTTCTGGATATAGATGTGAGATTTGCTTAGAAAATAAAGGCATGAGTCAAATGTTCAAAAAAGCCGAAAGAAGAAATGCATATTATGCGCTCATTATCGGAGATAATGAACTTGATAATGATGAATATGTTATTAAAAATTTAGTTTCACAAGAGCAAATTAAAGTAAGCAGTGATGATTTATTAAAAACTTTTGATAAATTACTCGGATTCGAAGATAAAAAAGAATGCGAATGTTGCGAAGGTGATTGCGATTGTGAAGAAAATGACGACGAGAATAAATCTTGCTGTTGTAAGAATAAATAAATTCGTTTTAGGTAGGTATTTGTTATGAAAATGGAATCTATTGAAGAAAAATTTGTAAGAACCCATGGTTGTGGAACTTTAAGAGCTAGTAATGTTGGCGAAAAAGTTTCTATTTTAGGTTGGGTTTCTAAGAAAAGAAATTTAGGTAGTTTGTTATTTTTAGATATTAGAGATAGAACTGGTTATGTTCAAGTTTGTGCTGAAACTGATTCTATTGAAATTCCAGAATTAAGAAATGAATATGTTGTAGAAATTAGCGGAACAGTTGCTAAAAAAGATGTTCCAAACAAGAATCTTCCAACAGGAGAAATAGAGATTGTTGCCGACAAAATTAAGGTTATTAATACAGCAAATCAACCTCCAATTTCAACTCAAGAAGTCACAGATGCTAATGAAGATATTAGATTGAAATATAGATATCTCGATTTAAGAAGAAATGTTATGCAAAGCAGATTCTTTATTAGATCAAATATTGTTAAAGCAACTCATGAATTTTTAGATAATAATGGTTTTATTGAAATTGAAACCCCATATTTAGCTCCATCAACACCAGAAGGAGCTCGTGATTATCTTGTTCCAAGTAGAGTTCATCCTGGACAATTTTATGCATTGCCACAATCCCCTCAACTTTTTAAGCAAATGTTGATGGTTGCTGGTTTTGAAAGATATTATCAAGTTGCTCGTTGTTTCAGAGATGAAGACTTAAGAGCTGATAGACAACCAGATTTTACTCAAATTGATGTTGAAACATCATTCTTAAATCAAGATGAAATTTTAACTTTAGGTGAAGGCTTAGTCGCCAATATTTTTAAGAAAGTTTTAAATTATGACGTCAAATTACCATTAAGAAGAATGGATTATTCTGATGCAGTTAATAATTATGGAAGTGATAAACCAGATACAAGATTTGATTTAAAATTAATCGATTGTAAAGCCGTTTTTGCAAAATCAACTTTTGAAACCTATGTTAACAACAAGTATGTTAAAGCAATCAAAGTTGAAAACTTTGCTCATGAACTTTCACGTAAAAAACAAGATCAAATTAATTTAACCGCACCAAAATTCAATATGAAGCAATTTGGTTATTTCAAATTTGAAAATGGTGCTTTGAGTGGTTCGCTTGTTAAATTCTTAGATGAAAATGTTATAGCTGAACTTGTTAAATTATTTGATTTAAAAGAAGATGATGCCTTAATTGTTGCTACAAGTAATATCTTACGTGATGTTAATTTTGGCCTTGGTGCTGTTAGAAGCGCTCTTGCTAAAGAACTTGGTTTAGTAAAACCTGGAACATTTGATTTGTTATGGGTTGTACATTTCCCACTCTTTGAAAAGAGTGAAGAAACAGGTGAAATTACACCATGCCATCATCCATTCACAAGACCTTGTGATGAAGATTTAGATAAATTAGAGACTGAACCTTACAATGTTTATAGTTATGCTTATGATATTGTCATTAACGGCTATGAAGCTGGTGGTGGTTCTTTAAGAATTTATAACCAAGAAGTTCAAGAAAGAATTTTTAATGTTCTTGGCTTCACAAAAGAAGATATCGAACGTAAATTTGGGTTCTTTGTTGAATCACTTAAATATGGAACACCTCCACATGGTGGATTTGCATTAGGTTTAGATAGATTAACAATGATTTTATCAGGTACTGATAATATTCGTGATGTTATTGCTTTCCCAAAGAATTTAAGTGCGGTTTGCCCATGTACATCAGCACCAACTGAAGTTGATGAAAAACAACTTGAAGAGTTACATATAAAAATTATTGGAGAATAGTTATGGCAAAAAACTTATCTAATATTGATGAATTATCTATTGCAGCGATTAGATCCCTTTGTATTGATGGAATCAATAAAGCTAAAAGTGGACATCCAGGTATGTGCTTAAGCGCAGCACCTATTGTTTATACTTTGTATAAAGATTTCTTAATTTCTAATCCAAATAACTCAAAATGGCATAATCGTGATAGATTTGTCATGAGCTGTGGACATGGAAGCATGCTTTATTATTCACTTTTACATTTATGTGGATTTGATGTCACAATGGATGATTTAAAATCATTTAGACAAGTTGGATCAAGAACTCCAGGACATCCAGAAGTTGGTGTTACAGATGGAGTTGATTCCGGAAGCGGACCTTTAGGTCAAGGAATTGCTCAAGCCGTTGGAATGGCAATGGCTGAAACTATTCTTAATAAAATGTATGGTGATGATGTTTATAATCATTACACATATTGTTTACCTGGAGATGGATGTTTAGAAGAAGGTATTTCTCAAGAAGCTATTTCTTTTGCAGGAACAAATAAATTAAATAAACTTATTTTGCTTTATGATAAAAATGATGTGACACTTGATGGACCTTTAGCGCAATCTACATCTGAAGATGTAGCAAATAGATTCCTTGCATCTAATTGGAATGTAATTCATGTTTCTGAAGGAAACAATTATAAGAGCATCAAAAAAGCGATTAAACTCGCAAAAAATAATGTTTGTGGTCCAACAATTATTATATTTGATACGATAATTGGCTTTGGAAGCGCAAACCAAGGTACTGCAAAGACACATGGTGCTCCACTTGGCGCAGATGATGGAAAAGTTGCAAAAGAAAATTATGGATATACTTATGGAGAATTTGAAATTCCTCAAGAAGTATACAACAATTTTAAAAATACATTTGTTAAACGTGGTGAAGAAGCAAATAGATTAAGTGATGAAAGAATTGCTAAATTTGCTAAAGAATCACCAGAAAAATACGAATTATTTAAGAAATATTTAAATAATGACCTTACTAGCGATGTTGACAGACTTAACATTTCTGAAGAAATGTATAGAGAATGTGCAACTAGAGATGCATCTGGAGATTTATTGAATTTCTATCATGAAAATATTCCTGTTTTAGTTGGTGGAAGTGCTGATGTCGCTGGTTCAGTAAAAACAAAACTTAAAAACGGCAAAACTTGGGATGCAGAAAATCGTGATGGAACCAATATTAATTGGGGAATTCGTGAATTCTTTATGTCAGCAGCTGCAAATGGAATGTTGTTACATGGTGGATTAAGAACTTATGTAGGAACTTTCTTTGTTTTCTCTGATTATTGCAAACCTGCAATTAGAATGAGCGCATTAGAAGAATTGCCTCAAATCTATTTGTTCTCACACGATACAATCGCTGTTGGAGAAGATGGTCCAACTCATCAACCTATCGAGCAACTTGTTATGTTGAGATCGATTCCAAATAATCTTGTGTTTAGACCTGCAGATTATAAAGAGACTGTTGGATCATATAAATGTGCATTAAAATCTTTAAAAACACCCTGCTCAATCGTTCTTTCTAGACAAAAATTATCTAATTTAGATAATACATCATCTGAATTAGTCTCAAATGGTGGATATATCGTTAAGAAAGAAGATAAGAAACTTGATTTCACACTTATTGCAACAGGTAGTGAAGTCAAATTAGCTCTCGATGCATCAAAACTTCTTGCAGAAAAAGGTGTTGACACAAGAGTTGTATCAATTCCTTGCCTTGAATTATTTGATGCTCAAGGAGATGAATATATCGAATCTATTTTAGGAAGCGATTATAACAATAGATTGTTTGTTGAAATGGCTTCACCATTTGGTTTATATAAATATGCTAAAAATGTGATGGCTATCAATAAATTTGGAACTAGTGGTCCAGCAAATCAAGTTATTGAATTATACGGTTTCACAGCTGATAAAGTTTGTGAAAGAGTATTAAAAATATTAAATAAGTAAAGGAGTAAATTATGCCAGGTAATTATTTAGTTTTAGACAAGTACACTAAAAATGGTGGAAATGTTGGAATTTCTACCAAAGTTTTTAATGCTTTAGCAGTTAATTCTTTAAAACAAATTAAAGAAATTAGAAGAGATAAAGCAAATTTAGTCCAAACTAGTATCGTTAGAAACAAATTATTTTATAGAATTACAGCTGTCGTTTCAAAAGGCACAAATTTTAAATCCTTAAACGATAAAATCGAAGAAATAATTCTTGGCAATTTAAATGAAATTGCTGAAACAGTTCCTGTCGATATTAAAGTTAGATTCATTGAAAAGGACATTGCTCGTTAATTATGGCTGAATTAGGTCGTTTCAAAATACAAGAATTGTGCGTTCAATTGATGTATTCTTTTTTGATGAAAGAAGAAAGCGGAATTGAAATAGATTTTGTTAACGCAATTGAAGAAGCTTGTGATGCCGAATACAATGATTGTGATTTGTATTTAAAAGAGGTTCTTTTAAATTGTTTAAAATATCAAAACAAAATTATTAGTTTTGTAAATTGTTATTTAAATAAATGGAAATTTGATCGTTTAAATCAAGTTATTCAAGCTATTTTCATCGTCACAATTTCTGAGTTTTTCTTCGTAGAAGAAAAAATTGACAAACCAGTTGCAATTAATAATGCTATTGAATTTGCTAAAAAATTCGGTGATGGTGGCGAAAAAGATTATAAATATGTCAATGCCGTCCTTCAAAATTGTTTAGATGATGGAAACAAAGAATTATTACTCGGTTAGTCAAGTTAATGAATATATCAAAGATATATTCGATAATATCCAACCTCTTAGAAATATAACAATTAGAGGTGAGATTTCAAATTGTCGTGGAAGGAATAAATCTGGACACATATATTTTTCTTTAAAAGATGATAATTGCATTCTCAATGCAGTTATTTTTAAATTTGACACTTTAAAATTAACTTTTGAGCCAAAAAATGGAGATGATGTTATCGTTACGGGATCAATTTCATCATATCCACCAAGTGGAACCTATCAAATTGTAATTAAAGAAGCACATTTGTTTGGCAAGGGTGAAATATTACTTAAAAAAGAAATGCTAAAGCAGAAATTATTTGCTGAAGGACTATTTGATCAATCGCATAAAAAAGAATTGCCTGCTTATCCAGAAAAAATTGCGATTATTACCGGTAAAAATAGTGCTGCAGCAAGGGATTTTGAATTTAATTTAAAAAGAAGATTTCCGATTTGTGAAATAAATATATTCTATTCTTTAGTGCAAGGCGTAGACGCTCCTCAAGACCTTATTTTAAACCTTAAAAAAGCTGAAGAATCTAATCCAGATGTAATCATAATTGGCCGTGGTGGTGGTTCGACTGATGATTTGAATGCTTTTGATGATGAAAATTTAGTTAGAGCATTATATGAATGTGAAATTCCAACAATAAGTGCAGTTGGACATGAAATAAACCAAAGTTTATGTGACTTAGTTTGCGACGTACATGTTTCTACACCAACTGGAGCTGCTGAAGCTGCTGTTCCAGATATTAATGACTTAGAAGAAGATATCTCACAAACAAGTATATATTTAAAAACCATAATCGATAGGAAAATTAAAGATTTTGAAGATAAAATTAAACGATTATCATCGTCAAAATACTTTTCTCAAATCGATCTAATATTTACTAATTATTTAGAAAAAGTTGATAGATATAAAAAGAACATTAATGACAAAATCAATTATCTAATTGAAACAAATAAATCAAAATTAGAGTTGCTTGAAAGCAAAATTGATTTGTCAAATCCAACAAATATATTAAATAAAGGTTACTCGATTACATTTTCTAAAGACGGAAAGGTTATTAAAGATATAAATCAGCTTTCTGTCGGCGAAGAAATTAATGTTAGAGTAGCAAACGGAACGATTAATAGTAAAGTGGAGGAGTTGAAAGGCGATGAAAGATAAAATGTCATTTGAAAAGAAGATGGAAAGACTTGAAAAAATAGTCAAAATTCTTGATGAAGGAGAGATTGAACTTGAAAAAAGCTTAATCCTTTATGATGAAGCTAAAGAGTTAATCAAAGACCTCAATAAAACTATTGAAGAAGCAAAAAATAAGGTAAATTTGAGCGAATAGTAGTTATTTAGTCGTTTTTTAGTAGTTAATTAGTTGATATGAGCAGAATTATTTTGCATGTTGATTTAAATAAATTCTTTGTTAGATGCGAAGAAATCAAGAATCCTTATATTATCGGCAAGCCTGTTGTTGTTGGTGGCGACGGAAGAAAAGGAATTGTTTCAACCTGCTCATATGAAGCAAGAAAATATGGCGTTCATTCAGGAATGCCAACATTTCAAGCAAAAATGCTCTGTAAAGATTTGATTATTATCGGTGGAGATTACGAATATTATGAACTCATGTCAAAAGAGTTCATTAATTATGTTAAAAAAAGAGTCGATAAAATCGAACAAATTAGTATTGATGAGTGTTATTGTGATATAACCGAAACCTACAAGAAGTTAAAAAATAAGGATATATTCGCATTTTTACATGATTTTCAAAAAGGATTATATGAAAAAACTAAACTTAATTGTTCAATAGGAGTTGCATCAACAAAATTCTTAGCAAAAATGGGTTCAGACTATAAGAAACCTAATGGAATTACAATTATTCGTAAAAAAGATATACCTAATATTATTTTTCCACTAAAAATTGGTTCATATTACGGTATCGGAAAGAAAACAGCTCCAAGATTAGAACAATTAGGATATGAAAATATCGGTGAAATGTATTATGGATTAAAAAACAATGACGAAAAACTACGTGATTTCTTTGGTTCAATGAAAGAAGATATCATTGCTCAACTTGAAGGAAGATCAAGTGATCAGGTGAGTAATGAGTATGATAATGCAAAATCTATCGGTAATACTCGTACTTTAGAACATGATAGTGATGAAAAAGATTATATTAGAAGTTTCTATTTAAAACTTGTAAATAATGTAATTCAAGAATTCTTAAAAGAGGATTTGCTCACTAAGACAATTCAAATAACCTATAAGAGCGCTGAACATGAAGACTTTGGTTTTAGAAGTAAGACCGTTTCAAAATCTTTTGATACGTATACAAAAGATAGAAATTTAATCGAAAAAGAAGCTCTTAAGTTATTTGACAAGACCTATAATGGTCAAAAAATACGATTAATAGGCTTTACTTTAAAGAATTTAGTCGACAAACATGATGTCACAGTACAAATGACTTTTGAAGATTATAGTGTTCATGAGAAAGAAAACAAGACACAATTATTAATTAATCAATTAAATCGTGAATATAACAAAGACTTATTTATGAGATTAAGTGATTTGAAAGAGAAAAAGAATGAAAATTGATGAAGCAATAAGTTTATATTTACAACATTTGAGATTTGAAAAAGGTTTGACTGATATTTCAATTGAAGATTATTCGGAAGATTTCAAAATCTTTTTGATGTATTTTCCTGAGATTAAATCAACTGATGATTTATCTGAAGATTTATTGTCAGAATTTGCTTTTGAACAATCGGTAGAAGGACTTAAAACCACATCAATTAATCGTAGAATTATCGCTTTAAGAAACTTTTTTAAGTTTCTTGAGGTTGAAAATATCAAAAAAGGTCTCATTGGAGACCCTATTGTGCTTCCTAAGCGCGAAAAATACCTTCCAGTAGTTTTGACCCAGGAAGAAATAAACTCGCTCTTAAATACGCCAGATTTAGAAAAGCCTGCTGGAATCGAAGAAAAAGCTATTTTAGAAGTTCTATATTCATCAGGTTTAAGAGTATCAGAATTAGTTGGTTTGACTTTTAGTCAAATTAATGAACAAGAAAACCTAATTACAGTTATTGGAAAAGGAAAAAAAGAGAGAACAATTCCTATTAGAAATGAAGCTCTAAAATATCTTAAAATGTATTTGACAGAAGTAAGATCAAAAGGACCAATTTACGATAAGCATTACATTTTCTTAACAAAAAAAGGCAAAAGAATAAATAGACAGTATTTATATGGAGTAATTAGAAGAAATGCTAAAAAATGTGGTTTAGAGAAAAAAGTACATCCACATACATTAAGACATTGTTTTGCTACACATTTGCTTGAAAATGGTGCAGAATTAAGAGCTGTGCAAGAAATGCTCGGCCATGTAAATGTAGGTACAACTCAAATTTACACACACTTAACAAGTAAGAAAATTGTCGATGAATACGATAATTATCGGAAAAATAAATAGATAGGAGATCAATATGCAAAAATTTAAAAGAATATTTGTAATTGTTATGGATAGTTTAGGCATTGGGCATGGAAGAGATGCTAATAAGTTCCATCAAATTGGGGATATTAGCGATGAAGGCTCAAACACTTATAAACATATAAGTGAAAATATGCCTAATAAAGTTTTGAATGTTCCTGTATTAGAATCTCTTGGTTTAGGCGATTTAGACGAAATTAATGGCGTTAAAACTAATTTAGAACATAAGAATAGCTTTACTTGTAAATTAAATGAGGCAAGTAACGGCAAAGATACAATGACTGGACATTGGGAAATGATGGGAATTTTAACTACAAAACCATTCCAAACATTTACTGATACTGGTTTTCCAAAAGAATTAATTGATGCATTAGAAAAAGAAACAGGACATAAAGTTATTGGAAATTGTGCAGCAAGCGGTACAGAGATTTTAAAAGAGCTTGGAGAAGAACAAATTAAAGAAAATAGCATGATTGTCTATACTTCAAGCGATTCAGTATTGCAAATTTGTGGCCATGAAGAGCATTTTGGTCTTCAAGAATTATATAGATGCTGTGAAATTGCAAGAAAATTATGTATGAAACCTGAATGGTTTGTAGGAAGAATTATTGCTAGACCTTATTTAGGCGAAACTGCTGACACATTTAAACGTACAGCAAATCGTCATGATTACACAATTTCGCCAAGTGGAATCACAGCAATGAATGTTTTAAAAGATAATGGATATAAAGTCAGTTGCGTAGGCAAAATTAACGATATATTTAATGGCGTTGGCGTTACTGAAACAGTTAAAACTGTTTCTAATTCTGATGGCATGCAAAAGACGATTAATATCGCAAAATCTGAGCATTTTGATGAAGGCTTATGTTTTGTTAATCTAGTCGAATTTGATAGTGAATACGGTCATAGAAGAAATCCTGTCGGATATGGAAACGCAATTCAAGTATGCGATAAAGAAATCGGAGAATTAATTGAAGTTCTTAAAGAAGACGATTTATTAATGATTACAGCAGATCATGGAAACGATCCAACTTGGGGTGGAACAGACCATACAAGAGAAAAAGTCCCTCTAATTTGTTTCTCAAAGAGTTATAAAGATGGAAAGTATTTAGGCGATAGAGAAAGCTTTGCAGATATTGGAGCAACAATATTAGATAATTTTGGACTTAAGAAAACCGATAATATGATTGGTGAATCAATTACGGAATTAATTCGCTAATTATTGTGATATAAAAGCTAAAATAACGACTAATTGATGTATTAGTCGTTTTTTAGTAGTTTTTTAGTAGTTTTAAAACGACAAATTAATATAATTTATCAGAAAATAGATAAAACAGAATACAAAAGCCATTTATACATAAAAAGGTGATTTTTGAGCTTAAAAAGTATTTTTTTGCCCTTAAACCCCTTTAATTGACCTAAAAATTTTACATAATAATGATTATACGAAGTAATATGAATAAATAAAAAAGGCTAGTTGACTAGCGCTTCTTATTTAATAATCCATCAAGATCAACATGTGCTCTATATTCTTCAGACATGATATGAACTATGACATCATAACAATCTAGAACAACCCAATCTTTTGAATCGCGTCCTTCAATATTCTTTATTTCGAAATTTTCTTTATAAAGTTCTTCCTCGATGGAACTTGCAATTGCTTTCATGTTCTTATCGTTCTTTGATGAACAAACAACTACATAATCAAATAAAGGTGTTTTGTTCTTAACGTTATAGACTTTTATTGCTTCACCTTTTTTATCATCTATTGCTTTGACGATTCTATTTACTAGTCTTGGATACATTGATTTATTCCTTTCTATATATAATTTATCAAATTAACGAGCATTGAGATAATATTTAAAGCACTCTTCACTCATTTTGTTTCTAGAAGATTCATCTTGTCCGTTCTTATTCTCTATAAATTTATAATTTTCTGTTAGAACGTATTTGAAGCCTTCCTCGTAGTTGTTCTTCATCTCTATTATCATATCTGAGCTATCATATCCTCTTAATGGATCAATTTTATCGGCTGCATAAATAATTTTATCGATAATATTCATGTTTTTCTTACCTGTACAATGGCACATAATTGCTCCACAAATAGGTTTATTTTCAAGTTTAAGCACTTCTTTTACTATATGTCCACCAAGAAATTGATGATAACAATATCTAGGCATCTTTGCATATCTAGGAAAATACTTTTTCATCATTTCTTTTTCTTCTTCTTTTGATAATCCTTTTGCTATATCGTGTAATACACCTGCTACATAATATTTTACTGGCATGCGTAAATTATTAGCTTTAGCTATATCAAAAGATAAAGAGCCAACACTTAAGGAATGATCGACTCTTTTTTGATTTTTAATAAGCTCATTCATAATAGATTTTAATTCATCGTTAACGTATGGCTTATTATCTTTATATATAATATATTTTTTACAAAATTCGTTTAAATTCATAAAACGATATGATCTTTAAGTTTCTTGTTCTCCTTGTAAAGGATTAAAGTGTTGCCAATTTTTTGAATAATGTCGCATCTTAATTCAGAAATGAGATCTAAAATAAGAGCTTCTTTGTTTTCTTCTTCTAAAGAATTCTTCAAAAAGGAAATTTTTATTAATTCGTGTGTATTAAAACAATTGTTAATATTATTAACAACATTTTCATCTATTAAACCTTTTCCGATGTTAATTTTAACTAATTCAGTAGAATGAGCTATCTTCTTTAATTTTGCTTTATCTTTAGTACTTAACATTTTTAACCTTACTTCTTGTTGTGTAAACAAATACACCTTTTGGAACGACAATTCTAAAGACTTGTTTATTTCCAATGAATGAAATCCAACCTAAACCACTAATACCGATATCACGGTTTTTATCTTCGGTAACTTCGATATCATAGGTATCAAATTCAGAAATATCGTTTAAATATTCGCTGGATGGCTTCATTGTTTGCATTTCTAGGGCTTTAGAGAAGAATTTCTCTGGATTACCACTTCTTACATATATATCGACATTTTTTGAAGCGTATGCGCAAATTTTAGTATGGTGACCTTCAATAAGTTGAATTAAAGCTAAGCCGCCAAATCCAAGGTATTGGCCCCTACCTAGAATATATCTTCTTGTTACAACTGCTTTTTTAGGTGTAATAAGATTTTGAACTGATCTTTCAACCTTTGATAATAAATTATTATCAATAGCTGTTCCAGGAACCTCATAAATATAATGTTTATTTGCGATTGGAATTCTAATTACTTGTAATTTTGTATCTTCAAAATCATATCTGACAATCATTTCATTTGTTTGGTTATTGAAATTCTTTAATAAATCAGAAATCAATGCACTCTTACCACTTGTGGTTGCGCCAATAAAGTAAACATCTCTTCCATTTGCGTATTCAAGAATCATTTTATACATTGAATCGATGTTAAATGTTTCATCGGCTGTTGAGGTAATAACTACTCCTCTAACTTTTAAGCCGACCATTCTAAATCTATGAGCAACATATTCTTCTAAATCTACATTGTTTGATTCTTTTGGCATTAAGTCACGTTTATTTGCGACAGCAAGAACATCAATGCTATTTAATTGCATTGTTAACTTACTATTTAATGAGCCTTCAAATGAGAATAAATCTATAACATAAACAACCAAAGCATTATCTTCTTTGATTTTTTTGATGATTTTTTCATAATCTGAATCATATTTTGATTCTTTTGGGCTCCCAGTAAAGGATTCAGCTTCAAAACAATGATTACATAAAAGTAGACCATCTTTGTATTTTTCTATTACTGCTGGCGAAATATATCCAGCAACATTTGGATTGTCGGTTTGTAGAATGGTTCCACAATGATAGCATCTTTTAATTTTGCTCATTAATGCCATGTAATATTTCCTCCCATGTAGGAACAAGTTTCTTCTTTTTCATCTTCTTTCTGAAGAATTTATCGAAGAACTTATTAAATTTAGTAAAGAATTGGTCTCTCTCAACTAAATTATCGCATAAAACGGACTTAAGTCTCAACCTATTTGCGAAAACAACATCAGTAAATACTTGATCACCAATATAAAGAGTTTTATCGGGATTAATATCGAATTTTTTAATGAATTTCTTCCCTTTAAAAATTAATGGTTTTCTAGTTGAATACATAAATTCGCAATCTAAATCTTTGCAATATGGTTCAACTCTTTTACGTTTGTTGTTAGAAATTATGATTACTCTAATTCCGTTTTCTTTAAGTTTTTTGATTAACTCATACGCTTCTTTACTTGGGTGTAAAGTATAAAACGCTTCGAGTGTATTATCGAGATCACAAATTATGGTGTCGATATTTAGCTTTTTATAAAAATCTAAACCAATTTCGTAAACGTTTTTTGCAAAAGCGAATGGAATAAAAACTTTTAACATATCTAAATTTTACTTTAAAAATTTAGACATTTAAAGAAAGATATAAATAAAAATTCAAATTATCACCTAAAAAACGACTAAATTTTAACTAATTATTTACTACTACACTTTTTTTCTAATTTTTTCGTTGTTTATGGTTTAAAATAAAAATATGAATGACAAAGAATTAAAAATTGAAAATAACAAAACTAGTTTTATACCTTATCTTGGTTATTTAGGGGCACTATTAACCTTATTTATAACTTTTACAGGCATTGTTTTTGGCATCATTTCAATTGTAATGTTACAAAAAGAAGAACCATCAATCGAAAGAACACATTTAATATTTTTTAATATTATTTTGATCGCTAGTTCTTCTATTCTAACTTTATATTCGCTAATTACACGTATGTATTAGTCGAATTAATCACCCATATCATCAAAGATTGATATTTGTTGGTAGTTTTCCTCTTCGGAGGATTTTTTATTATCTTCTACACTATCAACGGTAATAATCTTGACTTCTTCAACTGTATCTTCTGGTTTTTCAGCAACTTTTATTTCTTTCTTGACAACTCTTGGCTCATCAACTGGTGTTTTAAAGTCGATAACTTCAACATCAAATTGGAAAATATTTTTGATTCTATCTTTAGATTTAAAGTTATCAAGATTTGTCTTACAGTATTTATCTGCTGGAGTTAATGAGAAATCATTAATAATGAAGTTTTTAATGCTTCCATCTTCCATCAATGCATAGAAATCAAGTAAATCAGTTCTATTACTTATTTTTGTGCAATATTTTAATTCATGGATATCGCTCTTAAA
>JAEEGL015362689.1_pt1 | contig 20594 bp, 9 predicted proteins | sample 9134231 | NCBI WGS metagenome assembly JAEEGL01 (sample SAMN16246548, study PRJNA631951) | gut metagenome | biome: gut microbiome; feature: rumen; material: fiber-attached | host: Bos | place: Iran: Karaj | collected 2018-10
TGGAATTCCAATAAAAACATTAACACATGAAATATTAACATTATGGTATAGAGCACCTGAAATATTATTAGGACAAAAAGAATATTCAACTCCTGTTGATATGTGGAGTGTAGGATTAATTTTTTTTGAAATGGCACATAGAAAACCATTATTTGCTGGTGATAGTGAAATTGATCAAATTTTTAAAATTTTTCAAATGTATGGAACTCCTAATGAAAAAACTTGGCCTGGTATTACTAAGTTACCTGAGTTTAAATTAACTTTTCCACAATTTAAAGGAAAAGGAATTGAAAGTTATAATAAAAACTTAGAATCTCTTGGTCTTGATTTATTAAGTAAAATGCTACAGTTAGATCCTTGTAAAAGAATTAGTGCTAAAGCTGCTTTAAATCATCCTTATTTTGATGATTTAGATAAAACACAGTTTGTTGCATAAGAAATTATATGATTTTTCTTTTTTTTGATAAAATGGATTTTTTTCAAGGTTTTTTGCTGAAAGAATTTTTTTATAATGAGGTTTCGTTATTTTTAAATTTAATAAAAAAAAAAATTAAATAAATTTTATTGAAATTTTATTCTTCCTTTTCATAAAACTTCATCAATAAATTTAAGCTTTAATATCCCAAATTAAAATTTCACTATAACTAGTAGAAAAAAGCATTCTCCCATTATGGCTAAATTTCAAATAATCAACAGAATCATAATGTCCTTTGAATATATCTAAATTAAATCCTGAAATATAACTTTCATCACTTCTAGTAACAAATAAAATAAGACCTTCTTTAGTTCCAATAGCAATAAAATGTTCATCATCACTAATATTCATAGAAAAAGGGAAATAATTTAAAGGAATACATTTAATAACTTCATTTTTTTGATAATTTCTAACCCAAAGAAATTGAAGACATTCATGAAAACATAATAAAATTCCATCAAAATGATTTGAAAATTGTGCTTTTGTCATATAATCACTTTTAAATTTACTTAAATTACCATACATTTCTTTAACATTATTATCGTCAGTTTTTAACATATGCATTTCAATCATATTAAATTTATCAATAGTATTTATTTCTATTTTATTATTAACTTTCTCAACTGAAAAAGTTATTATCGTTCCATCAGAATATGATGTTACAGCATATGCTTTTTCTGCTGAAATACTTTTACATTGTAAACTTTTGCAATATTGATTTTTTGGTATTGAAGATGGTTTTTCTTTTAATTCTGTATATAATACTGAAAGAGGTTCCCAATTTTGAACATCTATAACATATATTTTTTCTTGATGAGTTGATAATAATATTCCTTGGTAATTAAATAATAAATCAAAATTACTTATATCTTCATTTGGTATTTTTATTAAACCTAATGATTTTAATGTTGATATGTTAAATAATCTTAAATATGATGAATCATAATGGGATATTAATATATTTTCTTTTGGATTTAATTTACTTGAATCTGGATTTTGACCTAATTTTAATAATTGAAATTTTTGATCAAATGAATCCATAGTCCATGATCTTATTGTTGAATCTTTTCCACAAGAAATTAATTCACTATCACTTAAATCACATTCAATATATGGAATTTTACAATTTATATGTGAAGATATAATTTTAAAATTAGATTTTTTTTCAAAATTTACGAAAAATATAGAACCTACATCTGTTATTAATAAACCTTCATTTCCATTATTTGATATATCAATTGAAGTAATTGAAGAATCTAAGAATAATAAATTTGCTTTTTGATTTTCTAAAAATGAAAAAACATTACTCACTGATATTTTACTTTGATCAAATTCCCAATGATAAATAATAGGACCTTCACCAGCAGTAATAAAATGATTTCCAACAAAGTAAATTTTAGTAATAGGAAATTTACTAATAATATATTTTCTAATAAGAACTTTTTTCTCTTTATCAAAAATTAAGATATTTCCTTTATTAGTTCCAACAATAACAAAAGAAGTTTTAATTTGATCATAATAAGGAGATAAAGTTAATCCAGTAATAAATTCTCCAACTGCTCTTTCATTAGTTAAATCTTCAAAATTAATATGAAAACCTTCCATTTTTAAATTAGCATCCATTCTCCAAAAACTTAAAACATCCGAAGCAACTGTAATAAAATATAAAAATAAATCTTTAGTATCTTCACATATCATATCAATAGGAGAAAATTTAATACTTTTAGAATCAATAACAGTTAAATTTGCAAAATTCCATATACAAACTGATTTTTCATCCTTTGAACCTAATGATATCATATATTTTCCATTAGGAGAAATTTTAATTGTTTGAATTCCTTTAAAATGGAAATTTAATTTTTTCTTTAAAGTAAAATTATTTGTTTCATAAACTAAGATGGGAGCATATTCTTCCCTATTTACACATCCTACTCCAGCAACAATAAATTTACCATTTGGAGACATTGTTAAACAACTTAATTCATCTTTTGAATCTATTAATGTTATTTGTTTCCTTTCTCTTTCTTCAAAAAATTCTATTAATATTTTATTATTTACTGTATATGCATACCATTTATCATTTTTATTTAATATTAAATTATGCATTGAATTTATTGATAATCCCAAACTTAATTTTAATTTTAATTTATTTGATGTTATATTTGGTTCTACGTAATTTTCTATTTTTTCAGGTAAGTATTTTATATTATATAATAATTTATCTATTATTTCTTGATTTATATTTTCTTCATCTTCTTCATTTTCAGTTTCAAACTTCTTATATTGTTCTTGAGTTAAAGTAAAATCATTATTTGAAAAAGAACAATTTACTCCTTCTTTATCTTCATGAACAGGTAACATTGCAAGTTCATTACCTTTTATATTTTCATCAATTTTTTCTTCATTTCCTTTAGTAACAATTTCATAATTTGGATTTGTTGGATTTTCTAAATTATAAACTCTTTCCATATGTTTCATTCTAATATTACTAGTTAAATTATTTTCATTAATTTTCTGTTGTTTAATAGTTTTATTTGGATTATAAAATGAAGCGCCAGTAGTAGTAACTTTAGTAGTATTTAATTTTCTTGAAATATCTCTCATTAAATTAACATCAGTTAATTTTTCCATTTCTTGAGAAATTTCAGTTTCTGTAAAAGTAACATCACCTAAATAATTCCAAAAATAAATTCCTGAATTTTCACTAGCTGAAATTAATAAAGATTTATTTTCCATTAATATTATTGCTCTTACTCCTGATGCATGTCCTATAAATTGTTGATAAGATTGAAGTGGTTTAAATACCATTTTCATATCCCATATTTTAATCATTCCTTCTTCACCAGAACTAATTAAATATTTGTAATTTTTGCTTATAATAAATTGATTAATTTGATTAATATGAATATTCATTAATTCCTTAATAAAAATTCCTTCATAAGAAGATAAAGCATAAAATCTCACACAACAATTTTCTAAAACACAAGCAATTAAATTTTTATTAATTAAGCATACTTTTTTAATAAAAAAATTATTCACAGGAATTCTATTTTTCATACCAAAAGTATTAGAATTCCAAACAAGAGCACAATTACTTTCAGGTCCAATAGTAGCAAAATATTCTTTATCAACACTTAAACTTAAATCAGTATAAATAGCAGGAATATCAATTTTCAATAATTTAACTTGGATATGATTATTACTAGCATCATGAATACTCATATTTCCTTGAGCACTCATAGAAATTAAGAATTTATCATTTTGAATATACATTAAATTTTTAACTTCACTTTGAAAAGGTTTACATTCATATAAAATTTCTGTTTTTTCTAAATCAAATATTTTTATGATACCAGAGGCAAATCCACAAGCAAAAACAAGTATTTTGGGAGCAGCTAAACAATTAGGAGGATCTTTAGTAGATACAAATTGGAAAGCTTCACTTTTTCTTTCAACATCCCAAACTCTAACACAATTATCACCTTCAATAGTAAAAAGAAAGTCACCAGAAGGATGAGCAATCATACTTTGAATTAGATTAGGAGGTGATCTTAAAACAGTTTTATATTGTTTACTTTGAACATTAAGTAATCCAATAGAACCATTGAGAGTTCCACAAAGAATATCGAGAGCATCATATGAAATATCTACAGAACAAACACCAGAATCGTGTTTAGCTTCGATTAAAAATTCTGAAAAATCAACTGGCCAAACTCTTAAATAACCATCTAATGACCCAGTAACACAAAAAGCTTCATTAACACAAATTGATAATATTGCAGCATCTTGAACTTTATACACTGCTTCTAATTCTTGATTATTACATGCTACTTGGAATATACATCCATTACTTGAGCCTATATATACTTTTCCTTTATCTGTTGATGATTCATCACCAAACATTGTACTATTAAATCCTATACATAGGAAATTATTATTCCTTGCATATTGATTTAATACAACTGCTTTTCCACTTAAATGATCTTTTTTTATTCTCCAAAATTTAATGTTTTCTCTACCACATGATACTAAAATATTATTTTCAAATGGACTAAATTTCATTGTGTTTATTGGTATTGGACTACTTTGACGAATAGATACTGAAATATCATCTAAATTTGATATATCCCATATTATTATTGATCCTTTATTTTGTTCATTTCCTACTGTACATAAATATTTACTTTCTTTGTTTTCTGTCATCATTATTATTTTATCAAAAGGTGTTGTTAACATTTTTATACATCTTCCAGTTTCAGTTTTCCATACTCTAATAATAGAATTAGTTCCTTCTTGATTACTAAATAATATTTCACCATGACAAGCTAAAATAAAATTTGAAATTGGTTTTGAATGACCAAAATAAAAAGTTTGTTTAATAGTAAAAGGATCATATTTAATTAATGTTGTTCCAGAAGTGAAAAATATATGTTTTCTTGTTGGATTTGATACTTCTTCTTTATATAATGAAGGAGTTGCTTCAAAATCACCACTTGAATTAAATTGAACTTTAGGACATTTTTGACTTGTATAACCTAATATATAATTTAAATTTATCATTGGGTCAGGTAATAAAGGTGTTTTTCTATGACCTTCTTTTCTAAATAAATTTTTTAATGCTTCTTTTCTTCCATCTAAAAAATCTTGGTTTATATTTTCCATATTTTTCTTTAAAAGTTCATGATTCACTTCCTTTAAATCTGCATTATTTTGAACTCTATTTCTGATTTCATCTTCATTTATTTTTGGTTGAGTTGCTTTTTCTAATTTTTTCATTGTTTCTGATACTATATTTTCCTTCTTTCTTTTCATTTCTTCTATTTTTAACATTTGTTGTTTTTTCTTTATTTCAGCTAAACTTTCTGAAAAATCTTCAGTTTCATATTTCTTTACTTTTGTTTTTGGAATTTGAACTTTTTCTTCTTCATTTTGTTCTGCTTGTTCAACATCACCAATTTCACCATTGCAAATATCATAATAATATATATCTACTATATTTCTATTATTAACAGTTCTAATATTCATTTCTTTTGGTAATGCATTAACATTAAAAGAATAATTTGATATATAAACTCCTCTAATTGAAATTGAGGCAAAACCTTCAAAAGATTTTAAGATTGTATTTTCTGTTGTTATTCCTGATAAAGAAGCGAAATCTTTATATTGGATTAAATTTTTATTTATAAATTCAACAGGATCAAATTTATATAAAGACCATAAACCACTTCTTGTTTCATCCATTTCAATTGGAATTTCTATATTATATGCATTTGTTCTTGAAATCTTTAATTGTTTTAAAGGGAATTTAAATATAAATCGAATTGTATTTGTATTATTGAAAATGAAAGTAAATTGGAAATAAAATTTTTTATCATTGTAAGCTTTGAAAAAAACATAAAAATATTTCCCATAATAGTATAAACCTCTTGTATATTTTGTATTTGGGATTGCAATATTATTTCCCGGGGAAAGATTTCCACTTATTTTAATTACTTTTCTTCCAATTTCTTTATCCATTTCACATAAGACATCTCCTTTTTTTGCACAATCTACAATATTTAAATCATATATTCGGTGAATTGTGAATATGTCTATTATTCCATTTTGAAATTCTACTGGAGAGCGAGGATTCATTTTTTTTATATATTTAATTGTTATTTAAAGTTATAAAATTTATATTCTTTATTGTTATTAGCAATTTAAATTTTTAAAAATTCTTTTTTAATATAGAAAAAGAATCTACTTTTTAAAAGGTAATTAAAACAAATCTTAAGCTCTCAATCAAATAATCAAATACAAATGTTTTCTTTTTTTTGAAAAAGTTAATTAAAGTAAATACAAAATATAAAATTGGTTAATTATTAAGTAATTAAAAAAGAAAAGAGAATGTTACTTAAAAATAATCAGTAATGTTATTTATAATTTATATATTTTCAATGAAAAAATGATCTTGACTCCTTGAATAAGTTATCAAATAAATTGAATCTCATTTTATATTTTTTAATAAGATAAATTATTGGTGATATAATATAAAATATTTATTAATAAATTTAAATAAATGAAGAATTTTTATGAATCTTTAATAATCAATAATTAATTTCAAATAACAATTTTAGTTCTTTAAGAAATTTCAAATTTTCCAAAATAAATAATTAAAGATTTAAAATGATTTTACTTTATTGAAAATAAAAAATTGAAAAAATTTAAAAATTTCCATTATTTAATAATTAGAAGGGATATTTCTTTGTTGAGGAATTAAAGGATTATAAGGCATATTAGAATTTTGATAATAATTATTTCTCCCAGAATCTAAAAAAAATTATATAAATTATATTTACATGGATCAGGAGGAATAGGTTCTCTAATATTATTATTTTCTTTATTATAAGCATTCATAGGTTTATTTTTAATTTGTTCATCTAAAGTTTCTTTATATTGTCTCATTTTTTCTTCTTTAACTTGTTGTTCAGCAAATTTAATTTTTTCTTCATCAGTCATTTCTCTAAATGTTTTTTTAGGTAAATTTTGATTCATATCATGTGTTAAATAAGAATAAGTTGAATTATTTTTATTTTTATTTGATAAAAATTGTCTTCTATCTTCATCTCTTTGATCTAATTTAGGATTAAAATTACTATAAGTTTTATTTTTATTTATATTTTTATTTATATTATCATTCATATTATAATTATTGTAATTTAAATTATTATTTTCATATTGATTATTATAATTTTGTTGGTATGGAATATTTATTTGTTGATTTTGATTATATTGTGGAATATTTTTTTCTTGGTAATTTTGTTGGAAATTATTTTGACTCATATGAAAATTACTTTTTATATTTTGAGGTGTATTTGGAATTGGAATGTTAAATTCATTCTTTTTCCTTTTTTCTTCTTCTTCCATTGCTTTTTCTAATCTTCTTTGTTTTAAATATTCTTGTAATTCTAACTTTTCTTCCCGTGATTCTTTATCTTTTATATAATCTTTATATCTTAAATATGATTCTGGAGGATATTGAGGTGGAATATTATTATTATTATTTGTTCTTATTGAACTTTGCTCTGTTAATGGTCTTTGATTTGGTGTTGGTTGTCTCATATTATTATAATTATTATTATTTAATGGTGATTGAATATATTGTTCCCGTAAATTCTGATTTTGTTGTATATTATATGGAAGTTTTTGAGGAAGTGCATTTTGAATTATATTATAATTTAATTGTTGGGAATAATTATTTTGATTTGGAATTTCTTCTGGATTATTGAATTTAGGGTTATTATATACTTGGGGATATTGTAGACTTTCTCTTGTATTATTATTATAATTTTGAGGATTATATTGTTGAGGAATTTCTTGATTATAATTATTATAATTTTGAAGATTATATTGTTGAGGAATTTCTTGATTGTTATTATAATTTTGAGGATTATATTGTTGTGGAATTTCTTGATTATAATTATTATAATTTTGTGGATTATATTGTTGAGGAATTTCTTGATTATTATTATAATTTTGAGGATTATATTGTTGAGGAATTTGTCTTGAATTATTTATATAATTTTGAGGGATATATTGTTGTTGTTGTTGATGAGGTGTTTGTCTTGGATTATTTATATAATTGTCAGAAATTTCTTTTGGATTATTATTATTCTCTTGAGGGATATATTGTTGTTGTAGAGGAGTTTGTCTTTGTTTTAAATATTCTTGAGGATTATATTGTAATTGAGATAAATCTCTTTGACTCATATTATATTGTTGTTGATTATTAGAATTATTATAATTTATTTGTTGTTGTGGTTCATAAGAATTATCATTGTTCATTATCTGTGTATTACCTTGTTGTTTATTATCATTTATTTTATTATAAGGTTCAAAATTAATAATATTATAATCTTTTCTGAAATTTCTATTAGCATATTCATTAATTTGATTATTTGCAAATTTTTCAGGAATTTTCCAAGGCATAACTTTATATCCAGCTCTAGCATAAGAATTATCATTTGCAATATTTGTACATAAATTATCATTTAATGAATCTATAGTTTTTCTTTGATAATGATAATCTTTATCTTCAGTTATTTTAATTGGTGTTTGTATTCTTTCATTATTTAAATTTTGTTTTTGCTGTTCTTTCATTTTCATATAATTATTATAATCTTCCCTTTGTTTTTGCATAAATATAATTTTTTTTTTGTTGTCTCTCCTTTTCTTCTTCTTCTAATTGAGCTGATAATTTATCTTTTACATAAAAAGGATCATTCTTCATTTTTTAAATATATTTTAAAAGTATTTTAAATTTATTTTATGAATTTGTTTTAAAATATTAAATTAATTGAAAAATTAATAAATTGAATTGTTTAAATGAAATCTTCTTTTTTTAAATTTGGAATAATTTCTTTTTTTACATCAAATTTTCCTTCAATAATAATCATCTTTCCAAAAATTGAATGATTAATTAATTTTATCCAATTAGGGAATATTTTAATTAATTTTTGTATAATATTATATAATTCTTTTTCATTAAAGCATGAATTAATGATTTTATTATTAAGAAGTTTATTAATCAATTCAGGAAAAATCCAAGATTCTTTTTTTGAAATAATAGTTAAAGTCTTAATTTCAATTATTAAATTAGAAATATCTTTAATAATGTCTTGATTAGAATGATTTAAAGAAGAATAATTTAATATTTCATTACTAATTTTTACAGCTTCTTCTTTTTTTCTTAATTTATTTAAAAACTCAGAAGAACAATATTTTGATAAAATTTTATTTTTTTCTTCATTTTTATTTTCAATTTCTTTTTTATTAATTACTTTATCAATTAAAAAATTTCTAATATCATTTTTAACAATAATATTTTCATAAGGGTTATTATTTATTGGTTTTTCCTCAATATTAAACATTGGAATATCTTTTATATTTTCTAAATCAAATTCATGATGCCAAGTTTTAGTTTTATAAGGATCAAAATTCGAAAAATTAATTTTTTCTAAAAATTTTTTATGCTCTTCATAAACTATTTTTATTAAAGCATTTTTAAAAAATTTTTTTCTCTCTTCTAATATATTATTAGGAATGGGATTATATTCAGGAATAAAATTATTTTGAAATTCATTAAAATTAAACTCAGATAAATTATCTTTTATTTCATTAGAATAATTAATAATATTTTTATCATAATTTTTAGGAATATCAATTAATAAATCATAATCATTTTTATCTGAATTTTTAACCCATTTTAAAATATATAAAAATGGACCAACATATAAAATTTGTTTAAAAATATTTAAATTAAATCTTCTTTTAAAACTTGATTCAATTGATTCACAAATTCTATTTATATTAATAGTTCTACTTGATTTAATTGATTTAAAATTATTAATCGTTAATTCCAAATTTTCAAAAGAAATAAATAAGAATTTATATTTTGTTGGAAGTGGTAATTCTCTTATTTCTTTAATTAAATCTTCATATTTAAATCTTAATGTTGAAAATGAACTTTCACTTCTTTTTACTTCATTTGATTTTCTTTCAAATTTATTTAATCTTTCTTTTCTTATTTCGTTAATACAATCTAAAGTTTTTTTTGAAAGAGAAATATTAATGTTACAAGTTGAATTACTTTTTGATGGAATTTTATTTAAATTTTCTTTTGTTTTATTTATTACTTCTATTGTTTCTTTTGATAATTGTAAAGAAGGTTTATTTTCAATTTTATTTAAATTTATATTATTATTTCCAACTTTCTTATTCAAAATTAAATTTATAATTGATTTTGTATTTGAAGATAATTGAAGAGGAGGTTTAAAAGTTTCATTTATATTATTATTTATTTTATTCCCGCGTTTCCTTTTTTTTTGTAATATAATATTATCATTTGATTTTTTCATTTTTTTCACTTTTGGATTTTTAATTTCTTTTTCTTCTTTTGATATCGATTTTTTTTGTGATTCATTTTTTGATAATGACTTTGTTATTGAAGGATTATTTTTAATTTCTTTGAATTGATAAGTTATTTGTTGATCGTACATAGATTTATTAAAATATTATTTTTTGAAAATTTTAAATTTTAGTTTAAAAAAGACAAATTAAGAAATAATAATTTTTTTTAAATAAAATTATTTAGTTAAACTAAATATTTATTAATGATAAAAATGGCTCAATTATCATATGATTATATGATAAAAAATCCATTATTAGTGAAAAAATAATAATAATTGTATTTAATATTATTTCACTTTTATTAAATTTAATAAATAATTAGATTTTTTAACTAAGGTTCAGTTAAAGTAATTTTATTAGAGCTTTTATCCAAATTTACATTATCGTTACTATTTTTTAATTTTTTTTTTTGATTAATTATATGTTGTCTTTCCACATTTCTAATAGTAACTCTATTTAACATAACTTTTTTTTTTAATTGAACAAAATCATCTTTCATTTTTTTGTCTAATTTTAAAAAAGCAATTGGATTAGTTTTTTTTAAAATTTCTAAATCTTCATCCATTAATTCTCCATTAGATTTTATTTTTGTAGGAATTCCTTTTCTAAAAATAGGTGTTTCAAAATAAGGTGGTTTAATAAACCCTTTTAATAACTCATTTTCAGTTTTTAATCTTTGCTTGTATAAATTAAATGATTTTATCGGTTCGATTATACTTTCTTTTTTAAATTTTTTTTCATTTTCTGACATTAATGAAATAAATGATAAATTTCCCCTTTTTATTTTTTCATCTAAAGTTTCTTCTTTTTTTTCTTCTTCCTTTTTATCTAACTCTTTCTTCTCTTCTTCTTTTAAATTTTCTGCTAGTTTTTCAATATTTTTACTTTCTTCTTCTTCTTTTTTTTCTTCTTCTTTATTAATATTTTTATTTTTAACTTCTTCTTCCTTTTTTTTTTCTTCTTCTTCTCTCTTTTTTTCTTCTTCTTCTCGTTTTCTTTCTTCTTCTTCTCTTTTTCTTTCTTCTTCTTCTCTTTTTTTTTGTTCTTCTTCATAAGAATAAACACCAAATTTATCAAAAATTCTTCTTCCTAAAGTAATATTTGAACTATTTGTCATTGTGTTTATATCAATAAAATCACTTCTTAGAGTTTCTGAAAAATTTTTTTTTTGATTTTGATTTAATATTTTCATATGTTTTAATCCAATTCTTCTTATTCTTTCATGAAAAGCATTATATTTTTCTTTAATTTTTTCATCAGGAATTTTTAATAATCTACCATTTATTATTTTCATATCACTATTTCTTTTTAAAACTTCTTTAAATTGTGTTAATGCTATAATAACTTTATTTGATTTTAAAGTATTTAATTGATATTTATATTTTTTTCTATATTCATTAAATGTATCTTCTATCTTTTTTATTAATTTTTTAGAATCTTCTTTTGCAACATCAATTTCATTTATATCACAAGTTAAATAACTTAATCCTCTATTTTCATTATCTTTTCCAATAAAAAAGCTTGCTTCATTACTTGAAAAATATTTTTGTAACTGTTTAATTAATTTATTTTTATAATTATCTTTTAAATCATAATTTGGAATATTTGAAAAAGGTGGAACTAAAGGTCTTGGAAATTTACTATATCCTTCAAATCTTCTTATTGTTGGAAAATAATCAGAATAATTATTATATGAGGGAATTGTAATTGTAGAATTAAAAGGTAAATGTTCTAAATTTTTTCTGTTTTTATTATTTACTGTTCCTGTTATATCTGGAAGAAATTCCGGATATTTTCTTCCAAATAAATCACATAAATAATGATTATTTTCACTATCTGAAAGTATTAATCTTCCATTATCTGGATTATAACATATTTGTTTAATAATAGACATTTTTTTATTATTTGCATTTAATTAAATAAGGGAAAATATTATTATAATAAAAATAAACAAAAAAAAAAATATTATTAAACTTTTTCAACATTTACAATCCTAACACTTTATTTCCATAATCATATCAGATTGAGTTCTATAAATATTAAATTCAATTGAGTATTGTTAATTCAAAAAAGAAAAATAGTTTTTTTATCATCATAAAATTATAATATTTCTTTTGCCATTTGTAGAATATCATTTATTATTTATTTAATTCATTCAAAAACCTTTTTATATCTTTAAAAAAAATAAATTAATATGTAAATATTTCTTTTAATTAAATAAATCAAAACTATAAAACTCCAAAAAAAATTAATAAATCATAAAATTTAAAAAAAAAATATATATCAAAAAATCAAAAATGGGAGATGCAAATTATGAAAAATTAATATCACTTGCAAGAATAACAGAACAAGCAGAAAGACATGAAGAAACAATAAAATATATGGAAGAAATAGTAAAAACAAAAAAAGAAGATTTAACAATAGAAGAAAGAAACATATTATCAGCAGCATATAAAAATTGTGTATCTCAAAGAAGAAGTGCATGGAGATCAATATATGGAATAGAAATAAAAGAGAAAACAAACGGTTCAAAGTTTTTAAATTTAGTTACAAATTTAAAATCAACATTAGAAAAAGAATTAAATGACTTATGTAATCAAATGTTAAATTTAATAGATAATTTTTTATTACAAAAAGCATCAAATGATGAATCAAAAGTATTTTATTTGAAAATGAAAGGAGATTATTATAGATATTTAGCAGAATTTTTAACAGGAGATAAAAATAATGAAGTTGCAATAAATTCAATGAATAGTTATAAACAAGCAAATGAATTAGCTGAAAAATTACCAGTTACTAATCCAATTAAATTAGGTTTAGCTCTTAATTTTTCTGTTTTTTATTATGAAGTTAAAAATGATGCAAAAACTGCTTGTAAAATCGCAAGTGAAGCTTTTGATGTTGCTATTCATCAATTAGAAAAAATTGAAGATGAACAATATAAAGATTCCACTACTATTTTACAGTTACTTAAAGAAAATATTGATATGTGGAAAGCTGATTTACAAGAACAAGAAGATGATGGAGATGATGTTAGAGATGAATAAAGGTTTTTTAATTTTTAACAGTTTATTTTTTAAAGACTTTTAAATAAAATTTATAGGTTAAAAATTGGATTTTTTATTTTTTTTATTTATTTTGAAAGAATATTATTGAGTATTATTATTTATTTATTTATTCTTTGATAAATAAATGTAAAACTTATTTATGGAATACAATTATTGATAAAATATTTTAATTTGTTTAATTTGATAAAAGATAAAGTTTCAAATTCCTTCAATACAACAAAAAATAATACTTATTATTTTTTATATCAAATAACAAACTTTTTTAAAAATTAAAATTATTTGAAAAAAAAATGGGTTTTTCCACAATATTCATAATACCTTTAAGAATAATAAAATATTTTCTTTTATTCCCAATAACCCATCCATTACTTTTCTTAATTCATCTTCTAATAAATTTTTTAATAGCAACATTTATTTATATAAAAATGAAGCCATTTTATGATCCTTTAAAATCTGAAATCCACAATAAATATCCAGAATTTAAAAGATTTGATAAAGTAAGTTTCTTAAGATTATTTATAGGACTTTCCTTCTTAGTTTGGCCAAGAGCATTATTAATGGTTATATCAATGACAATAATGGCAGTTGTAGTGAATTTAGGTAAAGATATATTAGATCCAAAACACAAAAAAATAAAAGATTTCTTTTATCAAAAAGGTTCTCGTGTAGTATTATTTGCATTAGGATGTATAATTCCAAAAGAAATAAGAAATGAAAAGAAAACAGAAGAAGTAATAAAAAAATATTTAGGTCCAGATTATCAAATAAGTTATATAAAAAAATATTCATGTGTAGTATCAAACCATGTATCATGGGTAGAGAGTTTTTATTATAATTACCGTTTTGCAATAGGATATATAGGTAAAAAATCAGCATCAAAAGTACCAGGTATAAGTCAAATAGGAAAATATAATCAAACAATATATTGTGATAGAACAGATCCAAATGACAGACAAAAAACAGCAGAAAAAATAGCAGAGAGACAAAAAGGAATATTAAATGGAACAATATTAACTCAATTAGCTATTTATCCTGAAGGAACTCAAAGTAATGGAACTCATTTAATTAAATTTAAAAGAGGTGCTTTTATGACTTTATTACCTATTAAACCTATGGTTGAATTAATTGATCATACTGATGAGTGTATTTTAGCTTGTAGTATTGTTCCTATGCATTTTCATATGATTTATACTTGCTGCTTTTTATGGCATTATGATACTTTTTTAGAATTACCTACTATTGAACCTACTGATTATATGTATGAAAATTATAAATCCTTTGGAAAGGAAAAATGGCAAATTTATATGGAAGTCACAAAAAGAATTATGAGTGAAGCTTCTGGCTTGGAAATTAGTGAAGGGTCTTTCGATGAAAAGTTAAACTATATTAGTGCAATTGTTGGGAAAAAAGTTAAGAATACTTAAACTTTGGAATTTCACTTTTTTTCTTTTAATTTAATTTTATTTTTTAAAAATTTTGTTTTTTGTGATAATAATATAGAAATTATAATTTTAACAATGAAAAATCATTTTTAATCTTTTTTATTCACTTCAAAATTATTGTATTGATATATAGATTTAATATTGAAAGATTAATGATAAACATAATATTTAGGGAAATTTTAATATGTATATTTTTTTAAATAACAAAAATTTTTGAATTAATTATTTAATTTTTATCAAAAAAAATTAAAAATGAAATTCAGTTATTTTATATTTGAATAAGTTTATAATTCAAATTTGATTATTAAATGATATTATTATTTACTTTCCTTTTAATTAAATTTTTAGGAACATCAATTATATTTTTATAATTAACATTTTTATTTTGTGAATGGTTTTTCTCATGAACACTATGATTATTATCAAAATCCCAATCAATTTCTTCTTCTTTTTCATTTCCTTTATCATTTTTATTGTCTTTTAAATCAACATTTTTAAACCTTTCAATTTTTTTAAAATTTTGTAAATCATTTTCATACTCATTTTTCCTTTTATCTTTCTTTAACTTAATATCAAAAATATAATCCATATTTGCAGCTAAATTTAAATATCTAACATGAGTAAAAACACATTGAGCAAAAGAAGAAATAATTCCACTTTTAATATTATAACCTTCTTCTAAAATACTTATCATCATTTTTTTAGAATAATGATCAGCAACAAATTGTAATTGTTGTGTTAAAAAAGCATAGTCATATTCTTGTAAAAACATTTGATTATCATTTTCTTCTAATTCATGGCCATCAAAACCAGAACATAATATAATTAAATCTGGTTTAAATTTACATAATCTTGGAATAACTTTACTTCTTATTACATTTCTAAAATCATGTGAATAAGTTTTCTTTGTATTAAAAGGTATATTTAATATTCCAGCAGGATAAATTTCATCATTTTCTTTTGTATTATTTATTATATTACCAAAAGAATTATTTTCTTTAATATGTGTAGATATATATAATATATTTTTAGCATCTTCAAAATTTAGCCAATTGATATTTTTATCTTTTCTAATATTAATTTTCCCTATTTTATCATAATTCATATCTTTAGTAAAAACTTTAGAATTTAACATTTGAATAATTTCTTCACTTCCTTTTCCACAAAAAGCATTATAATCAAAAATAGCAATTTTTGAAATTCCAAGGTCTTTATGTTTATATCTAGCATAAGCAGCTCCAATACAAGCATTATTAATAATACAATTATTTGAATTATTTATATTATTTTCAAAAGATCCAAAATAACCTGCATTATGTCCTGGAGGTCTTATAATTACAAATGCATTTGCACATTCTCCTGAAATTACAATATCTATTGCATCAAATATTGACCCTATTGTTGATGTCATTATATTAAATGTATTTTTAGATATATATGTATCTGAATTTAATTTTTCTGTTTTATATTTTGAATTTTCTTCTTTTGATTTTTCATTGTTATAATTATTTATAGGAATATCATTATTATTATTATTTATTAAATTTAGTGATTTTTTTTTAGAAATGTTATCACATTTTGTTTTTATATTTTGTAAATATGTTATATCATGACATTTCAATATATCGTTTAAACATGCTTCTCTTTTACTTTCTTTTATTATAAATTTTGTAGTATCATCAAATAAATTATTATTTAAAATTCCTGTTTTTTTATCTGAAATTAATACAGAAAATCTATCAGGATTTTCTTTTAATTCATTTTTTTTTTTAATTCTCTTAATAGGATCATCAGGTAATTCTAAATGTAATAAGCAATTTGTATTATAAACAATTGCAGTTTTTCTAACTGCAAATTTAAAATCAAATTTTAATTGTTCTCTTTTAATAATATTCATTGAATGAATACTTTCCCAACTTTTAAGTGCAATTAATCCATTATAATATATTGAATTTATTCCATAAATTCCTCCTTCTTGATTATCAGTATATTTTGAATATATTAATAAAATTTTTTCTAAATCATTTTTTACTTCTTTATCAAATCCAAAGCAATTTAAAACAATAAAGCCAACAATTTCAAATGCATGATGAATAAGACAATTTTCAAAGAAAACTTCTTCTCTTTGATAATATAATCCTTTATTTAATTTAGATTCTTCTCTGATTTTCAAATATATTTCTTTTAATTTATTACAATTTTGACAAATTTGAGCAAATGAATCTTTACTATTATATTTATATACATAATTAATCACATAATCACCATTATTATCAATTATAAATAGTTCATCAATTGATATATTTATTCCTATTAAACCATCAGTAAAATCATATTGAAAAATCATATGTAGATAAGTTCTTCCTAATCTATCAACAAGATTTTTTTGTTCTGGATATTTTTCAATTATATAATGAAAAATTTCAGAACATCTTTTTTGTTCTTTTTTAAAAATACACATAACTAAAGATAAATGAATAATATACATTCCTTCAGTAATAACATTAATATCTGCTTTATATTCTATTAATTTCTTAAATATATGAATATCTGAAAATAATATACTATATTGAAGCGGGGATAATCCTTCATCTGATATTTTATTTATAAAATTTGGATTTTCTTTTAAAATTTCTTCAATTTTTACAATATTATCATCTTTTATATATGTTATAAATTGAATAAATAAAATTTCTGTTTCTAAAGATGTTAAATTTTCTGTTTTTTTATTTATTGATTTTTCATTGAGATCTAAATTAGATATATTGAATAAATTAAAGTTATTTTTGATATTATTTTCTTCTATTTCATATGTTTTTCTTAATATTTTTTCTTCAGGCAAAGGATTTTTTATTAGATTTTGGGAGATATTTTTTTGATTATCTGTTGTATTTTGGGTTTTTTCTTGATTTTGTTTTTCTGTATTATTATTAGTTAAGCTTTCCATTAATTAATTCTTTAAATTTATTCTTAAAAGAATTATAAAATAAATTTTATTTTAATCAATTATTTGATAATTTATAAAATTTTTATTAATTTTTTATAGAATTAAATTAATATAAATAAAAATTTATTTTATTACATTAAATTTATCTCTGAACAATCAAAAAAAACTTTTTTTTATTTGAATAAAAAATTTAGAAATCTATTATTGACCATTAAAAAGGTAAGTATTTATTTATAACAAATTTATTCTTTTAAAAATTAAAATTTGTATAATTATAATGAAAATAAAGAAAAAAAAAATTACATAAAATTTAATAATAATCATTATATATTAAAAAATATAAAACAATAATTATCATTTGATATTTTATTTTTTTTAAAAAACATTATATAATTCATTTTTATTGAACTAAAAAATAATTTACCCAATTATTCAAAAGATAGAAATTTTCTGTTAATGAAAATAATATTTTAAAAATGAATATATTCAATAAAAATTTTATATATTAATTAGAATTATATATGTAATTACTAGAATTCTTTTTTATAATAATATAAAAAATAATTATTTATTTTCATTTTAACAAAATATTAAATGATATAATTTTAGAACCAAAAGAACTTATTGTATTTCAAATATTTATTTAAATGATTTAAGTATAATTATTGAAAGTTTATTTATTTCAAAAAAATTGATAATTGTTTTAATTAAAAGTATACACAAAAAATAAAAACAATTAAACAAATCAAATTAGATTTTTTATAAAGATAAATAATAATAATATTATTAGGGAAATAATAGTTTTATTTGTTTATTTATATAGTACAAAATTCTGTTAATAATTGATGAGTGAGAATTTTTTTTTAATTTCAATATAATTAATTATTTAATTGATTTTATATTTTTTTTAATAAATGGTTTATTCTTTTTGTTTCATTTTTGTTTGCTTTAATAGAAGAGAATATTTTTCAGATAAATTTTTTCCTCTTTCAATTAAACTATTATCTGTATTTAATCTTTTGTTATTTATATTTTTGTTTATTTTTTTATCAAACATTTTAAAGGTTGATGATGTTGTTACAGGAATTTTATTATTATATTTATTATTAGGATTTTTATGTTCTGTTTTAATATTTTTTTCTCTTTTAGAAGGCTTTTCATAAGTCGTTATTTTATTTTTACTTTGAGAAGACATTAATTTTCTTAATTTTCCAGGTAAAACATTTTTTTTTTTACTATTTCCAATATAAGAATCATAGACATTTATATTTTGAATTAAATTAATTTTTTCTTTTTGTAAATTCCCATTATTTTTTGTTTTATTCTTAGAACATTTATTATTAATTATTATATTAATAGGATTATAAAATAATTTTTCTTTAGCATTACTTTCGAAAGAATTAGTCTTAAAAATTTGATTAGGTTTATTTTTATAATTTAAATGTTTAACTTGGTTTTTAACAACAGATTTATGAATATTTTTTTTTTCTTCATTAACATGATTTAAATCAGTATAATAGATATGAAAATTAGAACCTTTATGAGTACAAGTAGAAGAACAATTAGTTAAAGAATTATTACTAACTAGAGATTTTTTCGTATTTTTCCTTTTTAAATTAGATGAATTTACTCTTTGAAGATTTTTATTTTTTATTGATGAATTAAATTTATTTTCTGTAATATCTTTTACTATTTGATATACATTATATTTTTTATTATTATTTACTTTTGCTCCTTTTTTATATATTGCTTTATGTTTTGTAGGTGGCTTCAATGATGATGGATTCATTATTGTTAAACATAAATCATTTTTAGGAGTTCCTAATAATAAATTATTATCTCTTCTCTTTATTTTGATTTTTTTTTCTGTGTGTACTTTTCTAATAATTTTATTATTATTATTATTATTATTATTATTATTCTTGTTATTATTTTCAATGTAGAAATTATGGTTTATTTCATTTCTATTTTCAGTTGTTGGGAAATTATTCATTATTTTATTTTTATTTTTTTTAAAATAAGCTATTAATTTTTTTTCTAATTCTTTCTTAAAATCATCATCATCTTTATTATGATTTATTATTATATTTTGTTTTTTTCTTAGTGTTTTTGAAGATGAATTTTCTAAGCTAATATCTAAATCACTTACCATAATTTTTTTATTTTCTGTTGAAGAACTATTAAAAACATCTGGAATAAATTCAATATTTTTTGGTTTGTTTATAAATTTTTGAGAAGCAGTAAACATTTCATTACTTAAATTTAATGATTCTATTGAGTTTGAATTTTTTTTTTTTGAATAATTTTTTAATTGATTTATTTCTATTGGATGATTCATTATTTGACTATGAAGGTTTATTGATGAATGATCTGTATTTTCTAATTTATTATTTTTAAATGAATGAATTAAATTTCTTGGAATTAATTTATCTAAGGAAATATTATTATTTGTATATTCTGTCTCCTGTGGTTTATAATCTAAATTTGTTTTGGTTAAAAATTGAAATGTTTTTTCTGATAAATTAAGCATTATTATTATTTTATTATTATAATTGATTATATAAACTAATTTAAAAAAAATATTTTTAAATAATAATTATAATTATATTTTTTTCTTCTTTTTTTTTTGAAATTTATTTATTTGGGGATTGGGGATTGGGGATTGGGGATTGGGGATTGGGGATTGGGCCCAATCCCCAATCCCCAATCCCCAA
>JAEEGL010544483.1_pt1 | contig 20593 bp, 17 predicted proteins | sample 9134231 | NCBI WGS metagenome assembly JAEEGL01 (sample SAMN16246548, study PRJNA631951) | gut metagenome | biome: gut microbiome; feature: rumen; material: fiber-attached | host: Bos | place: Iran: Karaj | collected 2018-10
CGGCTGCCATCTGGCTGTCTTTCGCGCAGTGGTGCAGTCTGTGGTGTTGCGATGTATCCAGGTCCGATACCGTTACACTGGATGTTCTGTCCGCCATACTCTGAACAGATGTTACGTGTGAGCATCTTGAGACCGCCCTTAGCTGCTGCATAAGCAGATACAGTTTCGCGTCCAAGTTCAGACATCATAGAACAGATGTTGATAATTTTTCCGTGTCCCTTTTTGATCATTCCAGGGAGAACTGCCTTTGAAACGATGAAAGGTGCATTAAGGTCAACATCGATAACCTGACGGAATTCCTCTGCTTTCATTTCAATCATTGGAATTCGTTTGATGATTCCAGCATTGTTTACGAGGATATCGACTACACCGACATCTTTCTCGATTTTCTTTACGGTTTCCTGAACGGCAGCTTCATCTGTAACGTCACAGATATATCCGTGAACATCTTTGATTCCTGCTTCTTTATAGTTCTTGAGACCATTGTCGAGCTGTTCCTGTCCGCGGTCGTTGAAAACGATTTTTGCGCCAGCTGCAGCGAACGCTTTTGCGATTGCGAAACCGATGCCGTAAGAAGCACCTGTAACCCAAGCAATTTTGCCAGTAAGGTCAAAATCCTTCATTTTGAATTCAGCCATTCTGAAAAATCCTCCAAAAAATATTTAGAATTTGGAAAACCAAATCCACCTAGAATAAAGATATAAGACAAAGCTTTTAAGGTCAATGTGTTTTTTGCTGTGAGAGGGCAATTTTTTCGGATTCAAGCTCGTTTGCGAACATGCTGATTTCAGAATTGAGGCGCATGAATTCCTGCAAATTCTGCTGAATTACGACACACTTGTTCTGGAAATTGTCCGGGAAGACCGTGAAAGTCTGGAACGCCTGTTCGATTGTCGATTTTCCGTTGTTGAGGTCGCCCAAAATCAATTCCTTGTCGTTCTTGAGCGAAACCATTGCCTCATTGTCCCTGGTGATTGACCTTGTGAACTTTTTGAGCATGTCATCGGTGTCTTTGATGAAGCTTTCAAGGACGGCCTGCATGTTATCAAGGGAATTGTTTGCGGCGTTGATGAGGTTGTCCATGTCGGTGACTGAATCCTGAACGGATTTGATTGCCTCGTTTTTTGAGACTTCGATTTGCTGCAAGATTCGGACATGGTGAAGGCGGTTCATGACCGGACGAAGGCTCTCGAAAACCGAGTAGATTGATTTTGCGCGGGATGTTATGTCCTGACAGTTTGCCTGCAAGTCTTTTTGAACGAGATGGTAGTTGGCGAACTCAGAAATCATTGACTGGTACTTTTCGACGACGGAAGAAATCTGCCTTAAAAGATTGTCGTTGCCGAACGCATGGTTGTTGAGGAATCGCGATTCAAAGTCCATGCGGGAATTGTCGCCCTGATCAAGAATGTCGATGACCTGTGCCCAGTTCCCCGCGAAAGTCATGCAGTTCTGTGAAAATATAGAAGAAACCTTTGAAAGGCTTGAATAAGCCCTGTCGAATGCGGAAATTGCGTAGTCGAGGTCGGCTTCGGATTTTGTGTAATTTGAGCCGTGTTTTTCAAGTTCGCTGAGAATGGAAGCGGCTGCCTTGAATTCTGATTTGATTGCTGCCTTGTCGTTAAGGACGGTGGCGGTTTTTTCGATTGCAGGATAGATTTCGGATACCTGATTCTCGATGCTGGAAATGACCGGGCCTACATTTGAAATCATGTGCTGGATTTCAGAAGAACATTCGGAATTTTTGGAGGCGATTGCATTTTGCGTGCTGATTATGCCCGTGAAAATTTCTTTTAGCGAATTGATTTGCTCAAGAAGTTCTTTTTCTTCGTCAAAGAGCTTGTCTGAATAAATGAACATGTCTTTTGAAAGACGCTGCAAGTTCTCCGTGATTCGGCTGAACGCAAGACCCTTTTCACCTGATTTTACGGAAATGACCATTGCATTGAGCGCGATAAGTTCCATTTGCTCAGAATCTTCTTTTATTTCGGCAATCATATTGTCGAGTGATTCGAGGTCTGCGATTTTTTCGTTGAGTTTGTCAAAAATCGGTGCGTATCGCTCGCTGAAACTGGTTGCCGTTTCATTCGTTTTGGCTCCTGATGCAAGCCCGGATTCAATAGAAGAAATTTCAGACTGAATGCGTTTGAGGACTGATTGCTCGTTGCGGTTTGTGAGTTGCGGGAAAAGTATTTCAAGCTGCTGAAAAACAGATTCAAACTTTGTGTTAAGCGAATTAAGCTGTGAAAGTGCCGTTGTGACATTCATATTCATACATTATAAAGGTTATTTTGAGAATTACAATTAAAATTAACATTATTTTATTGGAAAGAAAGAGGATATTTTGTTATCTTTATTACATGAAGAAAATTTCAGCATTTTTTGCATTGTCTTTTTTAGTTTTGTTTGTTTCATGCTCGAAGCCGGGTGATTTGACGATTGGGCGGGCGATGAAGTCATATCAGGCGCAGAATTACGAGGAAGCTCTCAAACTTTTCAATACAGCCCTCGAAGAAGAGACGAACTATTCTCCCGAACTGATTTACAATTTTATCGCGACAATCTATCTTCAGCAGGACGATTTGGAAAACGCGGTCGAGTATCAGACAAAATCCTGCGAACTTCATCCTGATTACCGTAATCTTGTTTCACTCGGAATGACCTATCATCTTTTGCATCGTGACGATGAAGCCGTGTCTGCCTACAAAAAAGCAGTTGAGCTGAATCCGGAAAAAGGCGAAGCTTTGGCAAGTCTTGGCGCTCTCTATTTGGGCCAGGGAAAATTCACCGAAGCGATAGAAAACCTAAAAAAAGCCGCTGAATTTGAGCCGAAAATCGCTGTAATCCACGCGAATCTTGCGGTTGCTTATGCGCTCAACGGCAACAACGAAGAAAGCGAAGCCGAATTTAAGAGGGCCGAAGAACTGAAGTGCAAAGACCTGGAAGAATTCCGGGAAAGAGCCGCTTCTATGCAAAAACAGTGAATCATGCTTTTGAGAATATCCGATAATGCAAAAAAAAACGGTCGGAAGCGAGGTTGCGACACAAATCCACTTGAACTTTATGCAAAAACAGTGAATTAAGCTTTTGGGAGTGCACGAAACTGCAAAAAACTGGACGGAGTTGGCGTTCTGACACAAACTCGCCTGAGCTTTGCTCACTGCGATGTTTGGGGCAGGTTGCCAACGGGAGTCCAGTTTTTTGTTTTAGGCGAATAATCCCACAAAACCGCGATTCACTGTTGACTTGTTACCGAATGTTCGGTATATTGTTGTTACCGTCTGTTCGGTAACAAGATGACACGAAGCGAAAATTCTAAACCAACAAAAGAACTTATTCTCGATGCGGCTTTTTCCTTTCTTGAGCAGCCACGCTATACATCATTTTCGATGAACGAGCTGGCTGAAAAAGTCGGAATCACCAAGCCTGCAATTTACCGTCATTTTAAAAACAAGGAGGCGGTTCTTGCGGCAATGGAAAGGCGCGTTTTCGGTGGAATGCTGCCGTTTTTGCGCGCGTTAGTGCCGTCACAGTCTTCAATAAACCGTTCTTCACTTATATCTCTGGTTGAGCATTTAATCGAAAATCCTACCCACATCAATTATCTCATCGCCCAGATGTCTTCAACTCCAAACTACGAAGAGTACATGTTCAATCTTCTTTATGAAAGTGATGTAGCTTTCGTTCAGGAAGGCGGTAAAAACGGCTATCTTGAGCACTTTAATTCCGACATGAACCTTTTTTCACGCCATGTTTTTTCAGGAATGTCGATTTTCTACTTTGTAAAGCTGATTGAAAAACTTAAATGTGACGGCACGGTCGAATCTTTCCCCAAAAATTATGCTGAAAAAATCGTCGATTTGATGATGAACGGTCTTTCAGGCATGACAAAAGAAGGCGATTATCTTCATCCGGCGGCTATCTCTGAGGAACGCAAGCAGGAACTCATCAATCTCTGCAAAATCAATGAAGAAGTCTTTCCAAAAGAAAACAGAATCTTTACGGCTCTGGCAAATGTCATTGAAAAATACAAGATGACCGGGGTTACGGTCGAGCGAATTGCGGCTGAACTCAACATGGCGAAATCAAGCCTCTACGAATATTTTGACAACAAGAATGAAATGGTCAAATCGCTGATTTTCAAGGAACTCGCCCTTTTGCAGACGATTATCGTTGAGAACAGCACTGAGGCTGAAAATTTCACGGAATATGCCTATATCCTCATGCTTTCCGAGATGGAGTATTTTTCACATCGGCCTTCAATCATCCCGATTTGCGGATGGCTCTTGATGGGCGGAGTCGATATGCCTGAGGACGGGGAAAACTGCGAAAAAGAAAACGGACGCTCTCCGTGGGAAAATCGGCTTCCCGAAAAGGTTGACAGCCCTGACTTAGGCTTTGAATATTCACCTGAAATCATTACGGGCTGGATAAAATGCCTTCCAATCTCGTTTCTGGTCGAGGCGAAGGGCAAGAACATTTCAAAGGAAAAACGCATGGAAGGTTTCATGCTGACGATAGATTACATTCTTAACGGAATAGAAAAATCTGGAGGTAATAAATGAAAAAAATCGTAAGCCTGATTTTGATTGGTTTTGTAGCAACATCAATGATTTTTGCTCAGAACAATCCAAAATCAGAGGTAAATACCGAAAATGAAGCTAAGGCGGATGATGTCGTAAAGCTGAGCATTGATGAGGCGGTGGAGTATGCATTAAAGCACAGCCGAACGCTCAAAAGCAGCGACATTGACCTTGAGTTGAAGGCGCGCGCTTCGAAATATTCATGGAACGTGTTTTTGCCGAATGTTCAGGCGAGCGGAACTATGAGCCGTGCAAATGAATTTAATCCTTCTTCTGCAGGAACGACGGCTGCTATAAACGGTGCGCTTTTGATGAACGGTTTGACAAAAACTCTTCCCGTAAAAACAGACTACGACAAGGAAGAAGACCGCTGGTCAACTGTTGGAAATATTTCTGCCAGCTGGACTTTCACGCCTGCATACATCGCAAAAATCAAGGTTGCGAAGGCTCAGTACGAGGCTGGAAAGGTTTCTTGGGAAAAAACACAGAACGAGACTGTCACCAACATCAAGAAATTGTATTACGGACTTCTGTTGCAGCAGGAAAGCCTCAAAATCAAAAAGACGACCCTTGAGAATTCACGCCAGCGAATGAATCAGGCTGCGACAAACTTTAAGAATGGTGCGATTCCTGAAATTCAGTATTTGCAGACTCAGGTAAACTACGAGAACACAAAGCCTGAGGTGGATTCTGCGGAACAGGCTTTGGTTCAGCAGATGGACTTGTTCGCTTTTATGATTGGTATGCCAGTCGGAACAAAAATTGAACTTACAAGTTCGATAGAGCCCAATTATGTTGATGTGAACACTGAGGAACTTTTGCAGAAATATGCTGAGAACGACTTGCAGATTCAGTCGCTCAAAAAGAATATGTCTGCGGCAAAACTTGGAATCAGCGCTTCACAGCTTGCGACATGGCTTCCGGTTCTTTCATTGAACTATTCCTGGCAGCCTGTCTATATTGGTTCTGAGGGTGCCTGGCATTTCTACAAAGATTTGGGTTCGGACGACAAATGGTACAACTCAGGTTCCTTCAGCATGACTCTTGCATGGAATCTTACCAACATGCTTCCGTGGTCATCTAACCGCCAGCAGATAAAAGATTACAAACAGCAGCTTGCTCAGCTTGAGCTGAATATCGAAACTCTCAAAGAGAATCAGAAAGTTCAGGTGCGAAAGGCTGTTGATACCCTCAATCAGGCCCGCGAGCAGATTGATGCCATGGGTCGAAATGTAAGCCTTGCGCAGAGAGCTTACGATATGACAGCCCGCTCTTACCGAAACGGTACGACGGAGCTTCTTGACTTGCGTGATGCCGAAACTTCCCTCAATCAGGCAAAACTCGGTCAGATTAACCAGAAATTCCAGTACATCTCGGCTTTGATGGACTTGGAAAACACACTCAACACGAAATTGACAAAATAAACTGGAGGAAAATATGAAAAAATCAGCAAAGGCAGTGGTAACAATCGCTTCGATGGCTGCGGCAATCACTTTTATGAGCTGTGGACCTAAAAAAGCGGCAAAAGAAGAAGAAAAGGAAGTTGAGACACTTTATGCGGTCTCTACATACAAAACTGTTGAGGGAAATCTGGATGACTACCTTGAATTCGGCGGCGATGTAGCTTCCGTAAATGAAGTCATGGTTTTGCCAGATCAGGCAGGAAAAATAACCAATATTCTCGTAAAAGTCGGTGAAATGGTCAAAAAAGACCAGGTAATCGCCTATGTAAACCCCCTTCGTGCAGGCGTTGTCTACAACGACAGCCCTGTAAAGGCTCCGATTGCCGGACGCATCACTTCACTCCCGGTAACTGTCGGCTCAACTGTCTCACAGTCTTCTTCTGTAGCAAAAGTTGCCCGCACGGATGAGCTTGAAATTCGAATCAATATTGCAGAGCGCTTCATCAGCCGAATTACAAACGGCCAGAGTGCAACCGTCACATTTGACGCATATCCCAGCGTAGTTTTCGGGGCAAAAGTTTTTGAAGTCAGCCCTGTCCTTGACACTTCAACCCGAACCATGGGCGTAAAACTCCGCCTCAATCCGCCAGATTCAAGGGTAAAAGTCGGCATGTATGGTCGTGTACGCCTTGTAACAGACAGCGTCAAAAATGCCATTGTCCTCCCTTCTTCTGCTCTCGTTACCAGAGACGGCAAAGATTATGTTTTTGTCATCACCAGTCCTAAATCTGGCAAAAATGCAGCTGTGGTTGGCCTCAAACCTGTCACCAAGGGAATTTCGGTTGACAATAATGTTGAAATTACAAAGGGCCTTGAAATCGGTGAGGAAGTCGTCATCAAAGGCCAGACTCTTCTTAATGACGGCTCAAAAGTTAATGTCGTTTCATCTAAATAGGAGATTTTATGACTTTATCTGAAAGATGTGTAAATAAGCCGACAACGACATTCCTCATTTTCTTGATGTCTGTTTTGCTCGGTATTTATTGTGTGTTTAAGCTCCCGGTCGATATGTATCCGGACATGGACTTGCCTTACATGGTCGTCTACACAAGCTACAACGGTGCCGGCCCTGAAGAAGTAGAGCAAAGCTTAACCCGAACAATGGAAAGTTCTCTTTCCGGACTTTCCGGCCTCAAAAAATTGCAGTCACGCTCAATGTCAGGTGTCAGCCTGATTATTCTCGAAATGAATTACGGCGTAAACCTTGATGCCACTGCAAACGAAATTCGCGATAAAATCGATTTGGTGCGAAGCTATCTTCCTGATGATGCTTCCTCGCCAATTACAATCAAACTTGACCCCTCAATGATGCCGATTATGACCCTTTCGCTGAGGGGAAGCCGAACTCCAGAGGAGCTTCGCACTTATGCGGAAGATGTTGTTCAGCCTCGCCTGGAACAGCTTGATGGCGTTGCTTCTGCAAAAGTATCTGGTGGCCGGGAACGCTCAATCAATGTTGACATTCCCCGAGACCGCCTTGAAGCCTACGGACTTTCAATCTCAACGGTCGCCCAGCTTATCGGTGCTCAGAACATTCAGTCTTCTGGCGGTACGATTACTTCTGGAGACACAAACTACACAATCAAGACCAGCGGTAAATACCAGTCGCTAGACGATTTAAAGAACACCGTAATTTCATACAAGCCTTCTGCTGAAGGACAGATTCGCACAATCCGCCTCCGTGATGTCGCCGATGTTTACGACGGTTACAAAAAGGAATCGACACTTGCCTATCTTGACGGTGAGCCTTGTGTCGTCCTCATGGTTCAGAAGCAGTCAGGAAAGAATTCAGTTAGTGCTGCAAGAAATGTACGCAAGACAATTCCTTCAATCAAGGCTGAACTTCCAAGCGATGTAGAGCTTGTTGAAACATCAAACACAACCGACATCATCGAACAGACAATCAATGAGGTTGTCAAATCAGTCGTTCAGGGTGCTTTGCTTGCAATCCTCGTTTTGATTATCTTCCTTCGCTCTATAAAGTCTACGATTATCGTCGGCCTTTCAATTCCGATTTCAGTTTTCATTACCCTCATGCTCATGTACTTCCAGGGCTTAACCTTGAACATGATTTCCCTTGCAGGTCTCTTGCTGGGTATCGGTATGCTGGTTGATAACTCAATCGTTGTTCTGGAGAACATTTACGCCTATCGTCAGAGGGATGCAAAACCCCGCGTGGCTTCAATCCTGGGTTCTCAGGAAATGGTCATGTCAATCACCGGCTCTACCCTCACTTCAATTTGTATCTTCGCCCCAATGCTCATGTTCAAGAAAACTCTGGGCATCATGGGTCAGATGTTCAACGATCTGGCATGGACGATTATCTTCTCCCTCACATGTTCTCTGCTCGTCGCCATGTGTCTCGTTCCGGTTTTGACTTCAAAATACCTCAAAATCGACAAAGTTGATACCACGAAAAAAGGCGAAGGAAAACTTGCAAACTTCACATTCACGCTCAACAGCATTTTCAACAATTTCTTCGCAAAACTTGATGAAAAATATGCCAGGGGCGTAGCTTTCGTTCTCCACCACCGAAAAATAAGCCTTTTGAGCCTCGTTGCCCTTCTGATTCTTTCATTTGCTTCTATTAAGGTAATCGGATTTATCTTCATGCCGTCATCTGCCGCAAACTCCGTGGCCGTTGAATTCACCCTCCCACAGGGAACCAAAATCGACATCACTGATGACACAATGCACGAATTCGAAAACATCGCCATGCAGGAGCTGGTGGGTGTAAAATACAGCACCATGACCGTAGGCGGTACAAGCATGTTCAGTGCCGGTACTGAAACAAACAAAGGTTCAATCACCTTTACACTTTATCCGCCGTCAGAACGACTTCCGGGCTATGATAATGAAAAATCGGCAAAGGCAAAACTCAGGAAGCACTTCAATTCCTTCCCGGGCACAGATTTGGCCTTCTCGGCTGGAGCAAACCAGGCTTCTTCTTCAAGCGATATCAATGTCTCAGTAAAGAGCAACGACCTTACTCTCGTCCGCCAGTATGCGGCAATGGTCGAAAAGCTCCTCAAGGAAAAAGGCACTGACTTCGTTCAGGAAGTTACCTCCGACCAGGAAGACGGTTTGCCAGAAGCTACGATTACAGTTGATCGTGACAAAATGTACGAATTTGGCCTTAACATTCATTCGGTCGGCGCTGAAATTAACGGCGCAATCAACGGAACTACGGCCAGCCGCTACACTGACAAGGGTAAGGACATCGATGTAATCGTCCGCCTCTCTGCTGATGACAAAAAACGACTGGATGATTTGGACTCAATTTCAGTTGTTAACTCTCAGGGCTTAAGGATTCCTCTTTCAAGTTTTGCCCGATATGAGGAAACCACCGCTCCAGTAACGATTTACCGTGAAAATCAGGCCCGTATCGTCCATGTAAAGGCAAACCGTGTTGACGGAATGTCTCTGGGCGTTTGTCAGGATGCCGTAAAGAAACTCATTGCTGATAACATTCCAAAAGATGATGCCGTAACGGTTTCTCTGGGTGGTTCAATGGAAGACTTAATGGAAGCCGTTGTCAACTTCGGTATGATTATCATCATGGCGGCCTTCCTCGTATTCGTCGTCATGGCTTCTCAGTTTGAGTCACTTCTTGACCCATTCATCGTTATTCTTACGATTCCGCTTTCATTCATCGGCGTAATCATGATTTACGGTATCACAGGCACACAGCTCAATGTCGTAACAATTATGGGTATGCTGGTCTTGATTGGTACAATCGTAAACAACGGTATCGTTCTTGTTGACTACACCAACCTGCTCCGCAAGCGAGGCATGGGACTCGAAGAGGCTTGTATCGAAGCGGCACGAAACCGCTTGCGACCAATCCTCATGTCAACTTTGACTACGGTTATTTCTCTTGCGCCAATGGCCTTCTTCCCGGGCGAAGGTTCTCAGTCAATGCAGCCAATCTCGCTCACAGTATTCGGCGGAATGAGCTTCGGTTCACTGATGACACTTTTCATCATGCCTACTATTTATTTCATCTTCAATAACCGAAGATTAAAGAAAGCGGAGAAAAAGCGACGAAAGCAGCTCATTAAAGAGGGCAAAATCGACCGCAATGACGAAAAAATGCTGAAATTAGAAGAAAAACAGCGGGCAAAAGACGAAAAGAAAAGAGCTAAACTGGAAGCTAAGGCTGCAAAAGCCGCCAAGAATCTGGAGGAGTTCAAAAATGGGTTATCTTGAAAATATTAAAATTCACGCAGGCGTGCAGAAAAGAGTTGAAATTATTTTCTCTCAGGCCGTAGAAGAAGACTTCGTTGCCGAATTTAAAGAAGCCGGAGTCGGCGCAAAATATACAAAACTTGCGAATGTCATGGGGGCGGGCTTCTCAAACCCGCGCCTTGGAGACGCAATCTGGCCTCAGCTCAACATGATGTACATCATCTATTGCAGCGAGGAAGATTGTGCCAAAATCATTGCCATCGTAGAAAAACTCCGTGAGCAGTACATGGGCGAGGGAATTGCCTGCTTCGTGAGCGAGTCAACCGAGGTCTAGCCTATGGCAATTCTAACATTTACAAGGCAGATTGGCTCTTATGGCGACGAAATCGGTATGATGGTTGCCCGCCACCTGGGTTACATTTTTTACGACAAAAATGAAATCGAAAAACGAATCATTGCAAAAGGTTTGCCAAAAGAAGAATTCGTGAAATTCGACGAGCGCAGGCCAAGTTTTCGCGACAGGTTCACAAAAAGCCGTGACAGGTATCTCAATTATCTGAGTGCCGTAATTCTGGAAATCGCAGCACAGGGAAACTGTGTCATCATGGGACGGGGAGCCTTTCTCTTTTTGAGGGATGTTCCCGGCCACATTGCTCTTCGTTTCGTCACAACGCCTGAACAGAGGCTTATCAATATAAAGGAAATGACCGGCTTTACGAATGACAAGGCTGCCCTGAAATTTATAAATACTGCCGACAAGAGGCAAAGGGATTTTTACAAAAGCTGCTTTAAGTATGATTTGTCCAACCCTACTACGCTTCATGCAACGGTTAATACAGCTTTGGTTCCGCCTGATATGCTTTCTGAAATGCTTATCACGGGAATCAAAAGCTATATTACTCCAGAAATTGAGGTTGAAGACAAAAAACGGGTCAAGGAATTGATTCTTGCTCAGGAAATGACAAACAAGCTCATTTTCGAGCACGGTCTTCACATTGATGACTTGTGGATTAAGGTTCGGGAAAATACGATAACCCTGCATGGTCTGACTTCTTTCCACGCAACGGTAGAAAGAGCCACAATGATTCTTGAAAGCGAATATTCAAACTATCAGGTCAAGTCAGAAATTCGTTGTGTTCAGGACAACAGGTTCAGCAAGGCTTAGGGGGCTACCCGCTAAAGCGGGTCGGCTGTTCCGCAGTTCGCTATCCGCTCAGCCTCTTCCCTCACTCCCTTACGGTCGTTCAGTCCAGTGGCCGCCTGCGGCGCTGCTCCATAGCCTAGCCCAGGTAGCTTTCAAAGATTTTTTTATAATCTTCAACGCTCTCCGCCGCGACTATTTCCTTGCGCAATGCGGCACTTCCTTCGAGGCCTTTTGAATAGGCGCAGAATCTTTTGCGTGCTTCGCGACAAGCGGAAAGCTCTCCGATATCTTCTACAAGCAAATCAAGTTCTCTAAATCCTGCCTGAATTCGTTTTTCGACCGGTACTTCTGTAATCGTACCTTTGGTGAGGAATTCTCTGGTTTTTGTGAACAGGAATGGATTTCCCATTGCGCCGCGTGCAAACATGACAGCGTCAACGCCAGTGGTTTCAATCATTCTTTTTGCATCTTCCGGGGTGAATGCATCTCCGCTTCCGAAAACAGGAATCGTACCGTTTGATTTTTCACGAACGAATTTCACAAGCTCGGCGAGCGCGTTCCAGTCTGATTTTCCCTCGTAGCCTTGTGCGCGTGTGCGGCCGTGCATTGTGACGGCAGCCGCTCCGGCCTTGATTGCGGCTTCGGCGCATTCTTTCCATGTGATGTTTTCAGCATCCCAGCCAAGACGGAATTTTACCGTTACAGGAACCTGCGTTGTGTAAGGAACGACCTCACCTTTGCGGTTCAGCCGTTTGCCGTCGTAGTTTTTTGCGGCCTCAACGACACTGCTGACGATTTTATAAAGATGCTCCGGGTCACGGGTGAGGGCACTTCCAGCATTTGATTTGATGATTTTGGGAACAGGACAGCCCCCATTGATGTCAATGCATTCAGCAGATGTCCGCTCAAGAACGATTCGGGCGGCATTTGCCATCGTTTCTGGATTTCCGCCGAAAATTTGTACCGCGTAAGATGTTTCGTTCGGAGCACGTGACATGAGGTTTTCAGTCTTCTCGTTGTTGCGGGTAAGAGCCTCAGAACTGACCATCTCAGTGTAAGCAAAATCCGCCCCGCATTCCGCGCAAATAGAGCGAAAAGCCCTGTCCGAATACCCCGCCACAGGTGCGAGAAACAAGTTTCCGGGAAGAGAAAGAGAACCAATTTGAACAGGGTGATATAAAGCCATTACTCCGGCAGCCTGAAAATCTTGCAGCTATTCGTCCAGAGAATCTTGCTGAGTTCTTCAAGGTCGATTTCAAGCATTTCCGACAGGAATCTTGCTGTTGACGGCAAATACTCAGGCATTGCCCGTTTTCGCTCGCGGAATTCTGCAGGAACCATGAACGGACTTTCGGTTTCGATTAACATTCGGTCTGTCGGGATATTCAAAACCGTTTCGTGCAAGTTGCGTGCGTTTCGATAAGTCAAATTTCCTGCGAAAGAGAAGTAGACGTTAAGACCTGCTTCGAGACATTTTTTTGCGTAAGCGGCGTCCTCACCGTAGCAATGAAGAATTGCACCTGCCGGCGGAATTCGCTCTTTGAGGATGTCGAATACATCTTTGCCGGCTTCACGGCTGTGGATGATTACAGGCTTGTCGTATTTTTTCGCGATTTCGAGCTGAGTGATGAAAAGCTCAGTCTGCATTCGTTTGTCGCCGAACTGCTTGTAGTAGTCGAGGCCACATTCTCCGACAGCGATTACATTCGGCAGCTTGAGGCCTTCTTCGATTGTCTGAATCCAGTTTTTGCCAGGGTTCATTACTTCGACAGGAGCGACACCTACGGCATGATAGACACCAGGGATTGCCTTGATGTTAGGATAGACTTTCTTGAAGTCGTGGAGACTATTGTTTATGCTTACGATTCGCGTAACTCCGGCAAGTTTTGCCTTCTGAATAACGCGTAACTGTTCAATCGGGTCCTCGTAGATGAGCCCGATATGGGCGTGAGTATCAAAAAACTGCATGGCTTTCTTCCAAATTAAGAGGTGATAAAAAATCCCCGCCGAAGCGAAGACTTACTATGAGTCTTGGGTGGTTAAACCCTTTTTTAATTTCTTCCGATAATAATAACAGAGAAAGTCCCAGCTGTCAAATTATTAAAATCAAATTTGAGGCGGTGTTTGACACGGATTCCGAGAATATGATATATTTTTAGGAATTATCAGAAAATAAATTTTTTCGCCAGAAATTTGGAGATCTAAAAATTGGCAAGAACAAGACATTATAAAAAAATTGAAAAGAACATGGTCTCATCTCTTCTGCACGGATTGCAGAGTCTTGGCAATGGAATTGGTCGCTTTTTCGTAAAGGCTTTCCGAGTGTGCGATTCAAAGCTCACAATCATGATTGTTCCGCACTCACAGAGCAAGGTAATCAACTTCCGTACAAATGTTTTTGCACTGGCTTTTGGAATCATACTTGTTGCAGGAATCGTTTCTTCTTTCATCTACTTCAAAAAACAGGATTCTGGAATGCGCGAAGAGCTTGCCCGCTCAATGAAAGAAAACCGCGACCTTCACGCAAGTTTCGACGAGCTTCGTGACGAGAACAACAATGTCCTTCAGACTGCAAAACGATTCAAGTCTTCTCTTTCACAGACTCTTTCTCTTCTTGGAATCAATCAGTCTTCTACAGTTGCAAAGGCTTCGGTTTCTGACAGCGATTTGAATTCACTCTTCGATACTCAGGACACAGTAGCTGGTTCAACAAAAGAAGCATCTGACATGCGCCAGCTTTCTTCTTACCTTGAAAGCGCAATTCAGCCAATCGAACAGATCGGAAAAATGCTCGAAAGTCAGGAAACACTTTTCGCTGACATTCCGAACATCTGGCCGGTTCGTGGTGGCATCGGTCATGTCTCTCAGCCATTTGGTCAGACAACACACCCAATCACTGGAAACTGGTACATTCACAAGGGCCTCGACATTTCAACATGGCGAAGCGGTGACCCAATCGTAGCAACTGCAAACGGTCAGGTCGTAACTGTGGCTTATGACTCAGGCTTCGGTAACTATGTAATCATCAAGCACAAGCACGGAATCTACACCCGATACTGTCACATGGCATCAACAAGGGTCAAAAAAGGTCAGTTCGTCTCACAGCGAGATGTAATCGGCTATATCGGAAGCACCGGTATTTCAACAGGTCCGCACCTTCACTACGAAGTTCATATCGGTTCTGATGTAGTAGACCCTGCAAAATATGTAAACATCAAAGTCGCAAAGTAAATATGGGATTTTTAACTGACGATATTTCAATTAACACAATAATCGGCTTAGGCTCGGCTGTCTCTGGCGATGTTCATGCAAACGGTTTTATCCGCGTGGACGGCGACATTGACGGCAACTTGGAGTCAACCGGGAATATCATCATCGGTGACAAAGCTCGAATCAACGGAAGCATCACTGCCCTTTCAACAGTCGTTGGTGGCATAGTTCTTGGTGACATCTATGCCCCGAACGGAATCAAATTGCTCTCATCATCAGCGGTAATCGGCAACATCTCAACCCGAAAGCTCGAAATCGAAGAAAATGTCATTTTCCATGGTCATTGTATCGCACTAAAAAACGAAGAAGAATTCAATCAGGCGGCGGAACAGTTCTCTAACAAGATGAGCATCCGCAGCAAGGCGATTTAATGGCCGATATCCAGTCAATCAATTCGCAGCCAAGCTCTCAGTCACTTTATTTTGCGGCGACACAGGCGGCAAGTCAGCAGCAGGCGCGGCAAGCACAGAAAACTGAGAAAAAAGGAAAGTCAGCCTTTGCTTCCGCATTTGAAAAACGAAAGGAAGAGGCGAATCTTGTTTCCGAAGGACTTCCTGTAGAACTTGCGGGAATGAGCGAGGAAGATGCGATTGTTTTCCTTAAAGATGCCATGGATATTGCGGGCGACGAGCTTAAGCAAAAGCAGGATTTGGCCGCAATGGAAAAATATCGTAAAAAAGTCAGCCAGTTTATGAAATATATTGTAAAAATCAATTATAATTTCATAACGACCCGTGAACAAAAAAGGCTGAGAAATGGAAAGGTTTTTAATCCATTGTATCAGGTGCAGGTAATTGACCAGAAGTTGAATCAGCTTGCAAATGAAATGCTGATTCTTCATGGTCAGAATCTGAATCTTCTTGCAAAGGTTGAGGAAATTCAGGGCTTGATAATTGACCTGATGGCTGAGTAACGGCGTAAAAGGAGAATTACAAAAATGAGCGACATTTTTGAACAGGATATAAGCGAAAACGAAGAAGACATCTCAAAACTTGAAGATGCTGACTTCAAAGCCTACGAGGAAGAGGGTGACGAACATTTTGTCTACCCGAAGATTCTGTATCTCGCACGGCTTGAATATTCCAGCGAGGGCGTTTATGTAAGCGTTCCAGATAAATTCGAGGAATTGAAGGGCGGTGACCGAATCATAATTCCGACCCGCTACGGAAAGGACATGGCTCTTGTTCTCGGGCGCACAACACACCCAATCGGGCTTAAACCAAGCGACATCGTAAAGATTGAGCGCAAGGTTAACGAAGCCGACATCGAAAAATTCAACGAACTTGCCGAAAAAGAAGCTGACGCATTCAAAATCTTCAAGGAAAAGGTCGTGGAGCATGGCCTCGACATGAAACTTGTTGCGGTTCACTTCCTTCTCGAAGAGTCAAAGGCTTTGTTCTTCTTCTCAAGCGAAAACCGTGTTGATTTCCGTGAACTGGTCAAAGATTTGGTCAGCGTGTTCAAAATGCGAATTGAATTGCGGCAGATTGGCGTGCGTGACGAAAGCCGAATTACAGGCGGCCTTGGTGTTTGCGGCAGGCCTTATTGCTGCCACTCAATTCGTGATAAACTCCCGCCGGTTTCAATCAAAATGGCAAAGGAGCAGAATCTTTCCCTCAATTCAACGAAGATTTCCGGACAGTGTGGCCGACTTTTGTGCTGTCTGAGCTATGAATACAACTGGTACGCCGAGGCACGAAAAAAGCTCCCGAGCGAAGGATTGCATATTTATTACGATGGTTCGAATTTCCGAATCACAGATGTGAATCCGATCAAAGAGATTGTAAGAATGTTGAGTGACGATGGAAGATTGCTTGAAATTCCTGCAAGCCGATTTATAAAAGAGAACGGAAAGTGGAGCGTAAAATAACGCTGAATTTTTAATGTGTTATTTGCGCGGTCTTGTTTTGCACGCCCTTAGCTGATTACCACAATGAGTTCATCGGATTTTTGTGTGAACTCGCCGTGGTTCAAGTCGCCGTAGAATCTGAATTTTGTGAATCCTACTTCTTTTGCGTATTGTTCGATTTGATTTTTTGTGAGCGGCATGATCGGGGCATCTTCCGTGACGGACAGGTGCTTGCCGTTTCCGGTTTCAAGTTCCTGCTGCATTGTTTTTTTGCCGTCAGACGCAGTTTTTATCCTTGAAAACAACTTTACCCTTATGCTTTCGCGTACCGGGAGTTTTGCGACTGGCTCCATGTTGAATTTTTCAAAATTCGGAAGCCGGATAATCAGTTTTCCGCCCTGTGCCAAAAGCTGCTTGCAGTCGTAGAAAAGTTTTGCCATTAAAGTGTTGTCGTGCGTGAAGATGATTCTGTCGTTTGGAATCGAGATGATGTTGTAGAAGTTTTTGCCTAAAAATCGGCACATTTCAAGGCTCGACATTTGGAAAAAGCGCAGAGCCATGAGTTGAGTGCGTCGTTTGCGATTGGCGGATTCTAACAATGAAGAAACGGTTTCGAGGCCTGTGACATCGGCGTTGCCCTTTGCAAGATAATGCTCGAAAGTGCCGACTCCGCAGCCGATACTGAGATATTTTATTGGTGAGACATATTCTTTTGTTTCTTCTTCGTAAAACTTTTTTAATTCATCGCTTGATGGGTACAACTCGTCATAATATTCAGCGATATTTTCAAGTAATTCCATATTTAAATGATAAAACCGAATTCATGAAAATGCAAATAATCTTATCTGAATTTTAAAAAATTCATAAATTCTTGTAAAAAAAGCGTTTAGACATTACAATACTCTTTATGGGTTTTTTGAGGGTACTTAAGGAATTTTTTGAGTCTATTTTTTTGAGCTCGTCTCCAGAAGTAAAAAAGCGAATTGAAATGCGCCGGATTGAGAGCGAGCTGAAAATTCTTCCCTCACAGATTCTCAAAAACGGTCTTTTGCAGCCAAATTTCGCCGAGTTGATTCGTGTCCTTTATGAAAATGCAAAGCCATTGGACGCCATTCTTTCAAACACAATCAATTCCGAGGATATTCAGAGAAACGCCCGGTTTGAATACGAGCTTATTGTCACAGGCTTCGATGCAGAAACTCAATCCCGGATTGAAGCCCTTGAATACGAAAACCGTAAAAATGCGATAATGGAATCCGAGTCTGCAATGAACAAGCTCATAGAGGGCCAGAAACGCAGTCTGGAAAACATTCTAAAGCAGTTAAGTGCGCCCGGGTTCATCAAGATTGACGAAACTCTCTCATCACTCAGGCAGCTCGCTGATATTTGCAGCTTTAACTACATCAATATCCTTCATCTTTTTGACCAGAATTTTGACGGTCTTGCATCAAGCTCATTTGGAACCGTGGTTTCTGTAAGTCCTGCGGCAGTTGCGGCGATTTTACAGGATTTGTACTATCTTCTTGGCAATTTCCATATTGATGTCGCCGAAGAAAATGCCATCTTCGCATTGAGGCAGCTTCTGGCGGGGCGAAAACTTACAGGAAACGAAAAAGAAGGCCTTGCACACAATTTAAAAAAGATTAACGCCGTATTCACCAATTATATCAATCCCGATGTCATAAAAAAACTCATAATTCTTGGCAAGAACGACAATTCCCTCACTTTCCAGTTTGCGACTTATCGTTCAAATTCCCTCAAGAATTTCATTGAGTTCATGCAGAAACGCTTTGCATCCGACACGGAGCGAATCAAAGGCGAGGTTAAGGACTATACCGTTTCATTTGAAATCAAGGAGCTTTTTGGCGAAAGACCTCTCGAACAGGTGCGTGTCTACAACAGCGAGATGAACGAATTCCTGCGGGTTAACACGCCATATTCTTTTGTCTGGATTACCCCGATTCAGGTCATAAAAACATTCATGGATATATTCATCACAACCAATGTGAAGACTGTCCTGAACAACATCGTCATCGAAGGATTTTTCAACAATCAGAGCTATAAGGCTGAATTTTCATCAACTATTTATGCGCTTAATGAAATCGACGGCTTGATTGAGAATTTCGAGGCAAGTTTTGAGCGTGGCGGCAAAAATGATGAGGCGGAACTTCGCGGGCTTGTGCACGACAGCCGTACAAACGCGGATTTTCTAAAAAAAGTCGGTTCGATGGTCGATAATATAAATAATCAGGCGCATAAATTGGTTCAGGAAGCATCAAAAGTTCTGTACGAAATTTATGTTCAGATCGGTGAGCTGATTCTTGATGCTAAAAAGTCAAAGTCTGATATGGTTTCAAATATTAAGGTGCTTCTTACCTCGGCCCGTAACCTTGATGGTGCTGGAATGATTGAGCAGCAGTACGAAAACTGGAAGCTTTTCCTTAAAATTATGAAGAATTATGCGATAATTGGTGAGATTGAAAAAGGCCATGAGTAACGAACAGGTAGAGCCCGTTCAGAACGGCAACATTCAGGAAGTGATTTCTGAGTACGAAAAGAAAATCTATGATCTCCAGCAGCTTCTTGAAGTTTCCCGCTCGCTTTGTTCTACCCTTGAATTTTCTACTCTGGTCGAGTCTATCCTTTATACATGCATGGGACAGTTTCATGTGCTTGGAGCCGGAATTTATGTCCTGAATGCGCTCGATGCTGATTCTTTTCATCTTGATTCAAACTACAACGGAATTGACCTTAATCCAAATGTCTCTTATGTGATTCCGATGTCAAATCCTGTGGTCGCTCTTCTTGAAAGCAACAAGGTTTACACAGTGGCTGAGCTGGTCGACAATCTTCCTGAAGGAACTGATTTAAACATGATTACCACGCTCAAGCCTTCTCTTGTTGTTCCTCTTGTTCAGCACAACCGTCTTAACGGAATCCTTCTTCTTGGCGAGAGAATTACGCTTGCTGATGATGCCAGCTATTCCGACTATGAAAAGGAGCAGGTTTCACTCATCGCTTCCCTGGCTTCTATTGCAATCAATAATGCCGCGCTTCTCGAACGCTCTTCAACTGACATGATGACGCACTTGAAGCTGAAATATTTCTTTTACAATGTGCTTACGGACAAGCTTGATCAGGCGCTTTCGGGCGAAAAAAATCTTTCCGTAATCATGTTCGACATTGATTTCTTCAAAAGATTTAATGATACATACGGTCATGCCTGCGGTGACTATGTTTTACAGACTGTCGCGAAAATCATCAAATCAAGCATCCGCTCACAGGACATGGCTTCACGCTATGGTGGAGAGGAATTCACTGTTCTTCTTAACGAAACCAGCACAGAAGATGCGATGATTGTTGCCGAACGAATCCGTGGAAAAGTCGAGCAGTTTGATTTTTGCTACGAGGATCAGCATGTCAAAGTCACAATTTCTCTTGGAGTCTCGACTTTTGACAAAAACCTCAATCCGCTTACCTCACCAAAAGCTCTGGTTGACCAGGCGGATCAGGCACTCTATGTTTCAAAACGAAGCGGAAGAAATCGTGTAACCTTTGCCGATCCAAAGTTGATTTCAGAAGTAAAGCTGGATAATTAGATTGAACATTTTACGAAAACCTTTCAGATATTCTTTTTTTAATGCGACTATAATTCTCATCATAGCGAATGTGGCGGTTCATTTCCTTTTGCCGCTTTTAGGCCTGAACAAAAATGCTTTCGGTCTTAGCGTTGCGGGCTTCGTGTATTATCATTATTTTTGGCAAGTCGTCACCTACATGTTTGTTCACGGTGACATGACTCATCTTTTTTTCAATATGATAGGTCTGATGATTTTCGGACTTACAATAGAAAGAACGCTCGGCTCAAAGGAATTCCTTTTGATGTATTTTGCGATTGGCAGTTTGAGCGGTCTTTTTTCACTTGGCGTTTATTATGGTTACGGAAAATTCCTGATGATGAATCAGATTCGACCGTGGACTTTCGGAATTTCGTTGATTGGAGCAAGCGGCGCGATTTACGGTCTTCTCTTTGCATACGCGGTTTTATTTCCCCGTTCAATAGTTTACATCTGGGGTCTGATTCCTGTTCCTGCTC
>JAEEGL012219710.1_pt1 | contig 20592 bp, 17 predicted proteins | sample 9134231 | NCBI WGS metagenome assembly JAEEGL01 (sample SAMN16246548, study PRJNA631951) | gut metagenome | biome: gut microbiome; feature: rumen; material: fiber-attached | host: Bos | place: Iran: Karaj | collected 2018-10
CAAAGCCCTATCGCAAGGTCAGTTTGGCAAATTCCCGCTTTATGTATTCACGATGGACGGTATCTGGGCTTATCCCGTATCAGACGAGGGACGGTTCCTCGACCCTGTAACGTTGTCTCAAGACGTCGCTATCTCACGGGATTCCATTGTCTCACTCGAGCAGAACGTTGTGTTTGTCTCTGCACAAGGCGTAATGCTCATAGACGGCTCAACCATAACCTGTCTCTCCGAGACCATGAACGGCGCGAATTACCTGCTGCCGCAGGATGTCGTAGACAAGCTTGACGGAATCCAGCCCGAAGAAGAGGAGGAGGCCGTCCTGACGCTTTTCAGCGAGGTGTTTGTCACCACCGAGACGTTCGGCACGTTCATCAAGAGCTGCCGCATAGCATACGATTACGCTAACCGCCGGCTCATCTTTATGAAAAACGGCTATTCCTATGCCTACGTATACCGTCTGGAGACGCAGACTTGGCATAAGTTCTCCATGCTCGGATACGGCCAATGGACGGAGCGTGAGCTGCCTTTGAGGGGGCTGTGCTTCAACTCGCCTCTCAACTCCTATCCTGACTGCTGGATAGGCATGAATGACGGCGAGGCGTACCGTATTGTGGACTTCTCCGTGGAGTACGACGGGAGCGGCGGGCAGGAGACCATGGATGGCCTTATAGTGACGCGGCCGTTTGACCTCGACGAGCCCGACGTGCGCAAGCTTATCACCCGTCTGCGCATCCGCGGCAAATACCATGTCGGGAACGTCAAGTACATGCTGCTGGGCTCCATGGACGGTATCCACTGGGGCAACCTCCGGTCGCTGCGCGGCGGCTCCTACAAGCTTTTCCGTCTGGTTATACTCTGCAAGCTGCTTCCCGAAGAACGCATCACGTGGGTAGACGTGGATTATCAGCCGAGATTTGCCAACAGGCTGCGCTGATTTGGTAAAGATAGACCGCGATAGTCCTGCGAATAAGACACATTTGCCTGCAAAGAGGATATCTTATGCAGGTCAGAAACAATCTTATACGCAGGGTTCCGCTGTCGCAGATGGATACCGTCAAGTACCGTCAGAAGGAGGTCGGCAAGGAGAAAGACTTGCACCTCCTGGAGCGATGCGAGGGCATCTGGATGAACTGGGCCGAGATGCGCGAGACCGGTGCGCGTGTGAACCGCTTCGCATACGGCGACCAGTGGGGCGACATCATCGTCGTCAACGGCAAGCGCATGACCATGCGTGAGTACTTGATGAAGCAGGGCAACGTCGTGCTGCAGACCAACCAGGTGAAGAACCAGATCGACACGATTGTCGGCGTGGTCCTCAAAGAGCAGAACGAGCCGGTCTGCAATGCCCGTGACAGGGATGAGCAGCAGTACGGCCAGCTCATGACCGAGGCCCTGCAAGCCAACTGCTACAAAAACAAGATGGAGGTCCTTTACGCCTTGTGGATGAGGGACCTCAATATCCGCGGCCTTGCCGTGGCGCATGAGTCCTTCGACGACACCACCGGACCGAGCCACAGGGCGGACTCCTGGACGGAGTACGTCAATCCCAACCACCTCTTCATGGACTCCGCGATGTCGGACCCCCGTTTCTGGGACATGACGATCATCGGCCAGTTCTTCGACCTCTCGCGTGACGGGCTGCTCGCGAAATTCGCCAAGAGCGCACGCGACTACGCCATACTGAAGGACATCTACCATGAGCAGTTCAGCCTGCACATCAGAGAGGATGACGGCGACCCGACGGAAAAGAACGAGGACGAGAACCTTGTGTTCATGAAGCCCAGCGACCCGACGATGTGCCGTGTCTATGAGGTGTGGACTCTCGAATCCAAACCGAGGATACGCCTGTTCGACACGAATGTCGCGGAGGGTGAGGAGATCATCGACGCTGACGACTACGCCTATCGTGCGGTCATCCGAGAGGAGAACGAGGAAAGGCGCAGGATCGGCCGCGAGAAGGGCTGGCCGGACGAGCAGATATCGTATATCGTGGGAGACGGCTTCGGCAACGACGCTCTGGAGCGCAACGGCTTCTTCATGGACAAGTTCTGGTATTGCCGCTTCCTTGCCGTTGACGGGACAATACTCTGGGAGGGCGAGTCTCCCCTTCCGGATCGCGGTCAGCCGTTCTCCATCTGCGCGACCCCGTTCGTGGACGGCAAGATAGTGCCGAACATGTACGACGCGGTGGACCATAACTTCGCAATCAACCGTGCGATCGTCCTCCATGACTGGCTGCTCCGCTGCCAGGCGAAGGGTGTCGTGGTCGTGCCGAAGGCCATCGTGCCGAACAACGAGTTCGAGGAGTTCGCGGAGAGCTGGACGAGCATCGACGACATGATGTTCGTCGAGATGAAGCCCGGCATGGAGGGACTTATGCCGAAGGTGTTCTACGGAGCGGCGCAGACGTTCGACGTGGCCGGCCTCATCAAGACGTACAAGTCGCTCATGGAGGACAGTACGTCCGTCACGGGTGCCATACAGGGCAAGACCCCTTACAGCGGCACGTCCGGTGCCCTGTACGCGCAGATGGCCAACAACGCCAGCACGCCTATCGCCTCGCTCCTGTCGAATTTCCACAACTTCCTCGAGGACGTGCACACGAAGAAGATGAAGAACATCGCGGCGTTCTACGACGCTGCACGCTTCGCGAGCATCGCCGGAAAAATGGACGGGGTTTTCGACAACAAAAACCTCGATTTGAACGTCGTAGGCGATATCGAGTACGACCTGGCCATCAAGGAAAGCACGGAGACACCGGTGCATCGCTTTGCAGTCAACGACACGCTCAAGGAGCTGCTCGGCTTAGGCGCAATCACTCCCATGCAGTACCTCAAATACGGCTATTTCCCCGGCACGGAGGGCTTGTATCAGGAGATGCAGGCGCGTCAGGCCGAGGTCGAGGCCGCACAGAACGGGGAGGTGCCGGGAGTCGCGCCGGCAGCGGCCGGAGCAATGTGACAGTTACACCTTTTCATATCAAATTAAGGATTGAACATAACGTCCGAAACCCCTTCGCAGTGATGCGCGGGGGTTTTCATTACAGCAGCTTCGCCTTTTGCAGACGCTCGCGCACGAAGAAGAGCCGCCGGCGCTCCTTCTCCTTCTCCGTCATGGCCTGGTTGCCGGCCGTGTCGGGCGTATGGTAATAGCAGCCGTTCTTCAACGTCTGGAGCGTCAGCAGCCTCGCATGGAAGCCGAAGACCTGCTTCTCGGCCTTGAACCTCGCCTTGTTGTAGGTCGTGAGGTAATCGGGACGGAAATTCCTCGATGCGACATAGATCATGGTGTGTTCCCGTTCGTGCCGCTGGTCCGCGATCCGGACAGCCTTGTTGTAGAGGTAATTGGCGTAGATGGTGACGACCATCGCCGCGAGTTTCTTGAAAATCTTCATCCTTATAGTTTTACGAGTGTTGAATTCTTGCCCTTTATGTCGTCCGTCATCCGCGTGGGCTGCTCCTTGACAATCCACTTCGGGAGGTCCATTTCCTTGTATGCGACCCAGAGGAGTATGGCCGTGGCCATGAGCACGTCGTCATGCTTCTTCGGCGGCGCGGTAAACTTCCCGTGGTCGTCGATGTATATGGCCATCTCCTCGCAGCAGGTCTTCGCCGGCTCGTCCCAAAGGTCGTCACGCAGGCACGCACGCATGTTGTCGATGATCTTCGGCTTGGTGGAGACGTTCGTGTGGAATCCCCACTTGCCCGTAGTGCCCTCTTTGATGTCCTCCTCCTTGCGCTTCCTGGCGTAGAGGTTATCGTAGATGTCCGCGACGATATCCATGATGTACTCGAAGCCGTCTCCTCCCGTGTCGCGCTCCTTGTCCTTCGTCTCAAGGGTGTTCGACTCGATGATGAGCAGTGCGTGGTTGTACCATTCCGCCAGGCGCAGCGCGTCATACGCCACCTTGTCGTGGTCGGCATGGTAATGTATCTCCGCAACGATGTTCGGACGCCCGTTGAGCCCGAAGTCCGGCATCATCATCAAACGGTCTATGACGCGGATGGACGAGAAGTCGGACGTGGGGTTGGCTCCGCCGATATCCACGGCGACGGCATAACGGTCGGATATCGGGGAGTCGTCGGGCCTTTCCCAGACCTTCACCTTCCCTCCCCTCTGCTCGATGAAGCGGATGTTCTTTATCACGTCCGGACCGTCGTGCGCGTCGCTGATGAGGTCACCTTCCCATACCGGAGGACGGCACCTGTGCTGGAACCGCTGCACGTCGAAGAAGTCGAAGACAAGGTTTCCGGCGGACATGAACGCCTCGTCCAGCGAGGCCGGGGCCTCGTTGACCATCTGGCTGCGCTTGGTGAAGGTCTTTTCCTTGTGCCTGTACCAGTTGATGGACTCGAAGCTCGCGCCTTCCTGCCAAAGCCACCAGTAGTATTTACCCGGACTCTTCCAGCCGTCCGAGCAGAATTCGTCGTTCCTGTGCGTGTACAGCCATTCCGCAAACGCCTTGTAGTCCTTGACGGGCAGCGTGTCGAAGATGATGTAGTAGAACGGTATGAAGATGCACCGGAAGTTCGACTCCCCTTTCACTGCCGCCATGCAGACCTCGTGAAAGAAGTCGTCAGGGGTTTTCGCGGTGGACTCATAGACTTGCATGGAAAGCGGCTCCTGGTCGGATATACCTCCGGAGATGTCCGCTATAAGGTCCTCCGGCCGTTTCTCGGGCGTGTCAGGCCACACACCCACCTCGGAGTAATGCGCTCCGGCAAGGTCGGCGCTTCGCAGGGAGTCCGGTTTCTCGGCCGAGCCTACGCAGATGATTCCCTGAAGGACCTGGTTGTCCTCGTTGTCCTTGATCACGAAGTCATGGCTGGAGCCCTCATGCGGAGCGAGGCGCAGCTTTGCGTCGTCAGGCAGGCCGAGGTCCCACGCAGGGTATTCCTTTATGGCCGCTTTCAGCATGTTCAGGATGCGGCGTGAAGCGTCGTTGACATGCGCCGCGACGCAGAAGGAATGGTATTCATCCCATTTCACCATCAGCCAGAACTGGTATGCTATGCAGAAGGTGGAGCCTCCCCACTGACGGGCCTTGCAGATAACGATGTCTATCGGCGCTCCGGCCTTGCGCATCTCCTCGCACACCTTCAGCACCTGAAACTGCGCGTAGTTGAGTATGAACGGGCCCTTGCCCTTGCCCCTTTTCTTCCTCTTGTACCTTATCGGAAAGCAGAAGAATGCCCAGAACGCAAAGTCGTGTTTGTGGCGGATTCTGCGCAGACGGTGCTCGACGTCTATGACGGTCGGTATCTCGGAGGTCCATTCAAAGGAGTCTATGAACGCTTGTATGCTGCCGGCCTTCGCCACTGCGTAGACAAGAGGGTCGGCCATCACCTCCTCCGGCACCCACTGCGTTTCAAGGCCCTTGAAATCCTTGATGTGCAGCTTGACGCGCTTCATTCCCGTCAGTTCTTCCATGCCGTCACCCGTGACGGCGTTGTAGTCCGCCTGAAGCCGTTTCCACCGTTTCAGGTTCTCCGCTATGAGCGCATCATAGATGTCAGTATTGAACGAAGTGTCCTGCATCCCGGAGCGTCTTTGAGATGAAACGGCGCACGGCTGCGACGAGCATGCCGGCAAGGAAGGCGAAGATATGCGACAGGGCGCTGAACTGCGGTACGAAGAGCATCAGGACGGTGACGGCAAGGAACGCCAGCACCTCCGGACGCTTCCACCACGGGGAGGACAGAGACGGCGTGCGCAGCCCGAGGGCAGCGTACAGGACGTTCGAGAAGCCGATGACCGGCCGCAACGACAGGCCGTAGACGAGGACGGAGATGAGGTATGATATAACCAAATCCTTCCATGTGCGCTTGCGTCCCGGAGCGAAGATGGACCATGTCGCGAGCGCATTCACGGCAAGGTGCCAGACGGAAGCATGGAAAAACGGATATGCGAGGGCACGCAGCATGTAAGGCACATCCGTACCTGCCAGCCATGCCGGGGCACGGAAGGCAAGCCACATTGTGACAAAAACGGGGATAAGTATGTATCTCAGGTATCTGTCCATCTTCTCCTCCTCTTGTTGACCTCACGTTTGAGGATGTGCCGTGCGCTCGTCCATGATATATAGAATTCCGGCGCGGGAGCGTCCACGATATGCTCTATGACTCTTTCTCTCGACAGCTTGTTGTCGGGATGCGCAGCCATGTACGCCATGTAGTCGTCGTAAATCTGCCATATCCTGCGCCGCGACGTGGAGTTAAGCGATATGAGTGAGACACGGGATAGAATCTTCCCTATATGCAGGTTCGCCTCACGGGAAGAAATGTAGAACTGTGGCGCAGGCTGACGGATCACGTAGTCCGCAGCCTGGCTCATGTTGCGGAAAGCCCCTGCCTCCAATCCCCGCAGGTAAACTTTGTATAAATCCGCATCCCGTAACCGCTTTAGTTCCGAGTCTTTCATCCACCAACGCCTTTCTCAAATTTACCCTTTTGTCGGCTGTTTTGGTAAAGATAGACCAAGAGCCACAAGTGCATAAGATAGTTTTGTAGTGTAGAAAACTATCAAAAAACTGCCTACAGCTATGCCAGACAAAGAAAACAACGCCACGAAGAGTCCTCACGATCTGTTGCTTGAAAGGGCTTCTTCCCATTATCCCGAACGTCGCTACCGCGGCCAAATCGGACAAGACGGACAAGAGGGACAAGACGACCTGGAACAGGCAATCCTCGACATGCTTGCCGAGGGGGATGCCCGCCAGCAGGAGTCGGACTCCAAAAACGAGCAGCTGGTGAAGCTCTTTCAGAGCGATCCGAGTTCTGGGGAGTTCCTTACGCGCTGGGTCGAGACCGGCGACCCGAGGGTCGCGCTCATCGAGGTGTTCGGCGACGACCTCGCGGAGCTGGCCACCGAAGAGGGACGCAGCAAGTTCTCCGAGAGCCTCCAGGGCTGGCGCGACCGCAAGGCCGAAAGCGAGCGCATGAACGAAGAGGCGCAGGCAAACAAGCAGAAATCCCTCGCAGACCTTGACGAATGGGGCAATTCCAAGGGCCTTGACGACGAGAAGAAGGCCGAGGTGATACTGCGTCTCGTCTCCATAGCCGCCAACGGTCTGATGAACATCTACCGTCCGGAAGACTTCGACATGGTACTGAAGGAAATGAACTACGACAGTGCCGTCGCCGGTGCGCGTAAGGAAGGCGAGATTGCCGGCCGCAACGCGAAGATGACCGAGACGCGCCGCAAGCGGACAGCCGCGGCAGACCAGCCTCCAACCCTTAGCGGGCAGGGTGTCCGCAGCAGGGAGAAACAGCCGGAGATCCCCCAGCAGGAAAACCCGTGGGCAGGTATCGAGTAACGTAAAAACTTTTTCAAACCATCTGTGTATATGAAACTGTACAACTTCCTTTCGACGCACAAGCTCAATGTCATTTCCATAGTGCTTGTCGTCCTGGCCGCGCTGCTGGGAGCAGACTGCGGCTTTGCCATGGCCCTTGAAGCCGAGCTGGCCGATCCTGCCAACCCTTCATCGAACATGGATACCTATGATGCGTCCACCAATCCCGAAGGTCGTCCTGCCAACGAAGCTCTCCAGACGGATGAGCAGGGTGGCAAGACCCAGCTTCAGGGAAAGGCTGCGACCGCTACCGATGTACGTGATGCCGGCCTCGAAGCCGAGGACTATGACCCGGATGTCGTAAACTTCCGCAAGTTCCGCTTCCCGATCGAAGTGTACATCGCCAACAAGTGCCGCCCGGTCAAGGTGAATTCCTACGAGCGCTCCCACTTCCGCGCTGGCTCGACTGACCTCGATGCAGTCTACGGTGGTGTGGACATCACGATTACTGGAGGCTCCAACACCTCCATAGCTTGGGACGGCTCCAGCTCCGTTCTCGCCTACAAGGCTTCCGACAAGACTCTCACCATCCCCGAGGAGCAGTTTGAGAACCCCGAGTGTCTGACTCCGTTCTCCACCGTGTATGTCAGCGGAAAGGACGGCTTCGACAAGAATGCAGCCGGCACCGAGGCCGTTGACGGCGAGCTTGCCCTGTTTGTCCTCGAGCATCAGGAAGGCGGTAACATCAAGTTCCAGGTTGACAACGCCCCTACCGAGAATACCAATTCCGTCAAAATCGAAAGCGGAGATATCTTCATGGTTGGTGCCACCGCCTGCTCCGAAAGCCAGATCCGCGTCGCGCCCGAGACCTACCTGCCCGAGAAGCGTACCGTCTACTTGCAGAAGAAGAACATGACCTGCATCATCACCGACGAGTTCGAGGAGCAGGACAAGAAGACCGGCCACAACACCAAGGACGTGCTGGCCAACGCCATGTACAACTTCCGTCGCAAGTGCGCCCGTACCCACTGGCTCGGCAAGATGCGCCGCAAGGACATCAAGGTCCCGGAGACCGGCAACCGTGAGGCAATCTACGAGGAGGAGGGTATCCTTCGCCAGATCCCCATGCTCTACACGCACGGCGAGAGCCTTGTCGATGACGACATGATGGCCATCACCGCCCTGCAGATGGGCGACAACTCCGTGTCCGACTACGCCACCGCCTTCTGCGGCAAGCGCGAGATCCAGCGCATCGCGAAGATGGTCAACTCCGCAACCCATTTCAAGGACGTGTCCAAGGTTGAGGTCAACGAGTACGGCATCAGGGTCCGCAAGTGGGTCGACAACTTCGGCGAGATCGAGTTCATCCACGACCGCACCCTCGACGACATCGGCTATTCCGACTTCATGGTCCTCGTCGACCTGCGTAATGCGGTCCGCTACTACAAGCGCAACGAAAAGACCATCAAGCAGGACATGTCGAAGTCCGGCGAATCCCGCGAGGCCACCGCACATAACAAGTCCATCATCGACTGCGTGTGCCTGAAGGGATACAACGCCACCCTTGTATGCCCGTCCAGCGTCGCCCTCCGTGCGAGCAAGCTCGGCGGCATCCAGGCGACCTTCGAGTCCGTCTCCGCCCTGCCTACCGGCTCCGCTCTTGACGCTGCAGCCAAGGCCAAGAGGTACTACCTGACTGCGGACGACACCGATTCCGGCTTCCTCAAGGGAACGATCGTCGAGTGGAACAACGACATCGACGACTGGCAGGAGTTCGAGGGTCTCGTCAGCGCAGCTTAACCCCTCCTTTATCATTGTGGCCGGGCCGGGAACCCTCTGTCCGGCCACATAAAAAAAACACTCAACATGGCAACAAAAGTATATGGCGTTTGGGGACGCACCAACGTGGAGCTCTCCATACCCGTCGGCAAGGCCCGTCTGCCGCTACGCTTCGAGAGGGGCAACCTCGACAAGAAGTATTTCCGCCCTGCGACGTTCATGACTTCCAAGAAATACGTCCAGGACATGATTGAGAACAGTCCCCTGTTCGGCACGACTATCCAGCTTGTCAAGGTCATAGGGTCCGATGGGGACAAGGCCGCTGCTCCACCCGCACCCGTTCAGAAGCCTAACGAAAGGAAAACAGGCATGGAGGAGCAGCCGAAGCCGGCCGGCGCAGACAATATCGATTTCCCCGAGGTGGATTCACGTGAGGGTGCAATCGAGATTCTCAAACAGAACGGTGCAAAAGCCACTGACCTTGTGAATGACGCGAAAATTCGCGCCTTCATGAAGAAACGGAACATCACTTTCTCCAACTTCTCCTTCTGATGACCTCTATCTTCACGACAGATGCGATTGCCGCAGTGCGTAAGAACCTCGACGAGCAGGGGCTCAATGAATCCGTGATGTATAACGACGAGAACGCCGACAACGATTCGATGGACTCCATCATTGCGAAAACGCTGCCCGAGGCGATAGACGAGATCCATCGCATTGCGCCATATTATCTGTTGGAGGGAGAAGATGCCACAGAATGTGACCTGAAAGACTGCCGGATTGACGACCGCGTGCTTAAGTTCACGCTGGACGCGGCCTGCATCCGGCTTGTCAACTTCCGTGCAGCGGATTCTGAGATCGTTGTCACGGACATTATACCCGAAGCGTCCGCAGAAGGACGCAAGCAGCTCAATCCATTCATCAGGGGGACCTATGACAATCCCCGGCTGGTGAAGGTGCAGGGCACTGGAAGGCCGGTCGCCTTCCGCTACTATTCATTGAAAGACGACACCTATCTGCAGCATCCGGCGGAGGCCGTCGGATGCCTGCAGGTTGTCAGGCAGCAGATATTCTCCAGCGACGCGATGGAATATCCGGCATCGACGGAGCTGGTTGATAGTATCATCTACCAACTGACCGCTATGGTCCTTGCCATCTACGGACATGCCGACTTGTCCAATTACTTCACCCAAAAGGCACTCAAATGGAAAACATCGTAGGTTTCAACAACAATCTGCTCGTCAAGTGGAAACTGCTTAAGAACGACGGCAAGCCGTTCTCCGTGAATATGTACTCTTGCAAGCTGTACGTCCTTTCCGGCCGTGGCCGGACCGAAGTAAAAGGCTTCAGCGTCACCGGCCTCGACAGCAATATCGTATCCTGGGAGATGAACATCCCTCAGATGCGGTTTCTCGGCAGCTGCTCACTTTCCATGAGCATCTACCGCAGAGGAAGGCAGGTAGCTACCGTGGAACGCAGGGATGCCTTTCGCGTAATATCCGGAAACGTCCGCCATTGCGACTGTGTTCAGACGCTTGAGTTGTCGGACTTCGTGAATATCCTTCATCCCGAGGAGATTCCCGGTACAGTGAATGTCATCTTTCCTACGTTCGAAATAGACGAAACTGACATGCACCTTCACATGAAAGGCAGCACCGAGCAGTATAACAGCAATTTCGAGATCGGCGACGACGGCCATCTTAGATACATAAACGATTAACCCAGGATACAACATGGAATTCGATATTGACCTCGGTAAAGTAGCCGTTACTCTTGCAGGCGAATGGGAAAACAAGGAATATGAGAAGCTGACCATTGTCACGCATGGTGGCGAGTCATGGATCAGCCGCCAGAAGAATGACGGCGTAGAGCCTGGCACGAATACCCGTGTCTGGCAGATTGTCGCCACAAAAGGTAAAGATGGCAAGGACGGCAAAGATGGTAAGGATGGCCAAGGCGGAGGCGGAGGTGACGACACTCCCGGGACCTCTGATGTCATAGGCGTAGCCTACGACGAAACAGACGGTAAACTTTACTGGACGAAGAACGGTGAATGGCTGCTGGATCCTGACGGCCATAAGATTCCCGTCAACGGTGTATCTCCAAACACGTCGTTCAAGAGTATCGTGTTCAAGCGCAGCAACAGCAGCGTTGACACCCCCACCGGCGGCTCATACGAATCCCCCGTGCCGAGCGGCTGGTCGGACGGTGTGCCGACAGGTTCGGAGAAGCTTTGGATGTCCACGCGCATCTTCTCCTCCGACGGAGAAAGCCCGCAGCAGTCGGCATGGACCACGCCGGCTGTCGTGACCGATACCGAATACATGGACTATGAGTTCTCCTCCGCGGAGAATCCCGGCACACCTGCCAAGACTTCCCCGTCAAGCGCCGAGACGAACCCTTACTGGAGCGACACGGCTGACACGACCACGCTTTTCATGGCTATGCGCGAAGTGAAGAACGGAGCGTATGCTCCCGGAAGCAGCTGGAAGGTTATCCGCATCAAGGGCGAGAAAGGCGAGGACGGTACAAGCGTGACGATTAAGGGCACGCTCACAAGCAGCCTTGACCTTCCTGACTCGGGCAATACCGAGGGTGACGGCTACATCATCGACGGCGATCTCTGGGTGTGGGACGGCGATTCATGGGTGAATGTCGGCCCGATCCAGGGCCCGGCCGGCACGGACGGTCAGACTCCCTACATCCATATCAAATACTCCAATGACGGAGGTCTCACGTTCACCGCGAATGGCGGCGAGACCCCCGGAGACTATATCGGAATCTACTGGGACTTCAATGTCGCAGACAGTTCAAGCGTATCGTCCTACGCCTGGCAGAAATGGAAGGGCGAGGACGGCTTCGGATACGAGTATATCTTCAAGCTTACCGCTGACGGCACCGCTCCGAACGTGCCGGCCACAAGCACGAACGTGGATGATTACGTTCCTGACGGCTGGACCGACGATGCCGGCGACGTATCCGTGGAATATCCTTACTGCTGGGTCTGCTACCGCAAAAAGGCCGACGGTGTCTGGGGCTCATGGGTCGGCAGTGGCACGAATAGCGGCAAGGCCGCTCTCTTCTCCCATTTTGGAAAAGACGGAGCTAACGGTGTATCTCCGAACACGTCGTTCAAGAGTATCGTGTTCAAGCGCAGCAACAGCAGCGTTGACACCCCCACCGGCGGCTCATACGAATCCCCCGTGCCGAGCGGCTGGTCGGACGGTGTGCCGGCAGGCTCGGAGAAGCTTTGGATGTCCACACGCATCTTCTCCTCCGACGGAGAAAGCCCGCAGCAATCGGCATGGACCACGCCGGTAGTGGTGGCTGACAATGAGTACATGGACTACGAATTCTCCTCCGCGGAGAATCCCGGCACTCCGTCAAAGTCCTCTCCCTCTGGTGCGGAGCAAAATCCGAACTGGAGTAATTCCGCAGACACCACGACTATATTCATGGCAATGCGAGAAGTCGCTAATGGCGCATACGCTCCCGGAAGCAGCTGGAAAGTGCTGCGCGTTAAGGGTGAGAAAGGAGAAGACGGAACGAGTGTGACGATCCTTGGAACACTTGACGATAGCTCGGGGTTGCCTCTTAGCGATAATACCGCCGGCGACGCATACATCATCGACGGCGACCTCTGGGTGTGGGACGGCGATTCATGGGTGAATGCCGGCGCTATCCAAGGTCCTGCCGGAGCAGATGGCCAGACCCCCCACCTCCATATCAAATACTCCGATGACGGGGGTCTCACGTTCACTTCCAATAATGGTGAAACGCCAGGCAAGTATCTTGGTATCTATTGGGATTACAATGTTGCTGATAGCCAGAACGTCGCGTCCTACACCTGGCAGAAATGGCAGGGTGAGGACGGTTTCGGCTACGAGTATATCTTCAAGCTTACCGCTGACGGTACGGCTCCGAACGTGCCGGCCACAAGCACGAACGTAGATGATTCTGTGCCTACCGGCTGGACCGACGATGCCGGGGACGTGTCCGCGGAATATCGTTACTGCTGGGTCTGCTACCGCAAAAAGACCGACGGTGTCTGGGGCCAGTGGAAGGGCAGCGCCACGAATAGCGGCAAGGCCGCTCTCTTTGCGCATTACGGGAAGGACGGCATCGGGACTCCCGGCCGGGGTATATCAAACATCCAGGAGAAATACGCGGTCAGCTCTGATGCAATCAACCCTCCGCAGGAGTGGCAGAATAATCCTCCGGCGCTTTCAGCGGAAAATAAATATCTCTGGAATTATGAGATAATAACGTTCACGGACGAGACGTCTATTACGACCCGCCCCGCAGTCATCGGAACTTATGGTGAGGGCCGCGGAATAACAAGCATCACGGAGCATTACCTCATATCCGCTGCCTCAAGCGGAATCACGCGCAATAACAATAACTGGAGCACTTCCGTACAATATCCGACTGTTCAGAAGCCGTTCCTGTGGAATTATGAGGAGACGCTCTACAGCGATGGAACGAGAGAGTATTCCGAGCCTATCATGATCGGCCACTACGGAGCTGATGGCTCTGACGGCCGAGACGGTGTCGGTATCCGTACCGTCAAGGAGTTCTTCCTTATTTCAGCAAATCCTACAGGAGTTACGACCAACACTTCCGGTTGGAACACTACACCTATGGCTCCGACGGAAGCTAAACCCTATCTGTGGAACTATGAAAGTATTCAGTACACCGACAACACGCAGTCCTCTACCCAGCCGCACGTCATCGGCCACTTCGGTACCGACGGAGCGCCAGGGCGTGGCATTTCCAGTATTACGAATTACTATCTTGCAAGCAGCCTTACATCAGTTAGCCGCAGTACACAGGGATGGACGACAAGTCCACAGACCATCGGTCCGAATAAGCTCTATCTCTGGAATTACGAAGAGATCGCATATAGCGACGGTTCGACATCCTACACTTCGCCAGTCATCATTGGCATATATAGTGACCAGCAGAGTGACACGTCATTTCTGGAAGAGGTCTTCGGTGAGGACCATGTATCCGGCGAAGAGGGTGCGCTGCTGCGAAACCTCATCGGAGTGACAGGCGCGAGCGACAAGGTCGTCGCAATGATGAACGCGAGCGACATCGGCGAGGACGACACCCATGGCCGTCTGTTCTTCGCGGCCGGCATGAACGGTGTCGCGACGCAGGCAGGAATCAATGCCGCAAAGTTCAAGGTCTATGAGGATGGCTACATTGTAGCAAGCGCAGGGAGAATTGGGCCGTTTGATATTTCAACCCAGGGTTTTACAAGGGAGGAATCCTATAGCCAAGGCATTATTGGTTGTTTTCTCGGTGTAAACGGACTTAACGTTTATACAAGACTTAATTCGCAAAGTGTAAATGATGAGTGTCATATCTCGCCTTATTATATTGATATTACGTATGATGGTGAGAAAATAGTAGAGCTTGGGTATCCAGAAACAAAACTAAGGACTCCAGTAACGTTTTTTAATTCCATTGGCCTTGGAGAGAATGCCTACATCAGAGACTTCCGGTGCGATGTATATGTCGTTGGAACATCGAATGCCAGTGTAAACATGAGCAGCTACTATCACACCTATGTGAACCGGACATATTCCAACTGTACGTACACTCTTCCCAATAACCCTCACAGGGGCGAAGAATATGAGATCTTTACTCTTGGTGGCGCTCTCGTGGCCCAGGGATCTACTCGTATTTTCAGTTTCGTTGATGGGACGGTCAGCTCTTCCGGGGACACGATCAAAACCCTCTCAGGTGGATATAAGTGGAAAGTTGTCTACGATGGGTCCAACTGGCTTCTGTCACGTAGCTAAAATCCAATAACTATGGCAAAGATAAATTTCAGAAAATTCAAACTCTATCGGGACATCGCGCATCAGGTCGTAGACGTCATTGACGTGACCCGGCTTTTCGCAGATATCCTCTACCAGAACGGCATAGGCATCGTCATACACGACTTGGCGCTACGCATCTTCCACAGCGAGGGCGAAATGGAACTCAAAGAGGAAGAGGTCAAGATTATCGAGGACGTGGCGAGGCACGTCTGCACCCCGGCATTTATCGACAGTCTCAAATCAAACATTTCAGAATAGGATCGCTTTATGGGAAGGACATTGGACCTTGGAAAAATCAGCATAACGCTTGCAGACGGCGCTTGGGACAGAAAAAAGCCTTATGAGGCACTGACATTTGTCTACCATAGAGGTGACGGATTCATCTCCAGGCACGACAATATAGGTGTCGAGCCCGGCACCGACGACACCACATGGTATCTTGTCGTCCGTCACGGGCAGATACCGGAAATCCGCTTCGACCAGGAAGGCAACATGTACGCTGATGACGTGCTTGTCACCACAGTCTTCCGTGACGTGGTGCAGCATGCCATCGAGGCCATGGAAAACGATGAGCGATATGCCCAAGCGGAAGAGCAGCGCATCAATGCCGAACAGGGACGAAGCGAAGCCGAGGACGAGCGCAAGCTGAAAGAGCGTGAGCGGCAAACCGCAGAGAATTCGCGTGTATCCTCGGAAGCTGGAAGGAACAGGGCCGAGAATTCACGTGTAGAAGCGGAGGCGGCCCGTGCCGCCGCGGAGACAGAGCGCAATGCGCGGTTTAACGAGGCTATCCGCGAAGCTGTTCAAGGTATCTACAAGGGCGACGTCGGCCCGCGGGGCAAGAGCGCGTACCAGATCGCCGTGGATAACGGCTACGAGGGCACGGAGGAGGAGTGGCTGGCGTCGTTGGTCGGAGAGACTCCCGAAATAAGCATAGGCACCGTGACCACCGCGGAGCCTGGCACTCCTGCTGCAGCTACAATGGCCGGGACGCCGGAGGAACCCGTCCTAAACCTCACGATCCCGAAGGGTGCAGTCGGTACGACCCCCAACATCACGATCGGAACCGTGGCCACCGGAGCCCCGGGAACGCAGGTAGTAGTGGAAATCACGGGGACGGCCGAGGCTCCGGTCCTGAACATAACGATACCGCAGGGTATCCAGGGCAACACCGGATCCAGCGTGGAGTTCCCGTATGAGCTGGTAAACAACCGTACTACGGATGATGCTACAAAGGGTCTCTCCGCAGCCGAAGGCAAGCGGTTGGGAGACGATCTCGACCAACTGTCGCAGGCAACCGTCGAGAAGAAAGAGACCATTGACATAGCCTCCCTGCCGAAACGGAGTTATGGCATCAGTTCAGAGACGCTAAAGTACACTACGAGTACATCATACAAGCACGTTATCTTTCCCGTAGTGGAGGGGGAGATATATGAAGTCAAGGCCAATTCTACCCAGAAAACGAGGTATGTGTGGCTTGTTTCTTCCGCCACTCCCGCTTCTGGAGGGACACCCGCGTTTTTGACAGGCTACGAGACCGTGTATGATGTCACCGAGGGGACGACGGTAATCGTAACCGTGCCTGCAGGGGCGAAATATATGTATTTCTATCTCGGCACGACCGACGGCTATCCTTATACCCCCGACTACATCAAGCGCATCTCGTCCCCGATGAAAGCCGAAGCGAAGAAACTCCGTGCGGAGCTTGACAGGTATGAAAAGACCGAGGTTGACATCGCCAATGTCAATGTGGATGACCTGTGCATCGCAGACGGCTATCAGTACAGCGAAGGCGAGCATTTCCTCGTTGATGTTACCGAAGCAGAGATGGTGTCCATTGTGGGCAACCTCACGAATGGCACTACTGTCTATCTTATGAGTGGCCTCAACTGCCCCAATTCTGGCTCAACAGTTGGAGATTCGAGGATTATCCGAAGAATTGACATAGAGAAGGGAGAGGAGGTTTTGGTACATATTCCCCAAACTGCGCTTGCCCTTGTAGTAAACAAAACAATCGGGACAGAGACAGATACTACCCCTGCCTCCATCGTACTCTACCATTCGTCAGAGGAATACGAAAACGATATTACACTTAACGGAAACCAGCCGCGTGTGTTCTATGCCGGGCGTTTCGCTGTCACCAGCAGTGCCCTGTCATTCATAGTCGCCACAAGAGTGCGTAATGCCCTGATAAAAGTCAAGGCTGGTTTGACGTATGTTATTACCGAAGAGTCAAATGGTGCTCCAAGGGGGTACTATATAGCCTCTCTCCCGCATGTTGGAGAAGCAACCACCAAGGTGTTGGAGTTTGTGCAGGAGAAGCCGTGTAGATTTGTTTGGACAGCGAGTGCTGATGGGTACATCATCTTCTATATAAATCACGCGAACCCAGAACTTACCGTTTCAGTAACACTCCAGAACGATGACGCACTCACCGCTTCGGTGGATGGCAACACTTCCGATGTGAACGAGTTGGCTCTCAACGCTATGCCTTTCCAAAGGCTTTATGCAGGGAGTCTTACGAAATACAACTACCGAATTGACTCGACAATGGGCCTATATGCGGCATCAACAGCCTATGACCATTGTCTTATCCCCGTAAGACCGGGGCAGTTGGTCAAGGTCATCCCCGCGACGGGTCTCAACGCCCATATTGCGTGGTATTCGGAGATGGACACACCTACTGCGAATGGCTATCCTCCGTATGTTGAAGGGACTGGGCTCGTCATTATAAAGGCGGGCACTAAGAGAGTCTTGAGAGTCCCTGCCGGGACACAGTATATGTATGTTTACTACGGGGATTCCGCAGGGACTTATTGGCCATCATACATTGCGGTTTCCGTGGACTTCGAGTCTCTCCCTGACATCGTGCGCCAGAATGACTACATCAAGACAAAGAGGCTCTTTGAGCAGTTCAGGTGGACAACCCGTGCAGAGAACAATAGTGGTGCGGAGTCATACCTCCAGAAGCCGTTCATAATGCTGCACTTCACGGATATGCACGGGCGCGTCACGGCGGTCAATCGTATTAATGCTTATCGGGAGACATTCGCCGATTACATTGACTGTACCATTCAGACGGGAGACCTTATGCTGACTCAGTTCAGCAATGCTATCCCATACGGTGAAGGTGCAGAGGATAATCCGAGCAGGGACATCCTTGGAGTAGTAGGCAACCACGATACCGCAGTGTATTCTGGAGGCAGTTATGCTTGGCACACCCATCAAGGACTCGACATCTATAACAAGATGTTCGCTCCGTACATTGAGTATTGGGGAGTGACTCAGCCCGAGGGTGCGGCAGAAAACGGTCTGTGCTACTATTACAAAGACTTTACGGCCAGCAAGATTCGTCTCATCGTCCTTGATACCTGGTATAGCGGAGCGGACTACCACACTGCCCAGAAGGCGTGGTTTGCAAGCGTACTTGAATCGGCACGGTTGGCGGGGTTGTCGGTTATCCTTGCGACACATATGCGAATCAAGGCCGAGAGTGCGCTCCCCACTTCGTTTCATCAGCCAAACGCTTCTGTGACCAATCCAGACTCCTCCCTTGTCAATGATGACTATATCCCGTATGTAACTGCCTTCAAGCAGGCGGGAGGGGATTTCGTGTGCTGGATTGGTGGTCACTCGCACGTTGATGCCGTAACCAAGACGAGCGAAGCAATGGGGGCAATCATCAATATCGCACCTTCAACGGCCAATAGGTCGGAGAATGATACCAGTACAACCATCTATGATACCAACTCCACGGTAGGCATCGACCGGAAAGACTGGAGGACTTTTGACCTATTCAATATTATGGCGGTGGATGTGTACTTCAAGACCATCACACTCTTCCGAGTCGGTAGCGAGTGGGACAAATTCGGCCGCCACATCGAGACCGCCTGCATCAACTACCAGACAGGAGAAGTAATATACGGATAGCCATGAACCAGAAACAATTCTGCAAGAGACTGATGCTATGGGTGGGGCTGGCAGCCGCGCTCATAGCCCTTGCCATCGGCCTGTGCTTCGGACGGGTCGTGGAGGAGACACTATTCAAGGAAATCGCCAAATGGGTGGTGATGAGCGGCTTGGTGATAGGCATCATCGAGGCGTTCATCTACTTAGCCGTCGGGCCACTCCTCTGGCACTTCTGGTACAAGAGACGCCATGGCGATCAGAAGGGATAGCCTGCTGCACGCCGAGAGCTGCGCCCTCATGGCGGTCGTGGCCGGATTGCTGTTGCCCTGGTGGGGCGCAGGACTGGTGGCCCTGGCAGCGGGCGCAGGAAAGGAGATCTGGGACCGCTACCACGGAGGAGTCCCGTCCTGGGCGGACCTGGGCTGGGACGCGGCAGGCGCAGCGATAGGAGCCCTGATAACACTGATATAATACCGCCGGGAGGCGCTGCTTTCTACATAATTACCGTTTATTGTTTTACTTTCAGTTCGCCGGGCCTCGGTGACCGCCGGGGCCCTTTTTACAACCAGAAAAATCGGATAAGAAAAAATGGACTGGACACAGATTATCACTACCCTGCTGACACTGCTCATCCCGACGGGTGGGCTCGTGGCCATCTTCACGATGGCCGAGAAGAAATCAGGCATGATGCTGGAAAACGCCAAAGGACTGGCAGACTCGTACAAGGCGCTGGCGGAGGAGTACCAGCAACGCGAGGAAAAGACCCAGGCGCTGTTGGTGGAGAAGGAGGAGGCGCTGATGACCCAGATCAAGATGAACAGTAGCTTGAGGCACGCGTTGGACGATGCGCACACGGAGACGGCCGTCGCCCGCCTCATGTACTGCAAGAAAGCAAAGTGCGTTGACCGGGATCCTCCTTTCGGGAGCAACGCAGACAATGTCGTGGAGAGCATCAAGCAGACGACCAGGCAGGAGTACCAGGCAAATACCAGGAAGAGAAGCAATGGCAAAGAGGACGGTCAGGATTGAACGGAGGTGGCCGAAGGCCGCCTACACGATAGGCCGCCTGTACGTGGACCGAGAGCTCTGGTGCAACACCTTGGAGGACACCGACCGGGGACTGGACCAGGGCATGACCGTCGTAGCTATCAAGGCCCGGAAGGTGAAGGGCCAGACGGCCATCCCGAAGGGGACGTATGAGGTGACGCTGACCGTGTCACCGAAGTTCGCAAAGAAGCCGTGGGCGGCGAAGTACGGAGGGCTGGTTCCCTACGTGGAGCGGGTCAAGGGCTTCGAGGGGATCCGGATCCACCCGGGGACCGACGCGAGCTCGACCAGCGGCTGCATACTCCCGGGGTTGAACACGAAGGTAGGCCAGCTGACCGAGAGCGTTTACAACTACTACCGGCTGATGGATGAGGTATTCATCCCGGCGTACCGGGCAGGAGAGACGGTAACCCTGGAGATAGTATAGCCCGAAACATATTTTTCGGGCAAAAAGTAACATAATTTTCAAGCAAAAAGTAACATGAAATTTGAGGAAGTATTACCGGCATTGAGAGACGGAGAGCGTCTCGTCAATTCAGAGCTATCCGTAGTGGGCGGATTCATCGTCCGTCATGTTCCTCAGACCGTCCCGGCGGAAGTCGTGCCGAAGATGACAAGCCTGCCCGACAGCGCAAAGGAGCACATCGCAAGAGGAGGAGGCAAGGACCTCCGATTCTACGCCCAGGTGCTTCTGGTATATTGGGACTACATTAGGGACGAATACAAAGCTAC
>JAEEGL012747810.1_pt1 | contig 20592 bp, 17 predicted proteins | sample 9134231 | NCBI WGS metagenome assembly JAEEGL01 (sample SAMN16246548, study PRJNA631951) | gut metagenome | biome: gut microbiome; feature: rumen; material: fiber-attached | host: Bos | place: Iran: Karaj | collected 2018-10
GAGCGGACCACTTCCTTGCCGTCCTTGTTCAGCATAACCACCTGATCGGTATCGTGACTGTGGCCATCCAGCATGGCGTCAATACCGTTCGTGTTGGCAATGACTTCGCTGTACGTCCAGGGAGAGCACTCGGTCTCGTTGCCCAGATGAGCCATGAGGAATACATAAGATGCGCCTTCCGCCCGGGCGTCGTCCACAGCCTTTTGCACGGCTTCATACAGGGCTGTACCATCATTGTCCTGCAGGAATCCATAAATGAAGTTACCATCCTCGTCCATGAAGTACTTGGGAGTGGAGGAACGAAGCGTCATGGGTGTGGTCGCACCAACGAAAGCAATCTTTACACCATCAAATTCTTTGATGGTATAAGGCGCAAATACCAGCTCACCACCCTTATTGAAGTTGCAGCTGATATAGGGGTAGTTAGCCTTTTGGGTCAGTTCCAGGAACCGATCCATACCGTAGTCAAACTCATGGTTGCCGGGGATGGCAATATCATAACCCACCGCGTTCATGATGTCGATGATGCCCTCCCCTGTGGTCATTGTACCGATGGGCTCACCCTGAATGGCATCGCCATCATCCACCAGCAGCACATGATTGTTCTCAGACAGGTACTGTTTTACCGCATACAGACCGGCATAACCCCACCCTTGGTCAATACCGCAATGGACATCACTGGTGAAAAGAATCACAAGATTCTTCTCCAGCTTCGGAGCGGCTTCCTCCCCAAAGGCGGCGCAGCCCAGCAACAGGGACAATGCAAGGACCAGACTCAAAACCTTTCTCATTTTCTTTCCTCCTTGTATAATATATGGAGTTTCAACCGAAAAGTATTTTAACGCAAATTAATCCCTTTTGCAACGACCATCATGAAAATGGCAATCCAATGAAATGTCTTCCATTTTGTAAGTATGGGACTGAAAACACAGGAATCAAAGCTTCACTTCAAACAGTTCCGCTCCGTCCTTCGTATCAGATAAACAATTCTGATTCCCATACATGCGTGATACGAGAAGTTCATAGACAGCTTTTTACCAGAAAACAAAGCCCTGAACATACAGCCTGATTCTTTATACCACACACATCGTATCAAATTCGATACAGTATTCTCTGAGTAAGCTACTCCAGGAAGGATCATCCGGCATGGCTATATCAGGATGCCGTCGCAGTGGTCAATCTCGTGCTGAATTATCTGAGCCGCGAAGCCCTCAAAGGTACCAGTCTGTTTCTGAAAGCGAAAATCCTGATAGGCAATCGTGATTTTCTGATACCGCTTTGTTCTCCGGACGCCCGCGAGCGACAAACAGCCCTCCTCCGTTTCATACAGCTGTGATTTTGACAGAATCACCGGATTGAACATTCCTATCAGCATGAGACCCTGGCAAAAAACAATAATCCGCTTCTTTTCCCCGATCATATTTGCCGCCATCCCAACGCAGCGGTCAAGATTCGCACGAAGGGTATCCAGCAGATCTATCATGATCTGACGATCTGATTCAGTTGCCGGTTCAGATTTCTGTGCAAGGAACAACGGGTCATGAATGATGGGTCTGATCATAAAAAGCCTCCTGAAGGATTGATTCCAAATTGAATCATATCATCTGGGCTTTTCTTTTTCAACCGAATCCTTTAATTGCAGTTGCCAGAATCGGATAGCCTGTTAAATCTATAGCACTTTATTGAGCTTAGCTGATCATATTCATGGTGTTGAATCGATGAACTCATAATGAACAGCATCTTATTGAATTTTGTGCTTGCAAACAGAAGGAAAATGTGATAAATTATCCAAGTATGCGGGCGGTCCTCTGGCCGGGGATTATGGTCTGTCCGTTCGGGCAGGTTGACCGGCGAATGAACGTCTGAGAGGGAAGGAGGCACACATCATGAACGAGATTATCCGCTCCATCGAAGCGAAGCAGCTGCGCAGCGATCTTCCACAGATCAACGTGGGCGACACAGTCCGCGTGTGGGTCAAGGTTGTGGAAGGTTCCCGTGAACGTCTGCAGGCTTTCGAAGGCACCGTGATCGCCAAGCGTAACGGCGGCATCCGGGAAACCTTCACGGTTCGCCGCGTTTCCTATGGCATCGGCGTAGAACGCACGTTCCCCATCCATTCTCCGCGCGTTGACCACGTGGAGGTGATCCGGCACGGTAAAGTCCGCCGCGCGAAGCTCTACTATCTGCGCGAACGGCAGGGCAAAGCCGCCAAGATCAAGGAAGTACGCCGCGTCTGATTGTGGCCGAATGAACCCCCTTTCCCGGGGGTTTTTTTCATGCTCTGGTTGCAAAGCGCCGGAAGGATGCATATAATAGAAGAGATTTTTGTCGGAGGTGGGTCATGTTCACCGGATTCACAGACGAAACCGTCCAGTTTTTTCTGGACCTTCGGTTCCATAATTACACCGAATATTTTCATGAACAGCATGAACGGTACGTCAAGGTGGTTCAAACCCCATTCTATGAGCTGATCCGGGATCTTTCCGATGCAGCCCGTAAAATTGATCCCGTGATGGAGATCCGGCCGCATAAATGCCTGAGCAGGATTCACAGGGACACCCGATTCTCCAAAGACAAGAGCCCCTACAGAGACCATCTTTGGTTCCTTTTCCGCAGGGAGGGAGAACCCCGGGAAAAATCGCTTTTCTTCTACGGGGAATTCGGGCCAGAACGACTGGACTGGGGCATGGGCATATGGGGTGAAAACCGTGAACTGATGGATCAGTTCCGGAAGAAGATGGCAGCAAATCCGGACGGCATTATGGCAATGATTGATGATATGGATCTGCCAAAGCGAAATCTTGCCATCGGTGGGAGCGTTTTCCGGCGTATCGAGGTGCCGGTGCAAATACCGGCACGGCTTGAGAGATGGTATCGTGCCAAGGATATGTATGTCGGAAAGGTTATGCCGGAATATAGGTGGGCATTTTCTGAAAAGCTGTGTCGGGAAATGGAAAAAGATTTTCTTTCTTTAGCACCGTTATATCAAACATTAAGAGGAATTCTTGACGAGTGAAAGGGGAAGCTGTTATGAACTGGATGCAACTGAAAAGCGGGTCGGACGTACGGGGAAAGGCTGTGGGAGACGGAGCCCTGGTGACGGAGAACGTGGCGAAAGCGCTTGGCATGGCTTTTGCGCAGAAAATGGCCCGGGAAACGGGAAAGCCCATTGAAAAAATCACGATCGCCCTGGGACGGGACAGCCGCGTGAGCGGGCCAGCCCTACTGGCTGCCACTGCGGAAGGCATTACGCGGACGGGTGCATCGGTGCTGGAATTCGGGATGTGCACCACGCCGGCGATGTTCATGAGCATCATCACCCCGGGATTTGAGCCGGACGGATCCATCATGATCACGGCCAGCCATCATCCCTGGGACCGGAACGGACTGAAATTTTTCACCGGGAAGGGCGGCATTGAAAGCCGGGACGTGGAGGAACTGCTGAACGCGGCAGCCGGAATCAGGCCGGAAGAGCATCCCGTCACCGGAACGCGGACTGAAAAAGCCTTTCTGCCGGTATACATGGATCAGCTTGCGGCGCGGATCCGTCAGGGGCTTGGCACAGACGCAGAGAAGCCGCTGGCGGGCCTGCATATCGTCGTGGATGCGGGAAACGGCGCGGGTGGATTCTACGCGGAGCTGATGGCCCGGCTGGGCGCAGATACGGCGGGAAGTCAGTTTCTGAACCCGGACGGCATGTTTCCGAACCATATCCCAAATCCGGAGAATCCGGATGCGATGGCGAGCGTTTGCGACGCGGTGAAGCGTGCGGGCGCGGATTTGGGCGTCATTTTTGACACGGACTGCGACCGGGCGGCCATCGTAGATGCGGACGGACGGGAAGTGAACCGGAACCGGCTGATCGCTCTGATCAGCGCAATCCTGCTCGAAGAGAAGCCAGGGCGTACGATTGTGACGGATTCCGTCACATCCGCCGGATTAAAGGAATTTATTGAGCGACGGGGCGGAGAGCACTACCGCTTCAAGCGCGGTTACCGCAACGTAATCGACGAGGCGATCCGCCTAAATGCGGAAGGGCGTGACTGTCCGCTGGCCATCGAAACAAGCGGTCATGCTGCGCTGCGGGAAAACCACTTCCTGGACGATGGGATGTACCTCGTGACAGTACTGATCGTCCGCGCAATGCAGATGAAACAGCAGGGGAAGACCCTGGGCGCGATGATTGCAGATCTGAAGGAGCCCCTGGAGAGCTCGGAGATTCGCCTGAACATCCTGGAGAAGGATTTCCGGAAGAAGGGACAGGAGGTTATTGACCGGGTGCTTGAATGCGCTGAAAAGGATACAGCGTGGCATATTGCTCCGGATAACCGGGAAGGAATCCGGGTGAGTTTTAATCTCGGCGGAGAAAAAGACAGCGGATGGTTTTTGCTTCGGATGAGCGTCCATGATCCGGTGCTGCCGGTTAATTGTGAGAGTGATGTTAATGGCGGAGTCAAAAAGATTCTAAAGAATCTTTTTGACATCATTCAAGATATAGAAGGAATTGATATTTCATCATTAGAAAGGGCAATATAAATTGGGAGAGATTAACTGGTATCCGGGGCACATGGCCAAGACCCTGCGGCTGCTGAGGGAACAGATCCGAAAGGCTGATCTGGTCATTGAGCTGTGTGACGCCCGCCTGCCTCATTCCAGCCGAAATCCGGATCTGAACCGATTGATCGGTGGCAGAAAAAGACTGCTGTTGATGAACAAGGCTGACCTGGCGGATCCCGATATGAGCAGCCGGTGGTTGCAGGAATTCCGAAATGAAGGTCTTACCGCCAGCCTGATTCAGGCCAGAAACCTTCGAACCAAGGACATCCTCACCGCCATTGAAGAGCAAACCCGGGACGCTGTGGACCGCGCAGCGGAGAAGGGTGTACGGAAGACAGTGCGGATCATGGTTGTGGGCGTGCCGAATGTCGGCAAGAGCACCTTTATCAACCGGATCAATGGCGCATCGATTGCCCAAACCGGTGACCGGCCGGGCGTGACCCGGAACAACCAGTGGATCAAGATTACCCCGTGGCTCGAAATGCTGGATACGCCCGGGATGCTTTGGCCCCGGCTGGACGACCAGCTGGCAGCCCGCCGGCTGTGCTACATCGGAACCGTAAAAGACGAGATTCTGAACCTTGACGACCTGGTGCTCAACCTGCTTAACGACATCGCGGAGATTCGACCCGAAAGTCTTCAGGAGCGGTTCCATGTCGAAGATACCAGTGCGCGCGGGCTGGAGCTGATTGAAGCCGTATGCAGGGGGCGTGGGTTCCTGCAGAAGGGCGGAGTATGCGACTACGACCGGTGCTGCAGCGTTGTGCTGGACGAATTCCGATCCGGAAAATTGGGACGGATCACCCTGGAGAGCCCCCATGGGAGGAAAGAAAATGGCGAAAGCAAACCGGACGGAGCGTGTACAGCAACTGCTGAACTTTGACGAAAAATGGGCAGAGATGGGCGTCGTAGCCGGGATGGATGAAGCAGGCCGCGGGCCGCTGGCCGGAGATGTCGTGACCTGCTGCATCGTAATGCCCAGGACGCCTGCCCTGATCTGGGTTGACGACAGTAAGAAGCTGAGCGAGAGCCGGCGAGAACTGGTATATGAAGAAATCCTTCAGACGGCACTCTACATCGGAATTGGCCGGGCAAGCCCGGAAGAAATCGACCGGATCAACATCCTCGAGGCAACCAAAAAGGCCATGCAGGAGGCTGCGGCACAGGTTCCCGCCAATGTTTTTCTGATTGATGCCGTGAAGGATCTCGGGCTCCGGGGGAAGGAAATCGCCATCATCAAAGGCGACGCAACCTCCTATGCCATCGCGGCGGCAAGTATCGTAGCCAAGGTGACACGGGACCGGGAAATGCGAATAATGGCCGAAAGATATCCTCAGTATGGCTTCATGCGGAACAAGGGATACGGAACGAAGGAGCATATCGAAGCTCTGAAGAAATACGGCCCCTGCCCAATCCACCGTAGAAGCTTCATCGGCCATTTTGTTGGAGAAGCGGCAACAACAGCGGCCCGGGAGCGCAGCGAAAAATGAAGAAGGCGACATATGAAACCGGGGTCCGGGGAGAGGAGATCGCCGAACAATACCTGCGGGAACTCGGGATGCGCACGATGGAGCGCCGTCATCTGGAAAAAGCCGGGGAGATCGATCTCATTATGGAAGACGGGAAAATGATTGTTTTCATCGAGGTGAAAACCCGATTTTCCACAAACGAAGCCGGAGAGGGCCTACGGGCTGTGACTCCGGCCAAGCAGCGCAGAATCGCAAAAAGCGCAATGCTTTTCCTGCAGAAACATGGATGGCTGAACCGTGCTGTACGCTTTGACGTTATCGAGATCAACCGGGATGGCATCACGCACATTCCGGACGCTTTTCAGCCGGGAGGCATGATGTTTTGAGAAATAAAATTCGGTCTGTTTCATTGAAGGCTCGTCGGGATTTTACCCTGAGGGGCTTTTTGCTGTTTATCCTGATGTTGAGTCTGTTCGGCTTCAGTGAGGCCGAAAACATGCTGACCAACGGAAGCTTTGAAGAGATCGACAGTGAAGGTCATCCTATCGGATGGATTGAGGACGCGTATAACCGGGACGAAGGATACACCATTTTTTCCATCACGGACGGTGACGCAGAAGACGGGCACCGGGCCGCCAGCATCCGGAACATCGGGCAGAACGACGCCCGATTCGCCCAGCGGGTCGAGGTTGAACCTGAAAGCCTTTACCGTTTCAGCGGTTACATCAGGGCGAAGGATATCGAAGAAGGCCGTGGCGCCAATCTATCCATCGAGGGCCTGTATGTCTTCAGCGAAAGCGTGTACGACACGGATGGCGAGTGGCAGTACCTCGAATGGTACGGTGAAACCGGCGAGGATCAGCGCAGCGTGACGCTGTTCGCCCGGATTGGCGGATACAGCGGGGAAAGTACAGGACAAGCCTGGTTTGACAACCTGCGGCTGGAAAAGGTCAAGTTCATACCGGGGGATGAAGTTGCCGACCTTTGGTATAAAGAGCAGCAAATCGCCATCTTCAGTGATGACGAAGACACAGAAGAGAGCAACGCATCGCCTGCATGGCCACGGCTGATCCTGATCGTCCTCGCATACACCCTGGTTGCCACGATGACCATGATGCAAATCCGGAAAAATGAAAATGCAGGCCGAAACGGACGCTTTTCCAAAGGCATGTTTCTGGCCGGACTCGTCGCTGCGATGGCTGCCCGGATGATTATCAGCTATTTCGTGACAGGATACATGGTGGATGTAAATTGCTTCAGCAGCTGGGGCAGCACGATGGCACGGGTCGGGCCAGCAATGTTTTATCCCGAATCCGGATTCTGTGACTATCCTCCGGCCTACACTTACATCCTTGGACTGAACGCGATGATTGTCCAGATGATTCCGGAGATCAGTGACGGGATGACGCGGGTTGTTTTCCGCTTTTTTCCGTGTGCATGCGATATCCTGGCCTGTGCGGCGCTGGATCGCTTCCTTCGTCTGGAAAAGCCTGACATCTCCGAACATGCCCGGCGAAGCGCAATAATGCTGCTGGCCTTTCACCCGGTGACAATTCTCAACAGCGCAGCCTGGTGCCAGATGGACAGCGTGCTAGCTCTGCTCATCCTGATGGTGGCAGTCTGGGCCTTCGAAGGAAAATGGCAGATCTTGCTGCCATGCTATATGCTGGCTGTGCTCGTGAAGCCTCAGGCATTAATGCTGGGCTTCCTGGGTCTGGGAGCGCTGATTCCCACCTGGAGGAATCAGCCGGAACGACGGAAGCAGATCAGCATCGGACTCGGCGCTGCACTGGTCCTGGCGTTCCTCATCATAGTGCCATTCAGCCTGAAACAAAATCCTTTGTGGATCTTCACCCAATACAGCAATACACTGGCTTCCTATCCCTATGCAACGGTCAATACTGCGAACTTCTACTACCTGTTTGAAGGGAACTGGGACGGAATCGCAAATCCCAGCCATGTAATATCATGCGTAATACTGGCCCTGATGAGTGCCGGATATGGTGTGGCAATATGGCGGCACCGGCGAGCGGCCTGCGCTGAAGATAAGTGGAATCGGTCATGGATTGAGGCGGCAATCTCAGGCCTGTTTGCAATCGCCTTCGCCGGGTTCGCGATTTTACACGTCTCCTGGACCGTTGCTGGAACCGGGGCGATGGTCTTCGCCTTTGTGATCGTGATGAGCCTGTACCTCCGGAAACAGGACATCTGTTTTCTGCCATACATGGGCGGGCTGCTGTTCCTGCTGCTGTATGTTTTCGGCATCAAGATGCACGAGCGGTATCTGTTCCCGGCATTCTTCCTGATGGCTCTGGCTTACGGACTGATGCGTGACAAGCGGATCCTGACCGTAATGCTGGGGATGACGGTCACGATGTTCCTGAACGAAGGTATTGTGCTCGACAACAGCATCCGGCTGGGATCTGTGATGGGGCACCTCAACGAGGACACCAGGACGCTGGCACAGATCATCAGTATTCTCAACTGCAGCATCGCGATCTACGGCACATGGCTCGGCATCGGACTGTCCATGCCGGGAGCCGAAATACGCCGTCAGCCGATGCGCCTGCTGATCAGGGATAACCCGGTACCGGACAACCGGCTGCACTGGAACCGGAAAGATACCATTCTGCTGACTTCGATCCTGGCAGCATACTCCCTCGTCACCTTCAGCACTTTGGGCAGCAGCAAGGCGCCGCAGCACGCCTGGACCTCATCGGACTATGACGAGCAGATTGTGCTGGACCTGGGCATGGAACAGGAGAACTTCACGATGCTCTACTTCGCCCGGGTCAGCCGATACGATTTCAGCGTCGGCACGAGTTGGGACGGGATAAACTGGGAAGACGAAACCTGGGCGCAGATGGATCAGGGACAATGCTGGAAATGGAAATATGTGACGGAGAGCACTGTCACTGACTCCGGTACACGAACATACGGCAATGCAAGGCACTGGTTCAGCGGGCGTTATGTCCGGATTACGGCACACCAGATCAATCTGGCACTGTGCGAGGTGCTGCTTCGGGATGAAAACGGAAACATACTGCCCATCATATCTGTGGAGCAGCGGGGTGGGGATGAAAGCTCTCCCCTTTACAGCAGTGCAGGAGCAGTCGTCGATGAACAGAATTCCCTTGAAGGACTGCCCGTGTGGGTCCCGACAGCTGCGCGGGGAGCCGGAGATGAATCGGATCCCAGCGTAGCCCAGCCCGGCTGGTGGAATTCCACCTACTTCGACGAGATCTACCACGCACGGACGGCCTGGGAATTTCTGTCAGCCGGAGCACCCTACGAAACCAGCCATCCGCCACTGGGGAAAATCATCATGAGCTGGGGCATTGCGCTATTCGGTATGACCCCTTTCGGATGGCGGTTCGCCGGTGCCGCGGCCGGTGTGATCATGCTCGCCGGAGTCTGGCTGGTAGCCAAACAGATGACCAAATCCACCATGTGCAGTGCTTTTGCCTGTGGCTTGATGGCGCTGGACTGCATGCACCTGACGCAGACACAGATAGCGACCATAGACAGCTACCCGGTGCTGTTCATCCTGTTTGCTTTCTTCTTTATGCTTCGTTATCTGCAATCGGACTGGCGAACGGAGAAACCGGCACGTGTACTGACCGATCTCGGAGCCAGCGGGTTGTTTATGGGACTCGCGATCGCGAGCAAATGGATCGGAATCTATGCCGGCGCAGGATTAGCCGTCTTGTTCTTCTGGCACGGGGGACGGATCCTGGTGATCGACCGCAGGGAGCGCAAATTCCCCGGGATGCAAGGAAGAGCAATGGAGCATTCAGCCCAGCCGGACGCATGGATGATATTCCTCCGGATCTGTGTATTCTGCGTGGCGGCTTTCATACTTATCCCGGCACTGATCTATCTGGTCAGCTATGTGCCGTATTTCGCATACCGGCGATTCGGCAATCTCCGGGAGTATCTGGATGCTGTCGTCAGTGCACAGACCTCCATGCTCAACTATCACGCGACGCCCGGACTGGGGATGGATCACCCATTCTACTCCCCGTGGTATGAATGGCCCGTCATGGGGAAGCCCATGTTCTATGCAAGCAAGCAATATGTTTTTGACGATACACTGAGCTACAGCATCTTCTGCTTCGGTAATCCAGCGCTGTGGTTCCCGGCCATCGTAACCATGATTCTGTGCGTCTGGATGTGGATCCGAAACCGGGAGGAACAGATCGAGATCCCGGCCGGAACAGGCAGCAGGATTGCAGGGATCGACACGAATCTTGTTTTCCTTCTTGTTGGCTTCCTGGCCCAGTACCTGCCGTGGATGATGGTTCCGCGTGGAACATATATCTATCATTACTTTGCTTCAGTGCCCTTCCTCGTATTCAGTGTAACAATGGTCATGGAGCAGATAATGCGTCACAGGCTAAAAGCGGGGAAACGGGTGATGCTCGGGTATATTGTCCTGTCAGCTGTGACCTTTTTGATCTTCTTTCCGTATGTAACGGGGATATTTGCACCAAAAGCATGGCTGGATTTCGGAAGATTATTCCTGAAAATCTGGTATTGATTCCAGCAGAAAAGAGGGAGTATGGATGATTGAAAACATGGCCGCGATCCGGACATTCGGGCTGAGCGGAGTTGCTGGGTTTCCGGTGCAGGTGGAAGTGTTTTCAACCGGCGGACTGCCCGGACTTGAGGTCATTGGGCTGCCGGACGCTTCCGTACGGGAAAGCCGGGAGCGGGTAAACGCCGCGATCCTGAACAGCGGACGGAAAATGCCGCCGCGCCGGATGACCATCAACCTCGCTCCCGCCGATACAAGAAAAGAAGGTCCATCTTTCGATCTGCCCATCGCGATCGGCATTCTGGCCGCCAACGGTGAACTGCTGCCCCGGACCGAACTCAACATCGACCGGATCGTTTTTTTCGGGGAACTGGGACTGGACGGCCGGCTGCAGCCAGTCAACGGAGCGCTCTCCATTGTCATCTCCGCCAGCGAACAGGGGCTGACAGAAGTGATTCTTCCCGCTGATAATGCCAGGGAGGTCAGCTGTATCCAGGGAATGAAAATCTATCCTGCCCGAAGTTTGACAGAGGTAATCGATCATCTTGAAGGGAAGGCGATGATCCCCCCGCAGGAACAGCAGGATTACGCGGATCTACAGTTGCAGACTCCGGTGCTGATGGACTTGAGCCAGGTACGCGGACAGCAGGGGGCCCGCCGCGCCCTGGAAGTAGCCGCTGCCGGCGGACACAACATGCTGATGATCGGTGCGCCGGGAAGCGGGAAAACCATGATGGCCCGATGCCTCCCGGGCATATTGCCGCCGCTGAGCTTCGCTGAATCCCTGGAAACGACCCGTATCCATTCCATCTCCGGACAACTGGCTCCGGGAAGCGGGCTGATGATACAGCGTCCATTCCGTGCCCCGCATCACAGCGCTTCCGTCGCCTCTCTCATCGGCGGCGGGACCAACGCCCGGCCGGGAGAGGTTTCTCTGGCGCACAATGGGGTACTGTTCCTGGACGAGCTGCCGGAATTCTCCAGGTCTGCGCTGGAATCCCTTCGGCAGCCGCTGGAGGATGGCGTCGTGACTGTATCCCGCGTCAGGAACCAGGCGCGATACCAGTCCTCTTTCATGCTTATCGCGGGTATGAACCCCTGCCCATGCGGATATTTCGGAAGCCGGCAGAGGGATTGCCGTTGCTCTCCAACAGAAATACGCCGTTACCTGGATCAGGTATCCGGGCCGCTGCTTGACCGGATTGACCTGCAAATCGAGGTTGATTCCGTGCCCGTAACCGAAATCAGTGAAGCCCCGCCTGCCGAATCCTCTGCCTCCGTGGCGAAGCGGGTCCGGGCTGCGAGAAAAATCCAGCAGGAAAGATACCGGGGAACCTCTATCCACTGCAACGCCCAGCTGGACAATGCATCCATCGATGAATTCTGCCCGATGAGCACGGAAACCAAAGCCATTCTGCACATGGCCGTGGACAAAATGCATTTGAGCATGCGGGCATATCACCGTATCATCAAAGTTGCGCGAACGATCGCTGACATGAGCGGAAACCGGAATATCGGGCCTGCGGATATCGCGGAAGCTGTTCAATACCGGGAACTGGATCAGAAATACTGGAGGAAATAAATGATCTGCAATGACGAAGAAGTCCTATGGGCGTGGCTGGCCAGCGGGGGACTCACCCCCCTCGAGATCCGCAGCCTGATGGCAATGGATCCGGATCCGGCGCACCTGATAACAGACTGCCAGCAGGACCGCGGCGCTTTCATGGAAGTTCCTCTGTCAAGCAGGATCCGGGAAACCCTGAAGCGTAATGCCGCGCCGCGGAAGATGGCGGACACAGCCATGCTAATGGCTCAGCACGGGATTCATATCGTCACCATTATGGATGAAAAATACCCGGAACGTCTGCGCCCGCTCCCGGACGCACCTGCGATACTTTTCATCCAGGGAAACATGGATTCTCTTGCAGGGCCGACTGCCGCCATGGTCGGAAGCCGGAATGCATCCTATGCCGGACTGACTGCAACGAGAAGGATATCAGAGACTCTGAGCCGGGCCGGAATCCGGATTATCAGCGGACTGGCCTACGGCATCGACGCCGCCGCTCATGAAGGATGCCTGAAGGGAGAAAGCCCTACTATCTCCGTGCTGGGATGCGGACTGGATCAGGATTATCCCGCAGAAAACGCCGGCCTGCGAAAACGAATCCTTGACACCGGCGGGCTGATAATCAGCGAATATGCCCCGGGTGAAAAGCCGCTTGGATGGCATTTCCCCTTCCGGAACAGAATCATCAGCGGACTGGGAGACTGCCTTATCGTAATGGAAGCGCGAACCCGCTCCGGATCCATGACAACTGTCCAGCATGCGCTGAACCAGGGAAAGGACGTTTTCGTCTATCCCGGTGACCCGACCAGCCCCCGAAGCGAGGGGAATCATCAGCTGATCCGGGAAGGCGCCATCTACTTCACAACCGCAGAGGATGTGATGGAGGACATGCAATGGCTTGACAAGACCAGGAATGTAAGGCAAAATATCCCCGGAAATCAGGAGGAAGATCCCTCCCTTTCCCAGGGAGAGAAACAGCTGATGGATCAGCTGAACCGTGGAGAGCAGAGCTTTGACCAGCTGTGCATCGCACTCGGTTTTTCAGCCGCTCAGCTGAACGCAACCCTGTCCATGCTGCAGATTCGTGGTCTGGTACAGGCCCTGCCCGGAAAAATATACCAAAGAATCAGCCCAGCTGATTTTTGAGAGGAATGAAGAAAAATCCATGGCGACCGAAACGAAAAAGACCAGAGCGACCTCCAAGAAACCCAGCAACGCGAAAAAAGCCAAAGAAAGCACTGCCGCCAAGGCGAGAGCAACAACCCGGAAGGACACCGATTCGAAAGCCGAAGCTGCGCTCCAGGCAGCCACAGCTGTCAAAGCCTCTGAAAAAGTCAGGCGCGGCAGCGCCATAAAAAAAACAGTCACCAAAAAAGCTTCCGCCGAAGTTCCGGCCAAAAAGCTGATCATCGTTGAATCTCCGGCAAAGGCACGGACCATCAGCCGGTACCTGGGCAAGGGATACAAGGTTGAAGCCTCCCAGGGTCATATCTGTGATCTGCCCCGAAGTCAGATGGGTGTAGATCCGGAGCATGATTTCGAGATGAAATACATCACAATTCGCGGGCGCGGAGACATCCTCGCCGCTATCCGGAAAGAAGCCAAAGGGGCAAAAGAAATCCTGTTCGCCACCGACCCGGACCGGGAAGGGGAGGCAATCAGCTGGCACCTGTTCCACGTGCTGGGTGTGGATGAAGCCAAACCGTGCCGGATCGAATTCCATGAGGTGACCAAGAAAGCCGTTCAGGCCGCCATCAAGAAGCCGCGGCAGCTGGATATGGGCCGCGTGGACGCCCAGCAGGCCCGGCGTGCCCTGGACCGCCTGGTTGGATATAAAATCAGCCCGCTCCTTTGGGCCAAGATCAAGAAAGGCTTGTCTGCAGGCCGGGTGCAGAGCGTTGCGGCCAAGATGGTCGTAGACAGGGAACGGGAAATCAACGATTTCGTTCCGGAAGAATACTGGGAAATCCATGTACGATGCAATGGGGAAAAGGACGGAAAGGCCTTTAGCCTGGAGACCCGTCTGGCCGCACTGGATGGAGAAAAAGCAAAGATCACCTGCGCCCAGGATGCCGAAAAAGCCGTTGAAATACTGAAGGCTGCAGAGCTTTCGGTTCAGGATATCAAGTTCAAAGAGCGCAGGCGCATGCCTGCACCGCCTTTCACCACCTCCTCCCTGCAGCAGGAAGCAAGCCGGAAGCTTTCCTTCACCACATCCAGGACAATGCAGGTTGTGCAGCAGCTGTATGAAGGCGTCGACCTGGCGGGGGAAGGAACCCAGGGCCTCGTGACCTACATCCGTACAGACTCGGTCCGCGTCAGCGAGGAAGCCCTGACTGCCCTCCGTGCGTACATCCCCGAAAAATTCGGACCGGCCTTCCTGCCGGAAAAAACAATGGAATACCGCGGCCGCAGCAATGCGCAGGATGCCCATGAAGCCATCCGGCCCACGGACGTGCGCCGATCTCCGGATTCTATCAAGGCTTCCCTGACAAGGGATCAGTACCTTCTTTACCGGTTGATCTACCATCGCTTCGTAGCCAGCCAGATGGCCCCGGCCATCTATCAGACCCTGACTGCTGATATCGGAAACAAGCGGGTTATGCTCCGGTATTACGGGGAGCATAAGACCTTCGCCGGTTTTACAGCCCTGTATGAAGAGGGAACGGATGACGAAACAGAACTGAAGGAAACGATTCTGCCAGACCTGATTGCCCATCAGTCCCTGCAGATCGCCGGCATCGATCCGCAGCAGCATTTTACCCAGCCGCCGCCCCGATACACTGAAGCCACACTCGTTAAAACCCTGGAAGAAAACGGGATCGGCCGACCCTCCACCTATGCTCCGACAATCTCCACAATCATCAGCCGAGGATACGTCAGCCGGGAGAAGAAACGGCTGTATCCCACGGAACTGGGCAATATGGTCACGGGACTGATGGATGAATACTTTGCCCGTATCATGGACACTGAATTCACCGCGAATCTGGAGACCCAGCTGGATGAGGTAGAGGCAGGCACCATGGACTGGAAACAGGTCCTGCGGGATTTCTATCCTGAGCTGGAAGAAGAACTTACTGTCGCGGAACAGGAAATCGAAAAGGTGGAAGTCGCACCCGAAGTCAGCGACGTGGTGTGCGACCAGTGCGGTGCACTGATGGTCTACAAAATGGGGAGGTACGGACGGTTTCTGGCCTGTCCCAACTTCCCGAACTGCCGGAATACCAAACCTATCCTGACCTATCTGGACGTGCCTTGCCCCAAGTGCGGTAAGCGGCTGCTGGAGAAGATCAGCAAAAAAAACAGGAAATTCTATGGGTGCGAAGGGTATCCGGAGTGCGATTTCGTATCCTGGGATAAACCCTCCGGGCAGAAATGCCCCAACTGCGGCGCATACATGGTGGAAAAGCAGACCAGCCGCCGCGGCCTGCAGCTTGTCTGCTCCAATGATGCATGCCGGTATCGCAAAACCATGGAGCAGCCGGAGGAGAATGAGGATGCCTGAGGAGCGCAGCGCCACCGTTATCGGTGCGGGTCTGGCCGGCAGTGAAGCTGCCTGGCAGCTGGCCCGACGGGGGATCCGGGTCATTCTGATGGAAATGAAACCGGAAAAGATGTCTCCGGCCCATCGTACGCCCCTCTTCGCAGAGTTGGTCTGCTCCAATTCCTTTCGCGGCGACCGGCTTTCCAACGCCGTAGGACTGCTGAAGGAAGAAATGCGGCGGCTGGATTCACTGATCCTGTCCGCAGCAGAAAACCATCGCATACCTGCCGGCGGGGCCCTGGCTGTAGACCGGGAAGGCTTTGCCCGGGAAGTAACAGAACGGCTGTACAGCCATCCCATGATCACCATCCTGGAGCAGGAAGCGCAGGATGTACCGGAAAGTCCGGTCATCATCGCCACCGGTCCGCTGACCAGCGACGCAATGGCGGAAAAAATCGCTGCGCTGCCCGGCCTTGAAACCCTGAATTTCTATGACGCGGCAGCCCCGGTCGTGACCCGTGAATCTCTTGACTTTTCCCGGATCTACCGATACAGCCGGTACGGCCGGGGAGAGGATTATCTTAACTGTCCCATGAACGAGGCAGAGTACAACGTCTTTATTGACGCCCTTCTGTCCGCCGAGACCGCGGAGATTCACGGTTTTGAAGAAAATCGCGTGTTTGAAGGCTGCATGCCCATCGAAAGCATGGCAAGAAGGGGCCGTATGGTTCCCGCCTTCGGCCCCATGAAACCCGTAGGGCTCCGAGCGCCTGGCATGGATAGAGAACCCTTTGCGGTCGTTCAGCTCCGTCAGGATGATGCAGCCGATACACTCTATAATCTGGTCGGATTCCAGACCCGGCTGAAGTTTCCTGAACAGAAACGGGTGTTCGGTATGATCCCTGGACTGGAGAACGCAGTTTTCGCCCGATATGGTGTGATGCACCGGAATACCTTTCTGCATTCCCCGGGTTTTCTGAACGAACAATTCGAAATGATTCACCGGCCAGGAACCTATTTTGCAGGCCAGATGACCGGTGTTGAAGGCTACGTTGAATCCGCCGCCAGCGGGCTTATATGCGGCATTTCTCTTGCCAGGAAAATGCTGAACCTGCCAAATCTGGATTTCCCGGGGTTCACCGCGCTTGGCGCCATGGGACGGTATATTTCCACACCCAATACCCGCTTTCAGCCAATGAACTGCGCCTTTGGACTGATTGATCCCCTGCCCGCAGAACCGGGAAAGCGACGGATCCGAAACAAGGCGGAACGATACGAAGCCATTGCTGCCCGGGCTCTGGAATACTGGAGCAGGATGTCGAAAACTGTAAAGGAAGGAGTCACAGAAGAATCATGAGCAACAGCCCTTTCAAAGGAACCACCATCTGCGCCGTACGCAGGAACGGGCAGATCGCCATCGCAGGAGATGGTCAGGTAACCATGGGGGAGAATACGATCTTCAAAACGACAGCACGTAAGGTACGCCGCCTGTATCATGGGCGAGTTGCTGTGGGTTTCGCGGGCAGCGTCGTGGACGCCTTCACCCTGTGTGAGAAGTTTGAAGAGAAACTGGAGCAGTGCAGCGGTAACCTGGAGAAAGCTGCAGTCGCTCTCGCGCAGAGCTGGCGCGGAGATCAGACCATGCGGCAGCTGGAGTCCATGATGATCGTCGCGGATCCGGAAAATCTGTTGATCCTTTCCGGAACCGGAGAAGTCATCGATCCCGATGAAGGGATTGCCGCCATCGGTTCCGGCGGAAACTACGCACTGGCCGCAGCACGGGCCCTGATTCAGAATACCGATCTTTCCGCCCATGAAATCGCAGAGAAAGCGCTGCACATCGCCGCCAGCATCTGTGTTTTTACCAACGACAATATCATCGTGGAGGATGTGTAAAAAGATGGAACTGACCCCAAGGCAGATCGTCCATGAGCTGGACCGTTATATCGTAGGGCAGGAGGAAGCCAAGAAAGCCGTGGCCATCGCCCTGCGAAACCGCTACCGCCGCAGCAGGGTTGAAGAATCCCTGCGGGAGGAAATCTCCCCGAAAAATATCCTGATGATCGGACCGACCGGCGTCGGAAAGACCGAGATCGCAAGACGACTGGCCCGCCTGGTGAACGCTCCGTTCATCAAGGTGGAAGCTACTAAATTCACCGAGGTCGGTTACGTGGGACGGGATGTGGAATCCATCATCCGGGATCTTACAGAAAATGCCATCCGCATGGTCCGTCGGGAACACGAGGAACGGGTTATGCCCCGGGCGCGGGTGCTGGCAGAGGATGCCCTGGCCGACCTGCTGGCAAAGGGACCCAAGCGCTCCAATGCCTCCAATCCGCTGGACTATTTTCTGGGCCGCCAGAAGGAATCCCCCGCCTCCCAGGAGGAAACTACGGCCCTGGCCCGTCGGAAAGATGATATCCGCGGGCAGCTGATGCGGGGAGAAATCGAAGAAAACGAGATTGAGATCGAGGTGGAAGATGAGATGCCCACCCTTGAGGTGGGCGGAAACAGTATTTCTCTCGGCGATATGATGGGGAACATGATGCCCCGCAAAACCCGCATTCGCCACGTGAAGGTTCGGGAAGCCCGGAAAATTTTGACAGAGCAGGAAGCGGCCAAGCTGATCGATAACGACGCTGTGCAGGAGGAAGCTATCCGCCGCACGGAGCAGAACGGGATTGTCTTTATCGATGAAATCGACAAGATCGCTTCCTCCGGCGGCGGACACGGCCCGGATGTTTCCCGGGAAGGTGTCCAGCGGGATATTCTGCCCATCGTGGAGGGGTGCACCGTGAACACGAAATATGGCGCAGTGAAGACCGATTTCATGCTCTTCATTGCCGCCGGCGCCTTCCATGTGAGCAAAGTTTCCGACCTGATCCCCGAACTGCAGGGGCGGTTCCCCGTACATGTCCAGCTGAAGAGCCTGACCAGGGATGATTTTGAACGGATTCTGACCGAGCCGGAAAATGCGCTGACCCGTCAGTATCGGGCTCTGCTGGAGGTAGACAGAGTTCTGCTGGATTTTGAGCCTTCCGCCATTACCGCCATCGCCCAGGCTGCTTGCAATGCCAATGACAGTCAGGAGGATATCGGCGCACGCCGGCTGCATGCGATCTTTGAGGAACTGCTGGAGGACATCAGCTTCAACGCCGGAGATGAAAACATGCCTCCTTTTGCCCTGAAGATTGACGAAACCTATGTGGAAGAACATCTGGCGGCTGAGAACAGAGCGCCTGACCTGAAAAAATACATCCTGTAAAATCATGATCAACAAGGAGGCTGGGGAAATGATCCGAAATGTGGGCATGATCGGTACCGGCAACATGGGCTCCGCTATCCTGCGGGGCATCGTCGAAGCATCCTACGTAAAGCCAACGCAGCTGACTGTCTTTGACGTCAGCCGGCGGAAACTGAAGGAAATCGAAGAAGATATCCCCGGCATCCAGGTTGCCCGGGACTGCCTGGAGGTTGCCGAGGCAGCAGATTTGATCATTCTCGCCGTGAAACCACTTTATGTCCGGGAAGTCATCGATGAGATCCGGCCCGGTCTGCAGGGCAAAGCTGTACTCAGTATCGCTGCGGGATGGACAGTCTCCATGCTTGAGGAAGCACTTCGGGGCACCGGCGCCACATATCTCCGCGTCATGCCGAACACACCGGCACTGGTCGGAGAGGGAATGACCGCCCTCTGCGATGATACTACCTTCTCTCAGGAGGATTTCGATTATGCCAAGGGAATCTTCGATGCTGTGGGAAAGACCCGGGTCCTGCCGGAACGGTTGTTTGACGGGGTCATCGCAATTTCCGGTTCAAGTCCGGCCTACGTATATATGATGATTGAAGCCATGGCGGACGCAGGCGTCCGGGAAGGTCTGCCGCGTACATATGCCTATGAGATGGCAGCACAATCCGTCCTGGGCAGTGCCCTGATGGTTCTTTCCTCCGGGACACATCCTGCCGCGCTGAAGGACGCAGTCTGTTCTCCCGGCGGCACCACTATTGAAGCCGTCGCCGCCCTCGAAAGATCCGGCTTCCGGGCTGCGATCCTGAACGCCATGGAAGCCTGTGCGGAAAAGAGCCGGGAGATGTCGAAGAAAAAATGAAAAAAGTCAATATCTATACTGACGGTGCCTGCAGCGGCAATCCCGGCCCCGGCGGATGGGGGGCAATCCTCGAATTCGGGCCACATATTAAGGAAATGAGCGGCTTCATGGCAGGCACAACCAATAATCGCATGGAACTGTTTGCAGCAATCAGTGCCCTCGGCGCACTGAAGGAACCCTGTGAAGTGGATCTCTATTCGGACAGCGCTTATCTGGTCAATGCATTCAATGAACACTGGATCGACGGATGGAAGAAAAATGGATGGAAAAACGCCGCTAAAGCGCCTGTAGAGAACCAGGACCTCTGGTTTATCCTGCTGGCCCAGACAAAAAAGCATCATGTGAATTTTTACAAGGTAAAAGGTCACGCTGACAATCCCCGGAACAATCGATGTGACGAACTGGCCCGCGCTGCGATTGACGAGTTCCGAAGGATAAACCCGGAAATACAAGAAAAGGAAGGGAAAGACTGAACCCGGCAGGGGACCGTAACAATAAAAAAAACGCGCTCATCATGATCAAAACGAAGGGAAAAAATGATGGGCGCGTTTTTCTTTTCAATTAATGGTTACATACCGAAATTATTTCCCGAAGAGATTTTTCACCTTATCCAGCAGGCCTTTGCCTTCCTTCAGTACATCACCGGCGTTTTCTCCCAGCGCTTTCGTGACCCCGTTAATGATTTCTTTAATCTGGTCGGCATTCACGTCAAATCCGGTCAGCTCTTTGATTGTGGCCGCCGGGTCGGAAGTCAGCTTCTCAAACAGATCAGAATTACCGGTTACCTTGCTGACCAGGTCGTTAATCATTTTCTGAATATCCATGTATCAAGTCTCCTTTCTAAGTCGGGAATCCGATACAATTATAGA
>JAEEGL014426824.1_pt1 | contig 20592 bp, 13 predicted proteins | sample 9134231 | NCBI WGS metagenome assembly JAEEGL01 (sample SAMN16246548, study PRJNA631951) | gut metagenome | biome: gut microbiome; feature: rumen; material: fiber-attached | host: Bos | place: Iran: Karaj | collected 2018-10
ACTGCGCGATTTTTCCCAGCGCCGGATCGAGGAGCGGAAAGCCGCCGGCGAGGGACCGGACTGGTCCGGCCGCCATATCCTCGACGAGTATATTGTGTCGAAAGGGGTTTCCTATTTCACTGACCGGCTTTCCGGCCGTGCGAAAGAGTACATTGAGTCCCGGCCGGAAGAAGAGCAGATTCGCCTGATCAGCCGCCTGATCAGGATCGAATTCTATACGCGGGTTGCCGGCCGGGGGCCCGCGCCGTTTTTCGGCGGGCACGGCCGACGTGCCCCTTCCGCCGGTGACGAGTCGACAGCGGACCTGGCCGAGACGCTTCAGAAGCTTCCCGAAGATGTTCGTGAAGAACTCTTCTCTCTCCCCGACGACGAAATGTACGAAATCCTCTTGGAAATTCACCGTATGCGCGGGATGAGGAACGGACCGTCCCCTCGCCGTCCGCTCCCGCCGCCGCCAAAGAGGGCCGGTCAGGAGGACTGACCTCTTTACGCCGGGCCGTGAGGAGTTCTCCCGCGGCCCGGCCATTTTTTGCGCGGCCCGTCCTGTACAAAGGGGGCGCGGGAAAGTGGAATCGGCCGGTGCTTCCCGTTTTCGTAAAACGGCGTCGGAACGGGGAAGGCTCGCCCTTTCCGCCCGGCGGCCGCCGGGCTCTCTGCGGCGATTTTTCCCATCCGGCCCCGTTTGCGAGACTTGTCTTTTCAATTTCGATTTTTATAATGATTCAAAATAGGGGGGAATCGAAACGTATTCGCGGAAACCGTTTGTTTCCATGGTTCATCATCATTTCATAACGAGTGTCATCCATGAAACGCCACCTGACCTTGACCTTTTTTTCGGTCCTCCTTTTTCTTCCGGCAGCTTTTCTGTTCGGCGCGGCCCCTTTTGACGGCGTCGCGTTCGAGGCGGTTTCTTTCAGCAGTGACGATCCTTTAGTGCCCGATGTTCAGCAGCGGGTCGACGAAAACGTCTTTAAGAACCTGATCGCCTTTCCCCGCGCCAAGATGACCGTCAATGAAAAAGTCGGCTGGGACTATCTCCTGATTGACGGGGAAGTCGGCCGATTGGGACTCGGCGGCCGTGCGACGATGGAGGGGAAACCGTCCCGTCTGGTCTACTATCTGGGTCAGCCGCAGGCGGTCAAAGAGATCCGCGTCTTTTCCGCCGATGTCGACGCCCGTTCTGACCAGGATTACGAAATCCGTTTTGCCAATAACGCCGCCAGTCCGGGCGAACAGCCCGCGTTTCCCTCCGAGCCTTCCCTGACCACGGGTGGCGAGATCGTCGGTTTCGACGGCGGCCCGCTCATGACCCGCTTCTATCGTGCCGACGGGAGCGACCTTTCGAGCGAGAAATACGACTGGGTCGAGATCCGTTTCTGGGGAACCGGCAAGAAAGACAATCCCGCCGCCAAACGGGCCGGGCTCCCGGCCAAAGACCAAAACGACGCCGACGACTGGTCCTCGATCATCGAACTGCAGGTGATCGGCGATCCGGATGCGAACTTCGCCGATGAGGCATCGTACAAGGCGTGGCGTCTCGAACAGAATTTCCGCCGCCTCAACTGGCAGCTGAACGACACCTATTCCTACGACCTGATCCGCGCGGTCAAGCATCCGGAATACCTCTATCAGGCGATTGAGGACATGACCGAACGGTTTCCCGACGAGTTCGATCCGAAAGATTACAAGGAGCGGCTCGACCGGGCGTGCGAGCTGGTCGGCGAGACCGCGTCCGATCCGTCGCGCCTGCCCGAAGCCCTGGAGAACTTCAACAATCTGCGTTACGAGATTCTCCTCTCGCTACCGCTGCTGAAAGACTTCGATACGATCATCGCGCGCAAGACGACCAATCCGGAACTTCAGAACAACTGGATGGCGAACGCTTCGCGTGGAAAGGTGCAATACGACGATGCGATCGTCGAGTTCGACCCGAAAACGCGCGACTCGGAGTTCACCGAGCTGACCCGCGGGCCGAACGGTTCGCTCGCCGCCGACATCTGCCTTCACTGGGATGCCGATAAGTTCCTCTTTACCGGCCTTTCGGACAAGAACACCTGGCAGATCTTCGAATACTCCTTCGCCGACGGTTCGGTCCGTCAGGTAACGCCCGGTATGGGGAGCGACGTTGACAATTTCGAAGGGTGCTACGTTCCCGACGGGAGCACGATCTTCATTTCGAACGCCTCGATGATGGGGATTCCCTGCATCGGCGGGAGCGGCTATGTGGGGAACATTTACCGTCTGGAAGCGGACGGCAAGACGGTTCGCCAGCTTACGTTCGAGCAGGACAACGACTGGTGCCCGGTCATCCTTGAAAACGGCCGGATCATGTATCTCCGCTGGGAATATATCGATACGCCGCATTATTTCTCGCGGATCCTCTTTACGATGAATCCCGACGGCACGAACCAGGTCGAGCATTACGGCAGCGGTTCATACTGGCCGAACAGTCTCTTCTTCGCGCGGCCCCTGCCGGGACAGTCGTCGAAGTTCGTCGGCATCGTTTCGGGCCATCACGGCGTTCCCCGTTCAGGCGAAATGGTTATCTTCGATCCGTCGCTCGGCCGGCAGGAAGAAAAAGGCGCTGTTCACAAGATCACCCATCCGGGGGAAGCGATCGAACCGGTCATCAAAGACCAGCTCGTCGACGACATCTATCCGCAGATGCTCAACCCCTGGCCCCTTTCCGACGACTATTTCCTCGTTTCTTCACGGATTCATGCGTGGAACGAACCGTGGGCGATTTACCTGGTCGACACTTCCGGCAACATGACCCTTCTCCGCCGCGACCAGAAATACAGCCTCTTGGAACCGATTCCGCTCATGGAGCAGGAAGAGCCGCAGACGATTCCCGACCGGACCGTTCCGGGCGCGAAGGAATCGACTGTCTTTATCACCGACGTCTACTTCGGTCAGGGGCTTCCCCAGGTGCCGCGCGGCACGGTCAAGAAACTCCGGCTTTACGCGATCAGTTACGGTTACCGCGGAATCGGCGGCCACGACGCGTTCGGCATGGAGAGCTGCTGGGACGGCCGGCGTATGATCGGTGAAATCCCCGTCTTTGAAGACGGCAGCGCCACGTTCAAGATTCCCGCCAACACGCCGGTGGTCGTTCAGCCGCTCGACGAGAACGGTTCGGCGATTCAGCTGATGCGTTCGTGGTTCGTCGGAATGCCGGGCGAGACCGAATCGTGCATCGGGTGCCACGAAACGCAAAATGACGTCTCGCCGGTCAAACAGACCGAAGCGCAGCGGAGCGCGCCGACCCCGATCGAGCCGTTCTACGGTCCGGAGCGCCCCTTCTCGTTCGACGGGGAGATTCAGCCGATTCTCGACCGCTACTGTGTCGGCTGCCATGACGGGTCGAAGGAAGGACGTCCGAACTTTGCTGATACCACGCCGGGCCCCCGGAACTTCTCAAAGGCGTATCATGCCCTGCACGGCTATGTGCGCCGTCCCGGTCCGGAATCGGACATTCACGTCCTTCAGCCGATGGAATACCACTCCTCGACTTCCGAGCTGATCGTTCAGCTTGAAAAGGGGCATCACAACGTGAAGCTTGACAAGGAATCGTGGGAAAAGCTGGTCTGCTGGATCGACCTGAACGTGCCGTATTTCGGAACGTGGACCGAAATCGCCGAGGCCCGGAACGCCAAGAAGGGGTCCGATCCGCTCAAGAGCATCGCCAGCCGCTATGTGGAGCTGAAAGAGCTCTACGCCGACAACGACCTGAATTACGAGACCGACTCGTACACCGGCGACCGCGTCGAGCGGCCCGAGTTTCAGCCGCCCGAAAAGGCCCCGGAACCGGACCGGAGCGCGCCTCGCCTCTGCGCGTGGCCCTTCACGCCGCCGGAACCTCAGACCGAAAAGCTCAATGTCGAGGGGATCGAAATCGAATTGGCGAAGATTCCGGCCGGCTCGTTCGTCATGGGCGACGAAAAAGGCTGTCTCGACGAATTGCCCCGCCGTGAGGTGAAGATCGAACGGCCGTTCAGCATGATGACGACCGAGGTCTCGAACGCGCTTTACGCTTTGTATGACAAAGACCACGACAGCCGTTTTGTCGACCTGTGGAACAAAGACCACAACCGGCCCGGGTATCCGGCGAACCTTCCCGATCAGCCGGTCATCCGCGTCAGCTGGCAGGAAGCGGTCGGCTTCTGCGCCTGGCTGAGTGAAAAGACCGGCCGGAAGTTCCGTCTGCCGACCGAAGCCGAATGGGAATGGGCGGCACGCGGCGGGAGCGACCAGCCGATGTGGTTCGGCGGGCTCGACGCCGATTTCGGCCCGTATGAAAACCTGGCCGACATCAGAACCAAACTGTTCGTGGTTGAAGGGGTCGACCCTCACGTCAAAGATGCCGTCGCGGACTGGGAAGCGTTTATTCCGCGGATTGACAGCGTCGATGACGGCAACTTTATGGAAGCGGACGTCGGCAGCTACGCGCCGAACCCGTTCGGCCTGCGCGACATGCTCGGAAACGTCTGCGAATGGACCGGTTCCAGCTACCGTCCCTATCCGTATAACGCGTCCGACGGGCGGAACGACGGGAACCTTTCCGAAAAGAAGGTCGCCCGCGGCGGTTCGTGGCGCGACCGGCCGAAGTGGGGCCGCGCCGGCGTGCGTAAACCCTACGAGTCGTGGCAGCGCGTCTTCAACGTCGGGATCCGGCCGGTTTGCGATGACTGACCGGCGGATTCTCCCCTGTTCCGGGCCGGTCGACGCCGTTGTGACCGTGCCCGGGTCGAAGAGTCTGACGAACCGCGCTCTCCTGGCGGCGGCGCTCGCCGGAGGAACGTCGGTCCTCACCGGCGCGCTTGACGCCGAAGATACGCGCATCATGGCCGGGGCGCTCCGGGAGATCGGCTTCAAGACCGATCTTTCCGACTTCTCGCGCCGGCTCGCCGTCGTCGGCGGCACCGCGTCGCTTCCGGCGCGCGCCGAGCCGGTCAGGCTATACGTCGGGAACAGCGGAATCACCGCGCGTTTTCTGACCGCCGCCCTTTCGTTCATTCCCGGCACATGGGAACTTTTCGGCAAGGAACGGATCTATTCCCGTCCGATCAGCGACCTGTTGGCCGCGCTTCGCCCGCTCGGCGCGCAGATCGAGCCGCTCGGCGCTCCCGATGCGCTCCCCCTGAGAATTAAGGGCCGTCCCCTGCCGGGGGGCGGGATTTCGGTGAAGGGGAATATCTCGAGCCAGTTTTTGAGCGCCCTGTTGATGGCCGCTCCCCTGGCCCGCGGCCGTCTTGTAATACGCGTTGCCGGGGAACTCGTCTCGCGCCCCTACGTTGAAATGACTCTGGCGGTGATGAGGTCGTTCGGCGTGACGGTTGAAACCCCCGACCCTCAGACCTTTGTCATCCCCGAATCGGCGGCGTACGCTCCCGCCGGCTACGCGGTTGAGCCGGACGCCTCGGCGGCGAGCTACTTCTTCGCCCTGCCGGCGGTCGTCGGCGGACGCGTTTTGGTCCGCGGCCTGGGCGCGGACTCTCTCCAGGGAGACGTCGGTTTCGCCGGCCTGCTGGGGCAGATGGGGGGCCGTAGGGGGTACGAGCCGGAAGGGAGGCGCGTTACACGCGAGACGGTTGGCGGCAGACCCGCCCAGCTGGTCGGAATCGACGTCGATATGAACGACATCAGCGACACCGTCCAGACCCTGTCGGTCGTCTCCCTCTTCGCGGTCACGCCGACCCGGATCCGGAACGTGGCGCACATCCGCGGAAAGGAGACCGACCGGATCGCAGCGGTGGCCGCCGAGCTTCGGAAATTCGGTGTCCGTGTCGACGAGTACGACGAGGGGCTCCAAATCTGGCCCCGGCCGCTCGATCAGATGACCGGCGCGCGGATCGAAACCTACGACGACCACCGGATGGCGATGAGTTTTGCCCTGGCGGGACTCGCCGTACCGAACGTCGTGATCGAAAAGACCGAGTGTACCGCCAAGACCTATCCGGATTTCTTCGATGACCTGACCGCCGCGCTCGGGCACCCTTCCTCGCAGGAGCTTCAGGATCCCTGAAAATGAAGTGCGGAAAATATCGTAGTTGAACAGTCCGGCCTGAAATGGTAATATAGATAAGGGATAACCGGGACCGTTTTGAAGCGTCATCCGCGTAAAAGACGCCGGTCCCGCCGTCAACAAGAACAGGAGTCGCAGAACAGCAAAGCAGAATGGAAAACCACAGTAAAAATTTGCAGCGTATCAATGAAATGATCAGGGTTCCGCAGGTCCGGGTCATTTCCAACGAGGGGGAACAGCTCGGCGTTATGCCCACGTCCGAGGCTCTGAACAAGGCGCGCGACCTTGACCTGGATCTGGTCGAAGTCGCACCCGATGCGAAGCCCCCGGTCTGCAAGATCATGAACTACGGGAAGTTCAAGTATCAGCAGCGGAAGAAAGACTCGAAACAGCAGGCGGTTAAGGGGCGCCTGAAAGAGCTTCGAATGCGGCCGAAGACCGGCGAAGCCGATATCATGGTCAAGGTCAACAAGGGACGCGAATTTCTGACGAAGAAAGACAAGGTTCTTGTTTCGATCAATTTCCGCGGCCGCGAGGCGGCTCACGTCGGGGAAGGAATGAAGCTGATGGAATTCGTGATCGAACAGCTCGCCGACGTCGCCAAGGTCGAAGCGCCTCCGAAGCAGATGGGCAAAAAGATCAGCTGCACGCTTGCCCCCAAATAAGTCTCTTTTCCTTTTCGGCTGTCGGGATAGTTTGATTCAATGTCAGGATGGGCCGCGGTCCGTCCTGACGTCCCCCGTTGTCACGGAATGAACGAAAGCGGTTGTGCCATGAAAGGACTCGCGCGTACCCTGTTGCTTCTCCTGTCAGCGATGCTGACCCTCTCCGTATTCGCCGCGGCGCCGCAGGCCGAAGAGCCGGCCGATGCGCAGGAGGACGAGACCGCCGCGCTCAGCCAGTTCCGCATCGACAACGTCCTGACCATCCGCAAAGAGGGTGAAGAGGACGGCATCCGCATCGTTACGACGACCCTTTTCGGCAAAGGGATGGTGATCGATTTCATCGGCGACAACGACGAGGTGATCATCTACAACCGGAAGACGAAGACGTTCATCCTCCTCGATCCGATTCACCGCGTTCAGACGGAACTGGCGCTGAGTGAAATCGACCAGTTCATCGACAGTCTTCGCACGGTCATTTCCGATAAGAAAGACCCCTTTTCCCAATTCCTTTTGAAACCCGCCTTCGAAGTCACGCGCAGCGACGAGTCGGGGGAACTCTCGTTCATGAGCAAGTGGTACGAGTACCTTGTCACGACCCGTTCGTTCGACGATCCCGAGCTGAGCGAGGTCTATTTCGAGTTCATCGATGTCTACACGAAACTGAACCTTTACCTGAACCCGGGAAACTACACACCTCTGGCGCGCATGGCGGTGAACGAGCTTCTGGCCCGCGAGAAGCGGTTTCCGGCGAAGATCCGCCTGACTCTCTATCCGAAGGGAAAAACCCTTTTCGCCAAGCCGGACATTATCACCAGCGAACATAAAATTATCCGCCGCCTTTCCGAGGAGGATCTGGGCCGGATCGTCCGGGCGAGCCATTTTTCGGAACAGTTCCCGAAACGGACGTTCGGAAACTATTACAAGACCGCAATCCAGCATCAGTAATTCTCTCCCAGGGTGTCCGTCATGCCGAAGAAGCTCCTTTGCGCCTTCCTGATCTTTTGCGCCGCCGCCGTTGCGCAGGCCTCGGACCTGATACAGGTGACCGGTACGCTTCTGCCGGCCGCCGGCGCGGCGCGCCTCTGGCAGCGTCCCGAAGGGGCGGAAGGAAAACCGGTTGCCTGGCTTCTGGTGCACGCCGACCATCCCGGCACGCACACCTATCCCGTCGCGCAGGGCTGCATTCCGAACTCCTTTCCGACGAAAATCACGCCGCGGTTCCAGGGAGAAAACGCGCCGTTTCTGATCGGCGAATTCAAAGGGGCGACCCCCGCCCTGTCACACGAGTTCGGCGATGCCGTCCTCGAAGAGTGGCACGATGCCTTCGACGCTGTTGCGCCGGTCTGGCTCCGTGCGGGAACCCGGCTCGCCTCCGATCCGGTCGACGCGGTTCTGGGCTATGCGCCGGAAGCGGAAATCGACGCGCTCTGCTGTGACGAGAATACATGTACCCCGGTTCACGAGACGGTTCTTTTTCTGCCCGAACGGAACACCGAAACCCTCGACGCGCTTCTTGCCGCCGCCGCCGAGCTCTATCCCGCCGTTCCCGATTCCGAAACGCCCGCCGCCGGGACGCTCGTCAGCGGCGGTCTGGGCCGAAACCTCCTTTACGCCTTTTTCGGCGGGATGATCCTGAACATCATGCCGTGTGTCCTGCCGGTGATCGGGCTGAAAATCGTCAGCTTCTTCGAGCAGGCGGGGAAACGCCGCCGCCGCGCGTTCTTCCTGAACCTCTGTTACGCGGCGGGGATCCTTTCGGTCTTTACGGTTCTGGCGCTGATGAGCGTCGGCCTTTCGTATCTGTTCACCTATGGCGCGTTTCAGATCGTGATGGGCTGTGTCGTCTTCGCTATGGCGCTCAACCGGGTGGGGGTCTGGGAGATCACGCTCCCCGCCTTTCTGGGGGGGCGCAGATCGGGCGAGCTGATGGGGAAGGAAGGGGGGCTCGGCGGCTGGTTCAAGGGGGTTATCACCACGCTCCTGGCGATCCCCTGCGGCGCGCCCCTGCTGAGTCCCGCCCTGGTCTGGACCGACTCGCTGATCAAGAGCGGTTCGGTCATTTCGGTTCTGCTGATCTACTGGGTGATCGGCCTGGGGATGGCGGCGCCCTTTCTGGTGATCGGCGCGTTTCCCGAGCTTCTCCGTTTTCTGCCGAAACCGGGCGCCTGGATGGAGACGTTCAAAAAGGTGATGGGTTTTGTCCTCCTTCCGGCGGTGATCTGGATTCTCTTTTCAATGCCGCTCGGCCTCATCATGCCGATGACCGCTCTTCTGGCCTCCCTCTGGTTCGCCTGCTGGCTCCTGGGACGGGATCAGTACAACCCCGACCGGAAGCGCCTTTCCGCGTGGCTGTTTGCCCTGGCGGTCGTTGCGGTAACGGTTCTTTTCTCGTTCCGGCTTCCGTTTTTGCGCGGCGAAACATATCCCCTGCCGACCCTGCAGGGGGGATTTGAGGAAAAGCTCGTCCGTTGGGCGACCCGTGCCGCACGAAGCGGCGAACTTGTCCGCGGCGACTGGCGGCTGTTCGACCGGAACGAGTTCGACGCAGAACTTCTCCGCGGCAACACCGTCGCGGTCGACTTCACCGCCGACTGGTGCATGAACTGCAAGGTTCTGGAAGGAACGGTTCTCCGTGCGCCGGAAATCGTGTCCCTTTTCCGCGGGAAGGGAATCGTCACGATGACCGCCGATTGGACCAGCCGCGATCAGACCGACGAGAGCCGCGAGATCGGCACACTGCTGAACCGGTACGGCGGGCAGCAGGTTCCCGTTCTGATGATTTTCACTCCGGAAAATCCCGACGAACCGGTCATCCTCCGCGGACTTTTCACCAAAGAGACTTTGATAAAAGAAATCAATTCACTCGAAAAATAATTCTGATTTTTTAAAAAACTGGCGCTACCCAGGAACCTGATTGGTGTTCAACCCTTCAGAGGATTCGTTTACTCGTCGTAGGCGAAACCTCGTCTTTGCCGGTAGGAAAACGGGCTTGCCGGTAAAACGGGGGTGTCTGAATCGTTCTCCTCAGACACCCCCTCATTCTTTGTCCGCGCGTTTTCGGCCACCTCTTTTACGGTTCATCCGTTTCGCCGCGTTCCGCGCCGATTGTGACCAGGTTTCCGTCCTTCCCCTTTTCGTAGACTTCCTGGAATCCCGGGAACTGATGGAACAGCTTGTCATGCTGCGTAAAGAGGAGCCGGATCACGACGATTTTGCTGTCATAATCACCGATTCCCTGTGTGAAGAAATAGCGTCCCAGTCCCGCCACATACTTGTCGGAAGGTCCGATCACGAGGAACTGGCCCGGCCGCAGGGGAAAATTCCCCCGCAGTTCGTCGAACGTCTTGGTCGGCTGCTCTGTCGTCCGGACCAGCTGCCCGTACTGGTATTTGGTGACCGGCTCGGCGTCGCCGAAGGTCAGAAACGGGGTCAGCTCAAACGAGACTGAACCGTCGGGGAGCGGATCCGCCGCCACCGAAAGGGAAGTCGTCGCGTTCCGATAGAGTTCGGCGGCGAACGATCCGCCCGCATTGGTCAGGACCGGGATCCGGTCGACCGGCTTGTCGAGTGTCGGAATCACCGTAATTTTCCCCGGCTGGAGTGTCTGAATCTTCGAGAGGGTCAGTGCCGAGGCGTGGTCCTTTTCGAGCGAAACTTCCTCTTCGAGCGACTCGCGCAGACCCCGCCCCTTGATTTCCATCAAACGCGACAGGGGTTCCGGAATCGAGGCGCCGATGATTCCCGCGCGAAACCCGTTCCCCAGGAGGCGGCTCTTTACCGCCGGGTCGAGCACCTGCTCGTCGACCTCCTGCCAGAGCGCCTCTAAGAGTTCACGCTGCTGATGCGGCACATGGATGATCAGAATATCGAACGTCACGGTATCCGGCCCGATATTCGACTGCAAAAGCTCGTTATTTCCGGAACTTTTCGGCGGTTTGTACTCCATAAGAGCCCTGCACGAGAAAGTCGCCAGAAGCGCCATTCCCAGCAGGAGAGTCAGCAGGAGTTTGCGTTTATCCATTCAAAGTTCCCGAAATGCGGAGTTGCGAAGACGGAATTCGGCGCGTAATGGTAGTCTTTTCCGCGTTCGGGGTCAAGAACAACAGACTCTTATATCGGGAAAAAGGGATGTCCCGCACACGAGCGCCGCAACGAAAACGGAGCAGGGAATACGCGCCGCGTCAGACGGCGTAGAAGACGGCGAAAAAGTGCGTGATGCTCCCGGCCAGGACAAAGAAATGCCAGATGGCGTGGAGCCATTTCTTGTCGATGATGAAGAAGACCGCGCCGACCGTGTACGCGACCCCGCCGATCACCAGATAGGTGAGCGAAAGGGGGGGAATTACCGCCAGGAGCGGCTTGATGGCGATCAGCACGAGCCACCCCATGATCAGGTAGAGGGGGATCGAAAGCCAGGTGAGCCGGCAGGCGAAGACGGCGTCCATCGTCACGCCGAAGAGCGCCAGCCCCCAGATCAGCCCGAAGAGAGTCCAGCCCATCGAGCCGCGGAGGATCGACAGGCAGAAGGCGGTATACGTGCCGGCGATTAAAAGGTAGATTGCCGAATGGTCGAGAATTTTAAAGACGAACCGCGCCGTACGGGGAAGCCGCGCGTGATAGAGGGTCGACATCGTATAGAGGATGAAAAGGGTCACGCCGAAGATCGTGAACCCGACAACGCACGAGGCGGTTGCCTGTGCGGGGGCGTGCGTCGCCGCCCGCACGATGAGCAGGACCAGCGCGGCAATCGAAAGGAGCGAGCCGATCCCGTGCGAGATGGAGTGGATCAGCTCTTCGGCGAGGGTGTATTCGTCGGCCTTTTCGGCGGTGGACATGTTTTCAATAACCCGGAATATGTTAAAATAAACTGACGTATCATAGCGCGGAAAGGGCATTATGTCAAATCGCATCATTTTACTCGGATCCGGGAATCGCAACAAGGGGATCGAAATCGGGCGGCTTCTCGAGCCGACCGGGATCAGACTGGTCACGCTCGCCGAAATGCCCGCTGTCCCCGAGGTGGTTGAGGACGGGACGACTTTTGCCGAAAACGCCGCCAAGAAGGTCACCGAATACGCCCGGCACTTCAAAATGTGGACGGTTGCCGAGGATAGCGGCCTTTCGGTCGACGCCTTAGGCGGCGCGCCGGGGATCTATTCCTCCCGCTTTTCGGGAGAGGAACATTCGGACGAAAAGAACAACGACCTCCTCTTGGAAAAGCTTCAGGGGGTTCCGCTCGAAAAGCGCACAGCCCACTACACCTGCTCGATGGCGGTGGCCGACCCGCAGGGGGAGATTCGGTTCACCTGCGAGGAATACTGCTGCGGACGGATCCTCTTCGAACGGCACGGCCGGAACGGGTTCGGCTACGACCCCCTCTTTGAAGTGGTCGAGGACCACCGCTCGTTCGGGGACCTCTCCCCGCTGCTGAAATCGGTGATCAGTCACCGCGCCCGCGCGATCCGGCGGTTCATCTCGGCGGCGCAGAAACTTTTCGACGGGACGGTCCCGGAGTGAATCAACCGCAAATTGTGACAATGTGAGGAACACGACGATGGAAAACCTGAAAGAATACTGTCTCGACGTCGCGCGGCGCGCCAAAGCCGCTTCGGCGAAGCTCGCCGCCGTCCGCGGTGAACTGAAAACCGCCTGGCTCGAGCTGACCGCCCAAAAACTGCTGGAGCGGAAAGACGAGATTATCGCCGAGAACGAAAAAGACCTGGCCGACGCCGAGAAGAACGGCCTGTCCCCGGCAATGATCGACCGGCTCCGGCTTAACGAGAAGACCCTTTCAGGGATGGCGGCCGCGCTCAAAGAGATCGCGATGTTCCCCGATCCGATCGGAAAGGTGATCGACTCGACCGTACGGCCGAACGGGCTGGAGATTCAGAAGGTCCGCGTTCCGATCGGCGTGGTTTTCTTCATCTACGAATCCCGCCCGAACGTCACGACCGACGCCGCGGCGATCTGTATTAAAAGCGGGAACGCCGTCATTCTCCGCGGCGGGAAAGAGGCGCTCCGCTCGAATTTGATTCTGGCGAAGGTCCTGGCCGACGCCGCCGCCGAAGCGGGGCTTCCGCAGGACGCGGTTCAGGTGCTCAACACGACCGACCGCAGCGCGATCGACGAGTTCCTTGCCATGCCCGAATACATTTCCGTGACGATCCCGCGCGGCGGCGCGCAGCTGATCCGGCGGGTTGCCGAAGGGGCGAAGATGCCGGTCATCAAGCATTTCGCCGGGAACTGCCATGTCTACGTCGACGCTGACGCCGATCCCGATGTGGCCGAAAAGGTCGTCGTCAACTCGAAATGCCAGCGTCTGGGAACCTGTAACACAGCCGAATCGCTCGTTGTGCACTCTTCCGCCGCGCCGGCTCTTCTTCCCCGCCTGGTCAAGGCGCTCGTTGCCAAAGGGGTTGAGGTGCGCGGCGATGTCAAGACCTGTTCTCTCTGCCCCGAGGCGAAACCGGCCGCCGACGAGGACTATTTCACCGAATACCTGGCCGCGATCATCTCGGTCAAGGTGGTCGACTCGATTGACGAGGCGATCGCGCATATCAACGCCCACTCGTCCGGCCACACCGAGTCGATTGTCACACGGAACATCAACGCGGCAAAAAAGTTCACTACCGAGATCGACTCTTCGGCGGTCATGGTCAACGCCAGCACCCGCCTGAACGACGGGGGAATCTTCGGCCTCGGCGCCGAAATCGGGATCAGCACCGATAAGTTCCATGCCCGCGGGCCGTGCGGGGTCAACGAACTGACCAGCTACAAATACGTCGTCTACGGCGACGCGCATCTGCGCGGGTAACAGACGCGTTCCATGTCCCTTTCGCCGCACCGGATTCAGCGGCTCCTGCCGCAGACCCTCACCGCCGACCGGCCCGGGTTCCAGCGGGAGCTGTCCTCTCTCAGACGCCGCTTTTCCGATCTCATGGCCGAGCCGGAAAAGAGCGGAGCCGCGCCGGGTCCGGCGCCGGAACGGATGCTCAAAGCGTACGAAAGCGGGCTCCGGCGCCTGAAAGAGAAGATCGACGAATCGATCGCAAAGGCCGAGACGCGCCGCCGCCGGATCCCGGCGATGAAATACCCCTCCGACCTGCCGATTACCGAGCGGCGCGAAGAGATTGCCGAACTCATCAAAAAGAATCCTGTCGTGATCGTCTGCGGCGAGACGGGGAGCGGAAAGTCGACGCAGATTCCGAAGATCTGTCTCGAACAGGGGCGCGGCGCATGCGGCATGATCGGCCACACCCAGCCGCGCCGTCTGGCCGCCCGTGCCGTGGCCGGCCGTATCGCCGAAGAGATCGGCACCGCTCTGGGGGACGGTGTCGGCTATAAGATACGCTTTACCGACGAGACCGCCGACTCGACCTACGTAAAGGTGATGACCGACGGGATCCTCCTCGCCGAATCACAGAAGGACCCTTTCTTTTACGCGTATGACACCATCATCATCGACGAGGCGCACGAACGGTCGCTGAACATTGATTTTCTGCTCGGCATGATGAAGCGGGTCGTCGCGCGCCGGCCGGAATTCCGGCTGATCATCACCTCGGCCACGATCGACGCCGGGCGGTTCGCCGCGCACTTTTCGTTCCGCGGCCGGCCCGCGCCGATCGTCGAGGTCTCGGGCCGGACCTATCCGATTCAGATCCGGTACCGCCCGCCGGAAGAGTTCGCGCTGTCCGATGCCGACGGCGCCGGGCCGAACGCTCCGCGCCGCCGCGAGATCGATGAGGGGGAACTCCGCGAGGCGGCGTTCCTGGCGGCGGTCGACGAACTGGCGCGGGAAGGACGCGGGGACATCCTTGTCTTTCAGCCGACTCAGCACGACATTCTGGAGACGGCCAAGCTCTTAAAGCATCACGCCATTCCGGGGGACGACGCCGCGCGGAAGACGGAAATACTCCCCCTCTACGCGCGCCTCTCATCCGCCGAGCAGCAGAAGATTTTCGCCAGGAGCAAATGGCGCAAGATCGTGATCGCCACGAACGTCGCCGAGTCGTCCCTGACCGTGCCGGGAATCCGCTATGTGATCGATTTCGGCACCGCGCGCGTGAGCCGCTATTCGGCGCGGTCGCGGATGCAGCGCCTGCCGATCGAACCGATCTCCCGCGCCTCGGCCGACCAGCGTGCCGGACGGTGCGGCCGTGTCGGTCCTGGAATCTGCATACGGCTGTACAGCGAAGAGGACTACGCCGCGCGGGACGAGTTCACCACTCCGGAAATACGCCGCACGAACCTCGCCTCGGTCATCCTGCGGACAATCGCCTACCGGCTCGGTCCGATCGAACGGTTTCCCTTCCTCGACCCGCCGGCGCGCGGCACCGTATTGGACGGCTATAAGACGCTCTACGAACTCGGCGCGATCGACAAGGAAAACAAAATCACCGAACTCGGCCGGCGGCTGAGCCGGCTGCCGATCGATCCGCGTCTGGCGAGGATCATCCTGGCGGGGATCGACGAGGGAGTGATGGACGACGTGCTGGTTATCGCCTCGGCCCTTGAAATACAGGATCCGCGCGAGCGCCCCGCCGAGGCATCGGCGCGCGCCGACGAGGCGCACGCGCCTTTCCTCGACGAGCGGTCCGATTTTATGTCGTATCTTAAGCTCTGGCGGTTCTGGCAGGACCTGAAGGAGCGCCTGTCCGGCTCGCAGCTGCGCAAAGCATGCCGGCAGAACTTCCTGGCGTTTTTGCGGATGCGCGAATGGTCCGACATTTACGTTCAGCTTCTGCGCCTTTTGCGCGAGTCGAAACTTCTGCCGCGCGATCGGGGTCCGCACCGGGACGGCGAGACGGACTATGACGCCGTTCACCGGTCCATCCTGACCGGCATGCTGACCGGAATCGCCCAGCGGACGGAAAAGGGCGAATACAATATTGCCGGGAACGTGAAGTTCGTGCTCTGGCCCGGCAGCGGCCTGCTCCGGAAAAAGTACGCCTGGCTTGTCGCCGCCGAACGGGTCGAGACGAGCCGGCGGTACCTCCGTTGCGCGGCGCAGATCGATCCGGCATGGATCGAACCGCTGGCGGAACACCTTGTCGTGAAAAAGGTGTTCGACCCGTTCTGGCTCCGCGAGACCGGCTGTGTGCACGCATGGCAGCGCGTCTCTCTTTTCGGGATCGTTCTCGTTCCGAAACGCCGGGTTCATTTCGGCCCGGAGGATCCCGAGCGGGCGCGGCAGATTTTCATCCGCGAGGCGCTCGTCCGGGGCGAATTCGACTGCCGGCTTGATTTCTTCCGGCAGAACCGGGCGCTGATCGAGTCGATCGACGAAATTCAGGCGAAGACGCGCCGCCGCACGCTGATCAAGGACGACGAGGCGCTCTACAAGTTTTACGACGACCGTCTTCCCGCCGGCGTGTATGATAAAAAGACGCTCGCCGCGTGGTACAATTCGCTGTCCCCCGAAGATCGGGAAAAGTGCCTCTTAACCTACGGGGATATCTGCTCCGAACCTCCCGACGAGTCGATTGCGCGCGATTTTCCCGACCGGATGACGACCTTTTCCGGCGTCTCGGTGCCGCTCACCTATAAATTCGAGCCGGGGGAACGGGAAGACGGGCTGACCGCGACCCTCCTGCCGGAAGAGTTCGGCGAACTGAAAAGTTCCGGCCGAATCGGCTGGCTCGTGCCGGGGCTTCTGACGGAAAAGATTCTGGTTCTGATCAAGTCGCTCCCGAAAGATGTCCGCCGGCCCCTGGTTCCGCTTCCCGAGACCGCGCGCCTTCTGGCCGATGAACTTGCATTCGGCGGCGGGGATTTCCTGGAAATGCTCGCACGGGGCGTTTCGCGCCTGGCCGGCCGGCTCGTCGCGCCGGCCGATTTCGATACCGGCCGGCTTCCCGATCCGCTCCGTCTGAATCTGCGCGTGGTCGATGTGCGGGGGAATGTTCTGGCCGAGGGGCGCGATGCCGATGCGGTCGGCCGCGACCTGGGGCAGCGGGCGGCCAAAACGCTCCAAAACGTCCGGCGGAGCGAATGGATTCGCGACGATGTCGCCTCGTGGGATTTCGGCACCCTTCCCGAGACGGTCACCCTGCGGCGCGAGAATATGGTCCTTTCGGTCTTTCCGGCGCTCTGCCACCGGCGCTTTTTGGACGGAGAGGGGGAGAATGCCGAAAATCCCGCGCTCCTTTCACTCCGTCTGTTCGATTCCGCCGAAAAGGCGGAGACGCTGACCCGGCTCGGCGTCATTATCCTGTTTGCGCAGAAGAGCCGCCGCGATCTGAAGTACCAGATCGACCATCTGCCGAACATCGACCGGATCCGGCTCCGGCTCGGCTCGATTCCCCATTTCAAGACGGCGGCAGACGCGCAGGAACTGATGGCGCGCCTGGCGATCGAGATCGCCTCCGGCGCCGATGAGGGGGAATTTCCGATTCCGCGCAGCGAAGGGGAGTTCAGCGATCTGTCCGATGCCGCGCGCCGGGCGATCCCGCAGGCGACTCAGGAACTCGCCCGCTGGCTCCCCGCTCTGGCCGAATCGTACGCCGAAGCGTCGCTTACCGTCGAAAAGCATACGTCGCCCCTTTTCGCCGAGGCGGGAGCTGACAGCCGCGAGACGTTCGAAAGGCTTTTTGCGCCCGAATTCCACCTGACGACCCCGACCCGCTGGCTACGCGAGTACCCCCGATATCTGAAAGCGGTTCCCGTTCGGTACGAGAAGATCCGGAAAGGGGGCGGTCCGGCCGACCGCGCGGGCAGCGCCGAACTGGCGGGGCTCTGGACGCGCTGTTTCGACCGGAAGGCGCGGCTCGACGCCGCCGGTCTGGTCGATCCCCAGTGGCCTCTCTACCGCTGGATGCTCGAAGAGTACCAGGTCTCCCTTTTCGCCCAGCAGCTGGGAACCGCGCTGAAAGTCTCGGCGGTCCGGCTCGAGAAGCAGTGGGCGAAGCTGCGAGACTAGTCTTTCGCGCCGCCGCCGCGCCCTTATGCGCCCGGTCACGCCCCCGTCTTCCGGCCGGTTCCCCCCCTTCCCCAAACGCCTCTTCCGGGTAAAATGGGGCTGTTTATCGGCTTATTCTCCGCTTGCGTTATAGCGGGTGGAAGCCGCGGCTCTTACCATCCTTTAAAGGGAATCTGCCATGAAAGAAAACATCCATCCCAACTATGTTGAGACGAAAGTCACCTGCGGGTGCGGGAACTCCTTTGTGACCCGTTCGACCAAGCCGGAACTGAAAGTCGATATTTGCAGCGCGTGCCATCCGTTCTACACCGGCCGCCTCAAGTACGTCGATACCGCCGGCCGTATCGAAAAATTCCGCCGGAAGTTCGCCAACATCAAGATCTCCGGCAAAAAAGAGAACAAAAAGGACTGAGCCTTGCCCCGAGCGGCAGCACTTTAGGTTATTCCTCACTGACATGATCCCGCTCCCCCGTACCCACGGGGGAGGATTGTTCTGCGGGTCAGAGGTCTTTGCGGAATAACCGTTTTTTTTGAGGTCTTCTATGCGTAAGCTTCTGGATGAAAAGCTCGCCCGGTTCGAGGTGCTCGAAAAAGAGATGGTCGCGCCCGAGGTTCTTGCCGACGCCGATCGAATGGCGGCGGTTGCGCGCGAGTACGGTTCGCTGGCGAAACTCTGCGGCAAGTACCGCCGGTTTCTCCATCTGAACGGCGAGATCAAAGAAGCCGAAGAGATGATCGCCGGGTCCGATCCCGAAATGAAAGAGCTCGCCGAAGCGGAACTGCCGAACCTGAAATCGGAGCGTGAGGATCTCTGGAACGAGCTGCTCGACATGACGATCGGCGGCGCCGACTCGAACCGGACCAGCTGCATCGTTGAAATACGCGCCGGGACCGGCGGGGACGAAGCCGCCCTCTTCGCCCGCGATCTGTTCGAGATGTACAAGCACTACTGCGAAGACCACAAGTGGAAGATCGAGATCATGTCGATGAACGCCACCGAAATGGGCGGGTTCAAGGAGATCGTCTTCGGGGTCGAGGGGGAGGGGTGCTTCCGCGAACTGCAGTTCGAAAGCGGCGGGCACCGCGTTCAGCGCGTTCCGGAGACCGAGGCGAAAGGGCGGATCCATACATCGGCGGCGACGGTTGCGGTGATGGCCGAACCGGAAGACGTTGAAGTCGACCTCAAGCCGGAGGACTACCGTGTCGACCGGTTCTGTTCGAGCGGACCGGGAGGGCAGCATGTGAACAAAACGTCGTCTGCGATCCGGCTGACCCACTTCGAGACGGGGATCGTCGTCAGCTGCCAGGACGAAAAGAGCCAGCACAAGAACCTGGCCAAGGCTCTCCGTGTGTTAAAGTCGCGCATTTACGAGCAGAAGCGGCTCGACGAACAGAAAAAGCGTTCCGAAGAGCGGCTGAGCAAGATCGGCAGCGGCGACCGGAGCGAACGGATCCGCACCTACAACTTTCCCGAAAACCGCGTGACCGATCACCGGATCGGCCTGACGCTCTACAAGCTTGACTCGATCCTGGCGGGGAACCTGTCGCCGGTGATCGACGCTTTGATCGACTACGAGCGCCAGGAACTTCGAAGTTCGTTCGGCGCGATTGACGAGTAACAACCCCGAAAGGCCCGGATTCCGATGTCAGCACAGCCTTGGACCACACGCCGGCTTCTGGAATGGACTGCCGACTATTTTAAGGGGCTCGGATTTGAGAATCCACGTCTGGAGACGGAGCTCCTCCTGGCCCGCGCGCTGTCGACGAACAGGGTCGGTCTCTATCTGCGTTACGACGACCTGCCGACCGACTCCGAACGGGGCGCGTTCCGCGAACTGGTCAAACGCCGCGCGGCGGGCGAACCTTCGGCGTATCTGATCGGGCATAAGGATTTTTATTCGCTCGATTTTGATGTCAACGCCGACGTCCTGATTCCGCGGCCCGAAACCGAGACCCTTGTTCTGGAAGGGGTCGAGTTTCTCCGTGCCCGTGCCAAAGAGAATCCCGGATTTGTTCCGCGCATCCTCGATATCGGTACGGGGAGCGGCGCTCTGGCGGTCGCCCTGGCGCGGAACCTTCCCGCCGCACGCCTGGTGGCGCTCGACATTTCCGCGCCGGCGCTGGCGACGGCGAAACTGAACGCGGAAAAGCATTCCGTGGCCGACCGGATCGATTTCCGCGAGAGTGACCTTTTCGCGGCGGTCGCTCCCGGCGAACGGTTTGAGCTGATTGTCAGCAACCCGCCCTATGTCAGCCAGGCGGAGTACGATGCGCTCGACAGGTCGGTCCGGGAGTTCGAACCGAAAATCGCGCTCCTTTCCGGCGAGTCGGGAACCGAAATCGTCGCGCGGATCCTCGCCGAAGCGCCCGCCCATTTAGAGCCGGCGGGCCGCCTCCTGGTCGAGATCAGTCCGATGATCGCCGAGGCGTGTCTGGAGCTCTTAAAAGGCTCGCAGTTTAACCAGTTTGACATTATTAACGATTATGCCGGACTGAAACGGGTAATTTTGGCGGAAATGGATTAACCCTCTTTTTTCGCCGAAAATATCCCACTTGCCGTATCGTTAAAGGAATAGTAACATCGACCGCGCAAGCGTGTCAGTTCTCTCTTTCAGCGAGACGTCAGGGAACTTACCGGAAACCCTCAACAATTGGACGAATCGATGGCAAAGCGTCAAAAAGAATCGGTTGAAAAAGCGAAAGCGGACACTAAAAAAGCCCCCAAAAAGGAGACGGCCGACGCGCTCGGAATCGGGCAGATTTCGGACCTGGTCAATCTGATGAAAAAGAATGACCTGACCGAATTCAACTTTGAAAACGGCACATTCAAGATCGCGCTGAAACGGGGCGGCGCCGAAGTCGCCGTGCCGGTTCAGGCCGTCTACCCGGCGGGGGTCCCCCCCGCGGCGCCCGCGGCGGCACCCGCGCCCGCCGAAAAGCCCGCTCCCGCGTCCGAAGACGAGAGATTCATCGAACTGATCAAG
>JAEEGL010574342.1_pt1 | contig 20591 bp, 13 predicted proteins | sample 9134231 | NCBI WGS metagenome assembly JAEEGL01 (sample SAMN16246548, study PRJNA631951) | gut metagenome | biome: gut microbiome; feature: rumen; material: fiber-attached | host: Bos | place: Iran: Karaj | collected 2018-10
AATTCGCCGCTTTCCGCAGTAAACACTGGGGGAGAGCGGCGAAATTACAAATTACAAATTACATTAAGCGTGTTTTCGCAAGTGTTAAATGTGCGTTTTTAAACAATTTAATTTTATATATATATTATATATACATATATAATATATATATAACAAGTTAAATCTCTCTTAATGTAATTTGTAATTTGTAATTTTCAAAATGCCGCCGCTGCGATAGAATCGCTGCGGCGATGTGTCTTTTCCTAAAAAGGTTGACTCTTCCTGTTTCGTCGTGCACTATGGCAGGAGGCTTCATGCCTATGCTGGAGTGTGGCCCGAAATTCGCCGCTTTCCGCAGTAAACACTGGGGGAGAGCGGCGAAATTACAAATTACAAATTACATTAAGCGTATTTTCATTCGGCAACGTGCGCGGCCTCGGCCTCTGTGTCAGATAAGCGCCGCTTATTGCGGAATAAGTGGCGCTTATTTTGAATTAAGCCGGGCTTATTCTGAAATAACTGGCGCATATCTTGTACACAAAAGAACCGCCCTTTTGTGTACTAAATGAAAAAAGCGAGTGAAGAATTTTGGCTTTTCACTCGTTTTTTGTACCTTCGCCCGCAAATATAAAAAATGTGCAAGATGAAACAACTCCATCCGCTGATGCTCGTGGGCACGGGCAGCGATGTCGGCAAGAGCATCGTGGCTACGGCCTTCTGCCGCATCTTCCGTCAGGACGGCTACCAGCCGGCACCGTTCAAGGCGCAGAACATGGCGCTGAACTCGTATGCCACGCCCGAGGGCTTCGAGATAGGACGGGCGCAGGCGGTGCAGGCCGAGGCGGCGGGCATTGCCTGTCATACGGACATGAACCCGCTGCTGCTGAAACCTAACTCCGACCATACCAGTCAGGTGGTGCTGAACGGGCGGCCCATCGGCAACAAGGATGCCTACGACTTCTGGAAACCTACCGCGAACCCCGCCCTGAAGGGCGTGGAACCGGACTTTCGCCAGGAGGTGTGCGACGCCTTCGACCGTCTGGCTGCGCGCTACAACCCCATCGTGATGGAGGGGGCGGGGAGCATCTCGGAGCTGAACCTCAGGGATCGCGACCTGGTGAATATGTCGATGGCCCGTCATGCGGGGGCCGACGTCATACTGGTTGGCGACATCGACCGCGGCGGCGTCTTTGCCTCCGTCTACGGCAGCATCATGCTGCAGACGCCCGAGGACCGCCGGCTCATCAAGGGCATCATCATCAACAAGTTTCGCGGCGACCTGCGGCTCTTCGACGAGGGGCGGCGGATGCTCGAGGAGCTCTGCGGCGTACCCGTGCTGGGCGTCGTACCTTACTATAAGGATATCCACATCGACGAGGAGGACTCCGTGGCGCTGGCCCAGAAGAATACTTCAACTCAAAATTCTCAATCGGTTCAAGTCGCCGTCGTCCTGCTGCGCCACATTTCGAACTTCACCGACTTCGACACGCTGGAACGTGATGCGCGCGTGAACCTATTCTATACAAACAACGTCGACGACATCAGCCGGGCGGACATCATCATCCTGCCAGGCACGAAGTCGACGCTCGACGACCTGCTGGAACTGCGCCGCAACGGTTGTGCACAGGCCATCATGCGGGCTCACCGCGACGGCCGCATGGTGGTGGGCATCTGTGGCGGTTACCAGATGCTGGGACTGACGGTGAGCGACCCCGACGGCATCGAGGGCTCCGTGGCGAGCCTGCCCGGACTGGGACTGCTGCCCATTCACACCACGATGACGGCGGAGAAGACGACGCGCCAGGTGACCTTCGAATTTGAGGGCCAGACGTGTAGCGGCTACGAGATTCATCAGGGCGTGAGCGATACCCGTGAGGCCATCCTGCAGACCGACCATTGCGTGGGCACCTACATCCACGGATTCTTGGACAACGCGCCCGTCATCGACTGGCTGCTCAGCAGGTTCCAGGTTTCAGGTTCCAAGGCGAAGGCGCTCAGTCCTGCCGAGTTCAAGAACCAGCAGTACGACCGTCTGGCCGACCACGTGCGCCGCTACGTCGACGTAGACAAAGTGTATCAGATACTGACCGATGACTAACGCCATAGCCCTGCTCATAGGCTGGCTGCTCGACCTCGTCTTAGGCGACCCCCAGCGACTGCCGCACCCCATCGTGTGGTTCGGCAAGGCGATTGCCTTCTGCGAGCACCGCCTGAATCGCGGCACGTACCGTAAACTGAAAGGAGCCTTTGTGGCCGTCGCCCTCATCGTCCTCGTCTTTGTCGTCGCCTGCCTCCTGCGCAGCCTGCTCTCTCATCTATCCTCGTTCCTCGTTCCTCGTTCCTCGTTCCTCGTTCCTTCCTCGTTCCTCGCCATTCTCTTCGACGTCATTGTCGTCTTCTACTGTCTGGCCGGCACGACGCTCATCCGCGAGGTGCGCCAGGTGTTCCGCGCCGTAGACCGCTCGCTCCAGGAGGGTAGGGCACAGGTGGCCCGCATCGTAGGCCGCGACACCTCGGAGCTCTCGGCACAGGAGGTGCGCACGGCGGCGCTGGAGACGCTGGCCGAGAACCTGAGCGACGGCGTCATAGCCCCCCTGTTCTGGTTGCTGCTGCTCGGTACACCCGGGATGCTGGCCTACAAGATGGTGAACACGCTCGACTCGATGATTGGCTACCGCACGGAGCGCTACCGCGACTTCGGCTGCTGGGCTGCCCACATTGACGACGCGGCCAACTACCTGCCCGCCCGACTGACGGCCCTGCTGATGATTCTGGCTGCAGGACGGCCCTCGCTCTGCCGCTTCGTGTGGCGCAACGGCCGCAGACATGCCTCGCCCAACAGCGGCTACCCAGAGGCGGCGCTGGCCGGTATCCTCGACTGCCGCTTCGGCGGTCCCCACACCTACTTCGGACAGCTCTTCGACAAACCGTATATCGGCGAGAACGACCGCCAGTTGACGACCGCCGACATGCAGAAAGCCGTCCGCGTGAACCGAACGGCCGAAGTGTTGATGATAGTGATTGTTACTGCGTGCTTAATAGCAATTGGCTATTAGCGACAGGTAGAACGACAGCTCGACCAGCAGGCAGACGGCGCCGCAGCAGTCGCCCGTATAGCCCCGCAGCCTGCGCCAGATAAGCAGATAAAGGAAATACATGACCAGGCAGGGCGGGAAGATGAGTAGCGACCAGTCGACCTGACTGCGGAACAGCCAGCAGAACAGCACCAGCGGCAGCAGACCCTGAAAGGCGAGACCGATGCCCGCCCTGACGCTGGGCTTGCGGTAGACGGTGCGCGACTTCGCCGTCTCCTCCGTCCGCGCGTAGGGCATCATCAGGATGAGCTGCGAGGTCACCATCTTGCTGAACGGGTCGGCAGCCACAACGGCCAGCGCCGCCATCCGTGGGGGCAGCGACAAGAGACAGGTCATCAGCAGCGCGAAGTAGAGCACCAGCGCAATGACGCCGTAGGTGCCTATGCGCGAGTCCTTCATGATGTCGAGAATGCGCTGGCGGTCCGTCCCTCCGCCGCCAAAGCCGTCGAAGAAGTCGGCCAGACCGTCTTCGTGCAGCGCCCCCGTCACCAGCAGTCTGACGACGATGGCCAGCAGCACGGCCAGCGCGTAGGGCACGACCATTGAGCCGTAGTAGAGCGTGGCCCCCATCACGGCAGCCGTCAGCCAGCCCGTCAGCGGCCAATGCTCGACGACGCTCTTATAGCACTCGCGAGGCGGTTGGTGCAGTCGCCAGAACGGCAGACGCGTAAAATAGATGAATGCCGCCCAGAGGCGGTCGTACCAGCGTGTCTGGTCAATACCTATCTCCATTTTCTTTTCAAAAGTATTTCGTGATGTGTGCGTTCTGGAAGTTGTTCATCTCGTTCATCATGCGGACGGCAGACTCCACGATGGGGTAGGCGCAGAGCGCTCCCGTGCCCTCGCCCAGCCGCAGGCCGAGACTCAGCAGGGGCTTCGCGTCGAGACAGTCCAGCATCCGGCGGTGGCCGCTCTCGTCGCCACAATGCGTGAAAATCATGTTGCGGCGGCTCTCAGGATGCAGACGAACGGCCGCCAGCGCACAGGCCGTCATGATGAAACCGTCGACGAGCACCACCATCCGTAGCTCAGCCGCACGCAGCATAGCCCCGATGGCGGCCACCATCTCGAAACCACCGAAGTAGGAGAGCGGCGAACTGCTGCCCGAACGGCGGTAGCGCTCAACGGCCGTCCGCAGTACCTCGTACTTATGGCGGATGCCCTCGTCGGCGAGACCGGAGCCTGCGCCGATACACTCCTTCAGCGGAATCTGACAGAAGAGGTGCATCCAGATGCTCGAGGGCGACGTGTTGCCGATGCCCATCTCGCCGATGCTCACGATGTTGCAGCCCTTCCCCGCGCAGTCGTCCACGAGGTCGGCGCCCACGCGCAAGGCCTGTTCGTACTCCGCCTCCGTCATCGCCGGCTCGTAGAGGAAGTTCTTCGTGCCGCGCGCCACCTTGCGATCGAGGATGCCAGGAACTTGTGACAGGTCGTAATCCACACCCACATCGACGATGCTCAGGTCGAAGCCGTGCTGACGGCAGAACATGTTGACACCGCCGCCCCCTCGGGTGAAGTTAATCATCTGTTGCCAGGTGACACAGCGCGGCGAGGCGCTGACACCCTCGCGCTCGATGCCGTGATCGCCGCCCAGCAGCAAGTGGCACGGATGCGTGAGCCGCGGCTCCAGCGTCTGCTGGATGAGACATATCTGCATAGCCAGTTCCTCCAACCGTCCCAGCGACCCTTTCGGCTTGTTCAGGTTGTCTATCTTGGCCTGTATGTCCTCAATTTTTAATTCACAATTCATAATCGCGTAGCGACAACTCTTAACTCTTAACTCTTAACTCTTAATTCTTAATTCTTAACTTTAACAGGTATGCCGCTGACCATGAGGATCACCTCGTCGGCTTTCGCGGCAATATACTGGTTCATCCAGCCCTGCAGGTCGGTGAAGCGCCGCTGAAGGGCGTTGGTGCTGACGCCGCCCAGTCCAATCTCGTTGGTGACAAAGATGAACGTCGCGTCCTGCTCGGTGAAGCGGTCGAACTCAGCCTGAGCAGTCTGCAGGATGCGGCTAATGTCGGAAGAATCGGAATTTTCAGAACCCTCCGAAGCCTCAAAGAACAGGTTCGTCAGCCAGAGCGTCACGCAGTCGATGACCACCACCCGTCCCGCGACGTCGTGGCGGCTTAGCCAGCGTTCCTCCTCGATGTTCGTCCACTGGGGACCGCGCCGCTGCTGGTGGGCTACGACGCGCTGGCGGAACTCCTCGTCCCAGATGTGGGCCGTCGCCAGATAGACGGGACGGTCCGTGAGGCTCAGCGCCAGCTGCTCGGCCTTCGTGCTCTTGCCTGAGCGCTGTCCGCCGGTAATCAGAATCATCTTTTTCATGTTTCGCTTGCAAAGATAACAAAAAAATAGTAAATTTGCAGCGCTGAATGAACAATTTTGGAAAAATGAAGACATTTGTGCTTGTTCTGGCGGCACTATTGATGACGACCGTTGCTGCCGCACAGACTCCAGTGAAGACCACACTTGCCGAGAGCAAGCTGACCGATAACTGGTATATAGGCGTGAACGGCGGTATGTCGGCGTCGACCACCCACCACTCGTGGATGAACAACCTGAACCCTGAGGCTGCGTTGCGCATAGGGCGCTACCTGACGCCTGTCTTCGGTCTGACGGCCGAGGGACAGGCTGCCTTCGACAACAAACCCGGTGAGCGTCGCGGCACCTTCGTACAGTCGTTGAACACGTCGCTGTTGGCTACCGTCAACCTGAGCAACTTCTTCGGCGGCTACGGCTACAGTCCGCGCCGCTTCGAGCTTGTGGCCGTAGGCGGTATGGGCTGGGGACGCAACTTCGGAACAGGCAACGATGTCCAACAGGGCTACAACTCCGTCGTCTCGAAACTGGGACTCGACCTGGCGCTCAACCTGGGCAGCGGCCGCGCCTGGCAACTCTTCCTGGAGCCTGCCATCGTCTATACACTCAACGGTCCCGATATCGATGGCCTGAAGTACAACTTCAATAGGTCGGCCGTTCAGCTGAACCTCGGACTGAACTATAAGCTGCCCAACAGCAACGCCACCCACAACTTTGTCCGCGTGGCTCAGCACGACCAGTATGCCGTCGACCGTCTGAACCAGGAGCTCAACGAACTGCGATACGACCAGCGCGAAAAAGAGAAGGCACTGGCCCGCGACGCACGCACTATCAGCGAACTGCGCGAGGAACTGGAGAAAGCACGCCAGATGACCCCCGTAACCTTTACCGACCCGAACAAATGATGATAGCCATACTCTGTCTGATTCTCGGTCTGACCGTGGGCGCCTTCGTCGCCTTCCTCGTGATGAACCGCCGTCTGGGCGATGCCCTGCGTCGCCTGTCAGACCTGCGCGTAGCCGACGAGACGAAGAGCCGCGAACTCGACCTCCTGCGCCAGCAGCATAGCAGCGAGACCGAACTGCGACAGCAGCAGTTCGACCGCCAGCAGACGCTCCGCCAGCAGCAGTTCGACGAGCAGCTGAACGTCGTGCGCGAGCAGTTCCAGAACCTCGCCACAACCGTCCTCTCCAAGACCAGCGACCAGCTGCGCCAGCAGAATCGCGAGGCGATGGAGCACGTCACCAAGCCGCTGGCCGACAACTTTGCCGAGCTGCAGAAGGTCATCCAGGAGAGCGATCGCGAGTCGGCCAAAACTGCTGCCTCGCTGACAGAACGCCTACGACAGCTGGGCGAGCAGACGGAAAAGATGGGGCAGACAGCCACCCGACTGACCAACGCCCTGCGCGGCGACTCCAAGCAGGCGGGCGACTGGGGTGAGCTCGTTCTCCAGGAGTTGCTCGACTCGCAAGGCTTCCAGCGCGGTCTCGACTACGACGTGCAGGACACCATCACCGCCGACGACGGTTTCGTCGTGCGCAATGAGGATACAGGCCGCACGATGCGTCCCGATGTCGTGCTCCACTATCCCGGACAGCAGGATGTTGTCATCGACGCGAAGGTCTCCATCAAGGCCTACTACGACTACGTCAACGAGACTGCCGACGCCCTGAAGCTACAGATGCTCGACCGCCACGTGCAGAGTCTGCGCTCGCACGTCAAGGAACTGGCTGCCAAGGACTATAGCCGCTACATCCAGCCGCCGCGTACGGCCATCGACTTCGTCATCATGTACGTCCCCAACGAGGCCGCCCTGCAGATGGCTCTGTCGCGCGACCCGAAACTGTGGACTGAGGCCTTCGAGAAGAAAGTGTTTATTTCCAGCACGCAGAATCTCTTTGCCATTCTGCGTATGATACAGATAGCCTGGCGACAGCACCGCCAGACTGAGAACCAGCAGAAGATTGTCGGGCTGGCCGAACAACTCGTCTCGCGCATCGGACTCTTTGCCGAGCGTGCCGCCAAGATGGGACGCGACATCGAGACCCTGAGTGCCGACTTCGCCGACATGCAGAAGTCAGTCGACGGCACACGCGGTATTCTGCAGAAGGCCAACGAGATGAAGCGGCTCGGCATCAAGGAGGACGTCAAGCACCCGCTGCCGCCTGATACGGAGTAAGTTCTCTTAAGGGGCAAGGAGCATGGGGCAAGGAGCAAGAGAATAGCTCAGTCCCTCAGAGCGTCCAGCCAGCACAGGAACGCTACGAGCGAGGCATTCCAGTTGATAGCTATCTCGTTCGAGGCATACGACTGCATAGCATCTACGTAGGACTCGTCGGGCACGTTCGACGGATAGGTCAAGTCCCGCAGGTCCTTTTTGTCCTGCTGTCCGGGATTAGGACCGCCCACCAGCATCCCAGGGAACGGCGCCTCCACATTGTCGGCCTCCGACGGACGGTGGTGCGGATGCATGGGACTGCGGTCGCCGAAGCCCGTCACATAGCAGTAGCCTGTAGCGTTGCGCCCCAGCAGGTAGTCGGCGTTCTGTAGCGCATAGCGCCTGTAGGTCGTCTCTCCCGCCAGTTTGTCGGCATAGAGCAGCAACATAGCCTGGCAGCAGCACATCTCCGACAGACAGCCCCATCCGAAGTCGCTGGCCTTGTTGCCGTAGGGCGAATTGAAGCTCGACGTCTCCACACCCTTCACCGTCTCGTTGCAGAACGCCTTCAGCTGGCTGAGCATCATGGTGCCCAGCTGCTTCGCAGCACCCTCTGCCTGACCATTGGAACTGAGCCACTCGAAGGCACCCAGCGCCGTCACGTTGCCCCACGACGGGATGATGAATCCCTTCGGCTGGTAGCGCTGCGCATCGTCCATATAAGCCTGCTTGCCCGTCAGACGGTAGAGTGCTGAGGCCGCCCAGAAGAACTCGTCGTCGGCGCTGCCGTCGCCGTAGCCGCCGGTCGTGATGGCGGGATCCTTCAACTGTTCCTGATGGTAGAATGCCTGCGGGTTCTCTTTAGCCCAGCGGTAGGCTCTCTCGGCCATAGCCGCGGCCGTAGCCGAGAATCCCGGATAGTCCTGCTGGTAAGGTTCCAAGAGGCGTGCCGCGTCGGCCATTACGGCAGCGAAGTCCAGCGTCGCCGTAACCGTCTTGGCCACCACGTAGCGCGGCTGCTGGCAGTCTGTCGGCATGATGAAGCCCTCGAAGTTGGGCGTCGTCAGCTTGTGGTAGACGCCGCCGTCGTAGGGGTCTTGCATCGTCAGCAGCCAGCGCAGGTTGAACATCATCTCGTCCAGCATGTCGGGCGTCTGGTTGCCGCTCTCCGGGATGTCTGTCCTCAGAGTGGCGAAGTAGTCGGGTAGCTGGTCGTAGGCTGCCAGCATCAAGCCGATACTGAAGGCCGAGTTCACCACATACTTGTTGTAGTCGCCCGCGTCGTACCATCCCAGCGGCGAGCTGATGACCGTTCCTGCTGGGCGCAGCGGACTAGCTGCCGAGGGGTGCACCAGCACGTGGGTGTCAACGTGTCCCAGCGGTCGGTTGTAGGGGCCGCCCTCGGTGATGGCCACACCCGAGCGTATGAGGTAGAACAGTCGCAGCGACGCCTTCGCAATCTCCTGATAGGGACGGTCGCTAACGTGCAGCACGCACCGCTCTCCGCTCATGCTAATCTGATAGTCGCCTGTCGTTGTCAACTGTCCCAGGTCGACCACGTAGCGCGTCTTACCCGACAAGGGCGATAGCGCCCGCCGCACGCTCCGCGGCTTCACCGTTCGTCCCTCGGGCGTCGTGACGCGCAGCTTGCCGGTGGGGTTCGCTCCTTCGACAACGACCACTTTCTCCTGCTGCGGCGCACAGCCCACTTGGTTACGCATGATTTGTACGCCCGTTTGCGACTGGGCTCCTGCGGCGGCACATATCCCCACCGTCAATAAGCATATCAGTATTCTCTTGTTGTTCATAGTCTTGGTGATATAAAGTTATGGATGGCTAATGAGGGGGCGTATTGCCTGTAACAGGCTCTCCTCGGCGCTGTCGGCCACAGGTAGTAAGTACCAGCGGACGGTCCAGCTGAGCTGGCCGTGGGGCTGGAGGGTGGTGTAGGCGCCCTGACTCTCGAGTTCGATGTAGGTCTTGCCGCGGTTCACGTAGACTTGTATCTCGGCCTCGCCCGGAGCAGGCTCCGAGGACTGCAAATCCTGGAACGTCTTCAGCAGCAGCAGACCGTCGTTACTATAGGCGAGCCATCCGCGTCCGTCGGCGTTGATCTTGCGGTTCTGCGGAGCTTCGTCGGGCGTATACCACACGGCGCCGCTCTTAGCCTGGAAGTTCATGAGACCTGCAGGCGTGATGCTGTCGGCGGGAGCGTCGAAGAAGATGAGGCCGCCGCGGTTCTCAACGCGGGTAATCTCCCACGGAGCCACACAACGCTCCTCGTCGCTCTCGTTGATGATGGAGTAGGTGACGACGATAGCGCCGTCTTTGGCATCGATGGCGAACTCCTTACGGATGCGGTACGGGAGTCGCGGCGACACTTCACTGGTTATGACGAGGCTGGGAGCCTGCTGGTCGATGGTGTAAGGCTTCTTGTCGAACTCGGGCACGGGCGGCCAGTTCCACTCCTTCTGCGGACTGGTCCAGAAGGTGCTGCCGAAAGACTCTGGAAAGCGCTGCTGGGAGATAATCTCCTGGTCGTTGTATTTGAGCGACATAATCTTGCCGCCCCGCTGTGGGTCAACGGTCATTGTGACGGAGCCTGACTTGATGCTCAATGTTGATTGCTCGCTGCCCTGTTGGGGACTGGCGGTTGTCGGTTGTGCCGTAGCGGCGATAGTGGCGAGCCCGGCGAGCCCGGCGAGAAGGATGGCTAAAGGTCTGTGTCTCATAGGAAAAAAATTATAATTTTAGGTGCAAATTTACGTATTATTACGGAATAATCACTATATTTGCGGCAAATTTTGTGATTAATTAAAAAAACTGGAGACTATGAACATCTGGAGAAAGACTTTTGCTTTGGGCTTTGGGCTCTTGGCTTTTTGCTGCAGCAGTCATGCTGCACGTAAGATGACGCTGAACCTGACGGACGACGGGGCGGCTCAGATGGTGTGCTTCCTGCCCGACGCACCGTCGGGCAAGGCTGTCGTGGGCGTGCCGGGCGGCGGCTACTCGATGCTGTCGAATACGCATGAGGGTACGCTGGCGGCGGAGTGGATGAACAAACGGGGCATCGCCTACTTCGTGGTGAACTACCGGCTGCCGGAGGGTGACCGTACGAAGCCGGTAGGCGACGTGGAGAAGGGCATCCGTACGGTACGCGACTCGGCCGCGGTGTGGGGCATCGATCCGCAGAAGGTGGGTATCATGGGCTTCTCGGCCGGCGGCCACCTCTCGTCGGTCATCTCGACACTTTCGGCACCTGAGGTACGGCCAAATTTCTCCATCCTGTTCTACCCAGTCATTTCGATGGACGAGAACGTGTCGCACAAATGGTCGTGCCGCAACTTCCTCAGCGAGGAGGGACAGAAGGACCCGGAGCTGGTGAAGAAATACTCGACACAGAACGCCGTGCGCAGCGGGGAGACGCCGCCCGCCATCATCATCATGTCGAGCGATGACGCGCTGGTGCCGCCGCTGACGAACGGTCTGGAATACTACGTGGCTATGAAGAAAGCGGGCAACGAGTGTGCTATGCTGGTCTATCCGAACGGCGGTCACGGCTATGGCTTCGGCCCCTGGTTCAAGTATCACGACGAGATGCTGGCCACGCTGGGCAAGTGGCTTGACGCGAGGTAGCAATACCCAGGGCTTATTTTGCAATACTCAAGGCTTATTTTGCAATACTCAAGGCTTAAGTAGTGGGGTGACTTAGCGGCGATCGCGGTTGCCCCACTTCTTGTCGTATCGGCCCTCGGTGTCGACCTTGCCGCCGAACATATTCAAGCGGTAGCGCACGTGGAGCATAGCATAGGAGTTGATGCTGTTGTAGCGTGTGTCGCTGCGTCCGTTGGCATTAATCCAGCGCTCGTAGTTCGACTGTTGACCGAGGAGGTCGTAGAAGTTGAGGGCCACGATGAGGCTTTTCGACTTAAGGAAGGTCTTGGAAACCTGTCCGTTCCAGATGAGTTCGTTGGTGTTCGACGAGGGGTCGTTGTAGCCCCGGCGCGAATTCTCGTGGAGGTCGGTCGATATCTCGAGTCCGATGGGCAATCGTACCATCACCTGTCCGCCGTAGCTGAAGCGCCAGGTGTCGAGGTCGGCGCTGGGCTGTAGCTCGTTGCGCGAGTGTTGGTAGTTTACGTTGCCATCGAGTGTCACCTCAAGCCAGTCGTTGCGGTATTTCATGTTCAGGCGCTCGTTGATGTTAGTGGTGCGCGTGGTGTTCTTCCGGGCATCGGCCTGCGTCTGTGTCACGTAGCTCACGTAGTTGTTGTAGCGCACGCGGGTATCGGTGCCGATGTTGAAGTGGGCGGCCGAGTCGAGGGCGGTGTTGAAGTTCATGCCGCCGTCGGCATTCCAGTTGCCGTTGATGTTCTCGGGCCGCGACTCGCTGCCGCCGGTCTCAGCGTTGTAGCGCACGAGGTTGGAGATGCTGTTGCGAATGTGGCGATAGTTGCCGTAGAGCACGATGCTCCGCTTGTACTTGCTGATGTAGTTCTTGTAGTAGACGTTCAGCGAGTTGGTAAACTGAGGCTTGAGGCCGGGGTTACCCGAAGTGATATAAAGGGGGTTGGAGTCGTCGCGGATGTCAAGCAGTTGCGTGATGTCGGGCTGGCGTGTGTCTCCGCGGTAGTGTAGCCAGATGTCGTGCTGGTCGCTGAACTTATAGTGGAAGTCGAGTGTTGGCGTCAGGTTAGTGACGTTGCGTACGGTATCGACATAGATGCCGCGATAGTCCTGAATGAAGTTCGAATGCTGGGGCTGTACCAGGATGCCGATATTGTAGTCGTACTCCTCCTGGTAGTGGCGTAGCGTCAGCCTGATGTTGTGGGTATAGTTCTTGTATTCCGAGTAGCGGCTGAGGTCTTTGTCGATGAACGAGGACAAGGGAGTGAAGAGGGAGGAGAGGGGATTCTCTTCGCCAATCCACGGATCCCACTCGCGGTAGATAGGTACGATGCCGGTGAAGGGGTTCTCCGGCAAGCGGCTGAGGTCGTAGGTCTGGCGGTCGCTCTGGGTCTGAGAGTAACGCATCTCAGAGTTGGCCTGCAGGTGGGCACCCTTCCAGAGGGGTTCGCTGTAGAGGGCTGAGAGGACGTAGCCGCTGTTGTCCGAGGGCGTGGTGTTGTAGCGCGACGTGTAGTAGGTGGAGTCCTGACCGGCCTGGTTCTTCACGCGGTGTAGGTAGACTTCGTTGCTGGAGACGCTTTGGCTCTCGCTGTCGCCGAAGTTGCCTTCCGCGCGTAGGGTGACGCTACGGCCTCGCGGATTCAGACGGCGGTACAGCTGCAGCATGGCCCACGCGTTCTTGTTCTCACCATAGGAGAGGCTGGCGCCGTGGTTGTGGTTGACGAGATAGGGGTAGAGTGTCGAGCTGGCATCGTGGACGATGTCCAGCGGATTGTCGGCATAGAGGTAGGGGTCGTCGCTGAAGGTGGCACTCGACGAGGTTGACGTGCCGTCGTTGCTGCCAGTGCTGCCGTTGGCGCGCAGCAGCAGGTTGGTCAGCGTGTCGGGCTTCCACTCCAGTCGCAGGTTCCCGTTCCAGTTGTTGCTGCGCGACATCTGCTTGGAGAAACTGTTCGAGAAGGTGCGGTTGGTCTCGCTGTAGAAGTTCTCGCTGGCATTCTCGTTCTCGTTGTCGCCGCCTCGGTGGTTCCAGCGCACGGAGAAGTCGGCCTTCAGTTTCTCCCCGTCGTCGTAGTTCAGGTTCGTGCCCAGCATCTTGCGTGAGTTCAGTCCGCGGCGGTTCCACCAGCCGGCGTTCTCCTCCTTGTTGTTGAAGTTGCCCATCAGCACGAAGCGCGTCTTGTCGGTAAAGCTCGAGCCCATGCCGCGCGTGGCATAGCGGCTATGGGTACCGCCGGCCAGGTCGAGGTTCGTCATGTAGCCGCGGTTCATGCCTTTCTTAATGGTGAAGTCGAGCACCGTCTCCTTCTCGCCGTCCTCAATGCCTGTGATGCGGGCCTGGTCACTCTGCTGGTCGTAGAACTTCACGTTCTGAATGATGCTCACAGGCAGGTTCTTCAGCGCCGTCTCCACGTCGCCGAGCATGAACTCCTTGCCGTCAAGCAGTATCTTCTTCACGACCTTGCCGTTGATGGTGATGTTGCCGTCCTCGTCGACCTCGGCGCCAGGCATACGCTTGATGAGCTCCTCGATGGGCGAGCCCTCGGGCGTGCGGTAGGCATCGGGGTTGTAGACGAGGGTATCCTTGCGTACGATGACCTGGGCGGCGCGGCCTGTCACCACCGTTTCGCGCAGCATCACCGCCTCAGCCGACATCAGCAGCGTCCCCAGGTCTTGGCTTTGGTTGCGGCGCAAGGATACTTCGCGCTCAATGGGTTGAAGGCCAATCGATGACACCTTCAGGCGGTAGATGCCGTTCGAAGGCGCCTCCACCTCGAAGTTGCCCTGCTGGTCGGTTACCGTACCTCCGACGAACGTACTGTCGTTGGCGCGGAACAGTTGTACCGTAGCCTGTATCAGAGGCTCTTTGAACTCGGCGTCAAGGACTTTGCCGCTGACTGTCAGCGCTTGCTCGGACTGGGCTGTGGCAGGGAGAATCATCATCCCCCACAGAAGTGTCATGAAGAATCTGAAAAAGGTCATATAAAGAAAGACGAGTAGAACGGACAAGGGTTTAATAGAATGGATGTTATTTATTTTCAACACTTTTTACCGCTCAAAGCAATGATTTGTTATTATTTATGTTAAAATGTTGGCTGTTTGGTGAAAAAGACGTAACTTTGCAGCTTAAAATGTAAAATATCAGACGTTATGAAACATCAGTTACGTAGTGCCGTGTGCACCGAAGGCCGCCGCATGGCCGGCGCCCGCGCCCTCTGGGTGGCCACTGGCATGAAGCACGAGCAGTTTGGCAAACCCATTATTGCCATTGTCAATTCGTTCACACAGTTCGTCCCAGGACATACGCATCTGCACGAGATAGGACAGATAGTCCGCGAGGAGATAGAGAAGTTGGGCTGTTATGCAGCCGAGTTTAATACCATCGCTATCGACGACGGCATCGCTATGGGTCACGACGGTATGCTCTATTCGCTGCCTTCACGCGACATCATTGCCGACTCGGTGGAGTATATGGTCAATGCCCACAAGGCCGACGCCATGATCTGTATTTCGAACTGCGACAAGGTGACGCCCGGTATGCTGATGGCTTCGATGCGCCTGAACATCCCTGCTGTGTTTGTGTCGGGCGGCCCTATGGAGGCCGGACGCTGGCGCGGCGAGAATGCCGACCTCATCACGGCGATGGTGAAGGGTGCCGACCCGTCGGTGAGCGATGAAGAGATGAAGGAGATAGAACAGTGCGCCTGTCCTGGCTGCGGCTCGTGCTCGGGTATGTTGACCGCCAACTCCATGAACTCGCTGACCGAGGCCATCGGACTGTCGCTGCCCGGTAACGGCACCATCCTGGCCACCCATACCAACCGCATAGAACTCTTCAAGGCGGCCGCCCGTCAGGTGGTGAAGAACGCCCTGGCCTACTACGAGGATGGCGACGAGAGCGTGCTGCCACGTAACATCGCCACGCGTCAGGCCTTCCTCAATGCTATGACACTCGATATCGCGATGGGCGGCTCGACAAATACCGTGCTCCACCTGCTGGCTGTGGCTCAGGAGGCTGGTGCCGACTTTACGATGAAGGATATCGATGCCCTGAGCCGCAAGGTGCCATGCCTTTGTAAACTCGCTCCCAATACGCAGAAGTACAGCGTACAGGAGTGCGGTCGTGCCGGTGGCATCCTGGGCATCCTCAACGAGCTCAATAAGGGTGGACTGGTCGACGGCTCTGCTCCCCGCGTGGACGGTTTGACGCTGGCTGAGGCAATGGAGCGTTACGATATTACTAGAGATTCTAGAACTTCTAATGAATCTAGAATCTATTACAGCGCCCCCGGCAACCGCTTCTCAACGAAGATGGGCTCGCAGTCGGAAGAGTGGGAGAGTCTTGATACCGACCGCCAGAACGGCTGCATCCGCGACCTGGAGCACGCCTATACGAAGGACGGCGGACTGGCCGTACTCTTCGGCAATATAGCCCAGGACGGCTGTGTTGTCAAGACGGCCGGCGTCGACGAGTCGTTGTGGCACTTCGAGGGTCCTGCTGTCTGCTTCGACTCCCAGGAGGACGCCTGCGAGGGCATCCTCGGCGGACGGGTGAAGAAGGGCGACTGCGTGGTCATCACCCACGAGGGTCCGAAGGGCGGTCCCGGTATGCAGGAGATGCTCTATCCTACGAGCTACATCAAGTCGATGCACCTGGGCAAGGAGTGTGCGCTGATTACCGACGGTCGTTTCTCGGGCGGCACCAGCGGTCTCTCCATTGGTCACATCTCGCCTGAGGCTGCTAACGGCGGCAACATCGGCAAAATCAAGGACGGCGATATTATCGTCATCGATATCCCCTCGCGCTCCATCAACGTGAAGCTATCTGACGAAGAACTGGCTGCCCGTCCACAGCAGCCGCTGAAGCGCAATAGAGTTGTGTCAAAGGCTTTAAGAGCTTACGCCCAGAGCGTCTCTTCTGCAGATAAAGGCGGCGTGAGAATCATAGACTAGAATAGCTAGAACCTCTAGAAAATCTAGAAAAGAAAGATTATGAAAGATAGAATAACAGGATCGAAGGCGCTGATGCGAGCCCTGCAGGCTGAAGGGGTGAAGACCATCTTCGGCTATCCCGGCGGCTCAATCATGCCCGTTTACGATGCGCTCTTCGATTACACACGAGGAGAGAAGAAGTGTTTCGACCATATACTGGTGCGCCACGAGCAGGGCGCTACCCATGCTGCTGAGGGCTATGCCCGTGTTAGCGGCGAGGTGGGTGTCGCCCTGGTGACCAGCGGCCCTGGCGTGACGAACACGCTGACGGGTATTGCCGACGCGATGCTCGACTCCACCCCGATTGTTGTCATTGCCGGCCAGGTGCCTATCACGGCTCTGGGTACGGACGCTTTCCAGGAGGTAGACCTCGTCGGTGTGTCGCAGCCTATTTCGAAGTGGAGCTACCAGATTCGTCGCGCCGAGGACGTAGCATGGGCTGTGAGCCGCGCGTTCTATATTGCCCGTACGGGCCGTCCGGGACCTGTGGTGCTCGACTTCGCGAAGAATGCCCAGGTCGAGGAGATCGACTGGGAGCCTAAGAAGGTAGACTTCGTCCGTTCCTACGTGCCTTATCCCAAGCTTGAGGAGGAGGCCGTCCGTCAGGCCGCAGCGCTCATCAACAATGCTAAGAAGCCCTTGGCACTGGTGGGGCAGGGTGTAGAACTCGGCAATGCCCACGAAGAACTGAAGGCGTTCTTGGAGAAGGCCGACATTCCTGCCGGCCGTACGATGCTCGGCCTGTCAGCATTGCCGTCAGACCATCCGCTGAATGTCGGTATGCTGGGTATGCACGGCAACTACGCCGTCAACCTGAAGGAGCAGGAGTGCGACGTGCTCATCGCTATCGGTATGCGTTTCAGCGACCGCGTGACGGGTAATCTGAAGACCTATGCCAAGCAGGCGAAGATTATTCACCTCGACATTGACCGCAGCGAGATAGATAAGAACGTGAAGACCGATGTGGCTGTCGTGGCTGACTGTAAGGTGTCGCTGCCTGCCATCACGGCTTTGCTGAACAAGAACAAACATCAGGCTTGGCGCGACTCGTTCAAGCCTTTGGACGAGAAGGAACGTACGAAGGTCATCGAGCCGGCCATCCATCCTAAGGAGGGCCCACTGCGTATGGGTGAGGTTGTTAATGCGGTGGCAGAGCAGGTTAAGGATGATGCTGTCCTTGTGACGGATGTTGGTCAAAACCAGTTATTTGCAACCCGTTACTTCAAGTATCACTACAAGCGCAGTATCTGCACCAGCGGTGGTCTTGGGACGATGGGCTACGGTATGCCGGCAGCCATCGGAGCCACCTTTGCTACCGACCGTCAGGTGTGCTGCTTCATGGGCGATGGTGGCTTCCAGATGTGTATCGAGGAGCTGGGCACCATCATGGAGCAGAAGGCGCCGGTGAAGATGATTGTCATGAACAACCACTACTTGGGCAATGTGCGTCAGTGGCAGGATATGTTCTGGCTGCGCCGCAAGTCGTTCACCAAGATGATGAACCCCTGCTACGAGCTGATAGCCCAGGGCTACGGCATCCCCTACCAGGCTGTCACCGACCGGAAGGACCTGGCTGCGGCTGTTGCGAAGATGCTGGCCACCGACGGCCCGTTCATCCTCGAGTGTGCCATCCTTGAGGAGGACAACGTGCTACCGATGACGCCGCCGGGAATGGATATTGACAAAATGATGCTGGAGATTTAGCGCTTCGCTAATGGATAATTGACAATCGAAAATTGACAATGAAAGAAGAACAGAAGAAACTATACACCCTGCTGGTCTATTCCGAGAACGTGGCAGGTATCCTGAACCAGGTGACGGCCGTCTTTACGCGCCGTCAGGTGAACATCGAGAGCCTGAATGTGTCGGCATCGAGTATCCCCGGTGTCCATAAGTACACCATTACCGCCTGGAGCGACGAGGACCAGATAGTGAAGATTACCCGTCAGATAGAGAAGAAAATTGACGTCGTGAAGGCCAACTACTTCACTGACGACCAGCTGTTTATCCGCGAGACGGGACTCTACAAGCTGTCCACGGACAAGGTGCTCGAGAATCCTGAAATCTCGCGTACCGTCCGCCGTTACGAGGCCAGCATTACTGAGGTGAACCCCACCTACACCATTGTTATGAAGCATGGTGTGACGGAGCAGATTATTGACCTCTACCGTGCCCTCGACGCCTATGGTTGCGTGCTGCAATACACCCGTTCGGGCCGTATCGCCGTGACCCGCGGCAAGCAGGAGCAGGTGAGCGAGTTCCTGGAAGAGAGAGAAAATTGCATTGAACGTTGATCATTGGCCATTGGACATTGAGCATTAAGTATTGATATGAAAAAGTCCGTATTATTCTTGTTGTGCTGTCTGTTGTGGACGGTCGGCGCAAGTGCCCAACACTCCGTCGGTGTGTGGAAGAACGGTGTTCCCACCATTATTACTGAGATGGATAGCCTTGTTGTTAGCGACAAGGGACTGTCTTCCCCTTATGCCGTTGGCATCTGGAAGGACGGAATCCCCCATCTTTTCAATGGTTTGGACAGTATTGTCTTCAGCAGAGAAGACGCACCATTGTTGCCTGACGGTGCAGACGACGGACAGACGGTTGAGCCTACAGAGGAGGAAATCTTCGTTCAGCAGTTGAGTGCTGACGAGAATAATGCGGTTGCCACCGTCTTTACTCCCGAAGAGAAGGAACGCTACGACGCTATGGCCGAGGAACTGTTGACACTTTATGCCTTTGGCGATGAGTCACGCCAGTTCTCCCCCAAGCGTACGACTGACGATGAGTATGCTCAGGAGGCGCTTACCAAAGGTCACGACCAGAAGTTCGAGAACCTGATTATCCAGCAGTACGAGAACAATATCGGTATGTGGGGACCTTCGTTTCATGGTGGTTTCCGTACCTTCTTCACCTGTTTCCGTGAGAATGGTTCTCGCTACATTTTAGTGGTGTTCTGGAAGAAAGGTGGCTTTGAGAACAACAAGAGAGCATACGTCAAGCTTGGCCAGCCCAATAATGGAAAAGTCTTGGGAAAACGTGGTGCGCAGGACCAATACGGTTCCATTTACGTTCCCATTGCCAAAGGTCAGGAGTATGCCTACCAGCGTGTATGCATTGACGAGTACCTCCCGACTACGGACGATGGCTGTGCCGGCTGTATCTGCCTGTTTCCCCTCATTATCACAGAGAATAATGGCGCTGTCATCGGCCAGCGCAATTATATGAACCCCATTTTCATCAAGACTGATCCCATCATGAATGGCTATGATCCCCAGCATCGTGAGAAGTGGGGACAAAAGGCTTATGGCTATGTTTTTGGTACAATCAATAATGTGGCAATTTATTGCAACACATATTCGGGTTGGAACTTAGGAGGAAAACTTCAGTGTCCACAGCTTCCCAAGCGTTATGTGACGGATTTATATGGTAATCATATGGCCATATATACCCATGCCGAACTCTGGCCTGATGATTGTCGTGGAAAGAATGGCTATACGGTCTACGAAAACGATGGCTCTGCTAAACCGATACGTGAAGGTGATATCATCGTATGGGACAAAGATGAAAGAGAAAAGGATAATAAAGATGCGCATGGCCATATAGGCGTGGTTATCAGGGCTTTTTCAGACAAGATTAGTATAGCTCACCAGAATGGTGGTGCTAACAGAGATGCTTTGGCCATTGGTACTGTATTGGAGGTTGACAGAAATGGCGTTGTCTGGGATCATACACCAGGTACTAAGGTCTCGCCAATATACCAAAGTTATCCCCGCAAGATTAAGAACATTATCCGCGTCACCATTAACGAGGGCGCAGCCCCCGTCATCGACCCCGAACCTGAGCCAGTCAAGGCGATGAACTGCGATGCCACGAGCCTGGACTTCGGCGAGCTGACGGTAGGCGAGGAGAAGAAGATGATCTTCAACGTGACGAACACGGGTGAGGCAACGCTCACGATGTCGTCAGTCAGTCTGGAGAAGGGTGCGCCCTTCACCGTCAGTGACGGCCCGCAGACCCTTGCCAAGGGCAACGGCCAGGGCTACACGGTTACCTTCAAGCCTACCGCGGCAGGCACCTTCACGGACAAGATCACTATCCACACCAATGCCGACGACCACCCTGTGTGGACTATCACCCTGTCGGGCAAGGCAACCGTTGCCGAGCAGTGGGGCGAGAAGAAGATGGTCTGCTCGGGTGTGTCGGACAATACGCAGTACACCCTCTACAAGCAGCCCAACCTGGCGAAATACCGCACGAACAGCGCTGGTACGAAGTTCTACCAGACGAGGCTTATCGTCGATGTGACCTATCAGGGTGTGACCGTCTCCAGCCCCGTCACCTCCGATGTCTATATTGATCCGAACGGCGCTCAGTCCATCATGGCTCTCACCTATCAGGGCAGC
>JAEEGL016954894.1_pt1 | contig 20591 bp, 35 predicted proteins | sample 9134231 | NCBI WGS metagenome assembly JAEEGL01 (sample SAMN16246548, study PRJNA631951) | gut metagenome | biome: gut microbiome; feature: rumen; material: fiber-attached | host: Bos | place: Iran: Karaj | collected 2018-10
ATGGCAGGCAAAATAAAGATTGGTAATAACTAATCCATCCGATATGGCTGTGACTACAAGGCGCGGAAGGATGGCGGCAATCCCTAGCCCAAACAAGTTGAAACGATATACACCCTTGGGATGAAAGCTAATACAATGCAGAGTGGGATATAACGTAAGTTTTATATACATTATGTGTGTAGTCGGTCTCCCTGTGGCCCGTTACGTATATAGGCTTGGCACAGGGGAAGCTTCCGGGATGTAGCTCAGTTGGTTTAGAGCGCCTGTCTGATAAACAGGAGGTTTTCGGTAGTTCGAATCTACCCATCCCGACTTGAGGTAGCATTGGGGTCGCTCCCTAATGAGTATAAGGTGCTCCTACACCGGCTCTATTTTATATAATCATAGGAGTGATTTATATGAAAAGTAAAGTTTATCAAGTAACTGATGAAGAATTTAAAACTGTTGTGGCAAATAGTTTTAGTTATTCAGATTGTTTAAGAGCATTAGGATTGGGCACTAGTGGTGGTTCATCTGTAGATGTTCTTAAAAAAAGAATTCAAGAATTAAATTGTTCTACGGAGCATTTTAATCGTGGAAAAAGTGGTGTATATAAAAAATATACATTAGAAGAAATTTTAATTGAAAATTCAAATTATGCCAACATTAGTAGTTTAAAGAAAAGATTGGTTAATGAAGGATATCTTGAGTATAAATGTGCTTGTTGCGGAATTAATGAATGGTTGGGACAGCCAATTAGTCTTCAGTTAGATCATATTAATGGTAATAATCGCGATCATAGAATTGATAATCTACGATTTTTATGTCCTAATTGTCACGCTCAAACAGAGACTTATGCTGGTAAAAATAAAGGGAAGTAATTCCCTATTTAGGTCGATGGTGTAATGGTAGCATCCGAATCTCCAAAATTTGTGATCTAGGTTCGAATCCTAGTCGACCTGCAACTTGTTGTTTCGCGAACAACCCAGTGGATGGATTTGACGCATCCCGTGTCACTACTGCGAGAGGATTACGCCTCTGTTTACAAGCGGACCAAAATCCATGAAGGTGACACATTATGGGGCCATAGTTTAATGGTAGAATATCTGCTTTGCACGCAGAAGATCGGGATTCGATTTCCCGCGGTTCCACAATATATAGGTTCCGATGCTCGTCGGTCGGGTACAGGTCTGCAAAATCTGCGTTAGTGGGTTCGACACCCACCGGAACCTCATTAGGGAGCGATTATATGATAGGCAATTATAAAGTAATAACATTATGTGGAAGTACGAGGTTTAAAGATGATTTCGAGCGAATCAATCGTGAGCTTACTTTGGCTGGCAATATTGTCATTAGTGTTGGTTGCTTTGGGCACGCTGGTGATACTTTTTCTGACGAACAGAAGATAATGCTTGATGACATTCATAAAAGAAAAATTGATATGGCTGATGCCATTTATGTAATTAATAAAGATGGATACATCGGCGCGAGTACAAGAAGTGAAATTCAGTATGCCCTTCGTATTGGTAAACAAATCATCTTTATGGAAGATGATTTAATGTAAGGTAGCTAAACCGGACAAGCGCGCCGGCTCCGCCTCGAAAGCGGTAGGCATTGAAAGGTGTGGGGTGCAAGTCCTCTGGCTATCGCCATCGCCAAGAGAATTCAGGGAGCATAGAATGCAGCGCGTGGGCGCTATGCTCGGGTGGGTTAAATTCCCACGGCGTACCTGTAGGAGAATCTCGGTGTGGACTGAGGCTCGCCTGGAAAGCGATGCGTTCGTGATGAACGGATGAGGTTCGACTCCTCTCTCTTACGCATACACTATATATGGGAGTTGATGCATATGAGGAATCGTGCAGAAAAACGTCATAATGATTGGAAAAAAGCTATACGTAAACGTAATATTACAAAAACTTGGCATTTAAAAAACGATTATTATGATAACTTACACCAATATAGTAAAAACAAAATTCATTGTTCATGTCCATTATGTGCTTGCAAATCTAAAGGCAAGAAAGTCAAACGAACAGCTGGACCTGCAACTAATTGGTCTATCGCGGATGAAAGACGCATTGAAGAGATGCAAGATCAAATACTTGACAATGAATAAAATTTCTGGTATAATTTTATTGTAAGGAGAGATAGTATGAATGATATTGAGATATTAGAACAGTTAAAAGAGAAAGCCAAAAATAGGGATCTCGGAATCAATAGCATTAATTATTATTATGCTCTCTCCCATGCTCTGGAAATTTTAAAAGAGTATGAATTAAAAGGAGATAAAGTGTACATAAGAGGCAATTTGAATGAATTTGTTGCAAAAGATTAAGAAGTAAAATCTCCTTTCTCGCGGCGAAAGCCGCATCTATCCGGGTGTTGTTCAATTTGGTAGGGCGCCTGCTTCGGGAGCAGGAAGTTGTGGGTTCAAATCCCGCCACCCGGACTTATAGACCGTTACAGCAAAATTTTTAAATGGTTAAAAGATTTGTTATTTGTAAACAAAACTGAGTGGGTTCAAACCCCACAAATAATTAAACGGTCTAGTATATTTAGCAGCCGCGTTGGGAACTGACGAGTGGAAGAGCCCTGTAGAAAGAGGCCGATCATACATCCGCAACTCTTCCGCGGCATTTTTTATTTGACAGTATGGCGGAGTGGTAACGCGTCGGATTGCTAATCCGTAGCCACCTTCACGGGTGCCCAAGTTCGAGTCTTGGTACTGTCGCGTATAGTCCCTTAGCGTAATGGTAGCGCAACGGACTTTGACTCCGTATGTGTTGGTCCGATTCCAACAGGGACTGCTCAATAAAGGAGGATAAATATGGATAAAAATCAGCCACCTATTTATGAACTAATTATGTTGGAAAAACCTATCACTATTAATGACAGTGGATGGCCCGAGTATGGTCATATGGAAAGTGTTGGTTATTACTATGAGGAAGAAACTGCATTGAAAGCAGTTCGTCAAAATTGGTGTGATATTAATGATGGCGGATGCTATAACGCCGCTTTAATCCAAAAGAAATATCCTGGACTTTATCCGATTCCTTCACAAGAATGGTATTTTGTTTTTGATTATGATAACTTAGTTTATACAGAAACTCAAATTCCTAAGGAGTTAAAACACTTTGTACTATGAAACTATACACTTCCTATTTCGCACAACTTCGTAAGTTTCCTCCTAATCTCGTAGGTCTTTCCACCGCAGTATGGAATCCTAAATGGCGTCCAATGGGCAAAGACAAGCGTGGTGTAATCTGTGTAGATTGCCCGCCATTTAAGCCTGGGCGTGAATGTGAAGGTCTATGTAATGGAAAATGCGAGCCTAAACACCCCGAAGATTGCGCTTTTCTTAAAGCCTATAAAGCGCAGTTGGATAAATTAAATATCATTAGTATTCAAAATAGTTTAGGTAAATTAGCAAAACAAATCTCATATGATGAGAGACTTCAAGATATAGATTTTGCCTTTTTAGTATATGAGACGCCTTCAAATCCATGTAGTGAACGAGTTGCTATTCAACAGTGGTTTCGTGAACATGGCATGCCTATTGAAGAATGGCAATCTTAATATTTGACTTTTTATAAATTTTATAGTATAATTTTTATAGAAAGAAAGGAGTGAGTAATATGCGTAAGTACAGTATGGCATCTCATAATCGCCGGAATCATCAGCGTTGGTTTAATCAGTATTGCCGTTATGTTAATAAAGTCATGGTAGATGATGAACTTTGGCTTGGACGTTTTTGTATTAAACAGCTGCGCTCTGATATACATTGGTTCGAAGATGGCAGCGGCGGTGTAATGGCTGCGGAAATTCTTATGCGTGATAAGAAAACTGGTATTACTCGTTCTAGATGGTATACTGGTCTTGACATGAGTTGGAAATTTTGGTGGGATTTTAATAACTTTATAATCGAAGATTGTAAAGTTTGGGAAGAAGAACCAGATGTTCGCATCAACCGAATCGACTTTAGAAAGAAGGTATAATATGTTTGAATATCGCGTAAATTGGTACAACGATTACGAAGATAAAGAAGAATATGCTCGTGGCTTAGTCTATGGCCCTTCTTATACTGATGCCATTGAAAGAGTGATTAAAGATTACGGGAAAGATGCCATTATTGATATATATCTTCAGGCACTTGAAGATACGGATACTATTGAACTGGTAGCTATAAAAGAACAGTTCAATCTGTAATAAATACCGCAGGAAGGGGATGCGGAATAAAAATATCAACCATCTTTGTAGCGATAGCCACTGAAATTGTGAAACACCGACTACATCGAGTCCTATGGCCCTATTGACTCAATCGGACCATGCGTGAAAGCGATACTGTCAAAATATCGGACTACAGTTCTTAACAGCCCTGTTCGAGGCACAACCGCGCTAAAAGAGTCTGAAACGCTAGGCACTGTTCAGCATTTCCGAAGATACTGCCGATGTTGCTGAACTTCGAGTACGTGGCCCGCTCGTAAAATCGGCCTCAGAGGTACCAGTCACTCTGTATAATAACGACTGTGTAAATAGGTGTGATGGCGGCGGCACCTAAAATCGCCACCGTGCGGCGCCAGAGGGATAATGCATAAGCAAAAGTCGCCCCATAAGTCTGGCAATTTACTTCGGGATGGTAGTTATACCATCCCACTTTTTATTTGACTTTTTTTCAAAATTAATGTATAATTTTTATGTAAAGGAGATGATTATATGCCTATTTTATATATCATGTGTGGGCCGTCTGGTTGCGGAAAAACTGCTTGGGCGCATAATTTTATAAATATGTATCCGCAGGATGATATCCGTTATGTTTCTCGTGATGAGATTCGTTTTTCCATTCTTAAAGATGGAGAAGATTATTTTTCGCGTGAAAAAGAAGTCTTTAAGAAATTTGTTGGTACTTTACGGCAAACCCTGATTGATGGATTTGATGTCATCGCAGATGCTACTCATCTCAATGAGTTTTCGCGCCGTAAACTGACGCAGGCCATTGATATGTATATTACTGATTATAAAATCATTTATGTAGTATTCAATGTTAGCGCAGATACTTGCGTTGCTCGTAATGCTAATCGTACTGGTCGCGCGAATGTCCCAGAGAATGTTATCCGCAATATGTGCCGTGATTTTCGTGCGCCGACTAGAGATGAAGATGAACGGGTAATTGATATTATAGAAGTAGGTGAATAATATGGGTGAAGTATTTTTTACTAGCGATACTCATTTCTGTCATCAGCAACCTTTTCTATGGGAACCTCGCGGTTTTGCTAGTGTAAAAGAGATGAATGAAGCCATCGTTGAACGCTGGAACTCTGTAGTAAAACCAGATGATGAGGTATATCATCTTGGGGACTTTGCGCTTAATGATGTTGACGCGGCAATTCCTTATATTAATCGTCTTAATGGTACTATCCGCTGGATTATCGGAAATCACGATACTGAAAAAAAGATTGGTAAGATTATAGATGAGTGCCCTGCAGTTTGGGAAATTGGTTGGGCATATCAAGTTAAATATAATAAAAAATACTCTATTTATATGAGCCATTATCCCACTCTAACTGCGAATTATGATGATAAGAAGTTTTCGCAACACGTAATTGCACTTCATGGGCATACGCACCAACGGACAAATTGGCTTCATGCTGATAATCCTTTTATGTACCATGTAGGAGTAGATTCACATGAATGTACGCCAGTACATATAGATGAAATTATTACTGATATTCGCAATAGATGGAATCAATTTGAATCATTATATGAAAAATATAAAGAAGATAGGTATGGTGAAATTAAATGAAAATTATTAAAAAGCAGGTTTATGTTCAGACTCCTAAAACCATTGAAAGTTATATGTCTAGTGATGGATTTGAGTTCGCTAGTCGAGCAGAATGTGAAACACATGAGCAGGCACTTGGTTATAAAGGAATCAAGGTGATCGAAACCGCAATTAAAGATCTGAATGATTTTTATGAAGAAAATCCTATGATTCTTTATAAAGTAGAAAATGAAGATGATTGGAATATTCTTGTTGAACGAGTTTGGTTTTATCGCCAGAGTGAAAAAGAGTATCCTGGCCCTGGACTTTATCTTGCCGTACAGGAAAGATGCGGTGACTATCCGGACGAATATAGTATTTATGAGTATGATGCATATATGAATAATGTTCATCATTATTACAATAGATTTTGTGATAGCATGGAAGATGCTTACATGAAATTTAATATTTGACTTAAAATAAAATTTCTGGTATAATTATTATGAAAGATGAAACAGTGTGGGATTTTTCCCAATGTCTTATAGGACATCCATGTAATATCTGTATGGAAACTTGTAGTTTCAGAAAGGGTTGTATAATGGATAATAAAGAAAAAGAACAACACCCGTGTGATGTTTGTCCACCGCCACATATGTGCGGTTATTGTACACTGGATGAAGAATGGGATAAAACGCATCCTAAAAATACTAATTTTGAGAAATTTGATTGGGAATAACCTTCCGCCTTGACAAAGGCGCAGATGAAAAGGAGAGTAAAAATGAACGAATTTCTGAAAGCAATGAAAAATGATACCAACTTCGGACTCACCGAGAACGGTGGTGTTAAGCACAACTCTACCATGAGCAAGGTGCTTGATATGTTTGCTATGGGCGGTTCTATGCGGAATCGTTCCGATAGTGATGTTATCACTATGTTTTCCAACGCCTACGTTGAAGATCGGACGCTTGCGCTGCGGTGTCTGTTCTATCTGCGTGATATTCGCGGTGGGCAGGGAGAGCGCCGGTTCTTCCGTACCTGTCTGCGGTGGCTTTCCGATCAGGATCCTGCGGAAGCAGAATCTCTGATTGGTCGTGTCGCTGAATATGGCCGCTATGACGACCTGTTCGTTATGTTCGGCACTGCTTGTGAAGCCTCTATGATGGGCTATATCAAGTGGGTTATTGACCAGAATCGCGACCATCTGGTCTATAAGTGGATGCCGTCTATCAACGCATCCGCGCCTGTAACTCGTAAGCGTGGGCGCAAGTTTGCGCACGAGTTTCATATGACCGAGCGTCAGTATCGGAAGATGCTGGCCGAAGGTCGGAAGGCTTGCCATCTGGTGGAGACTCTTATGAGTCAGAATCAGTGGGATCAGATTGCCTTTGACAAGCTGCCTTCCCGCGCGGGCCTTCTGTACAAGAATGCCTTTATGCGCCGCGAGGAAACTCGTGATCGCTACGCTTCCTTCATGAGTAATAAGGAAACCAAGGTTAATGCTGCCGTGCTTAACCCTGTGGATATTGCTCATCAGATCTTCAACTGCTATGGTCGGCCCAACCAGACCGAACGCAATGCATGGCAGAAGTACTGGGATAATCTGAAGGACTACTACAATGGTCGTGAAGAGCCTGGTATCGCTATCGTTGATGTAAGCGGTAGTATGATGGGTGTACCTATGGAAGCCGCGGTTTCTATGGGCGCATACATCGCTGAACGCGGCAAAGGCCCGTTCCAGAACCATTTCCTTACCTTCAGCGGCTGTCCCGAACTTGTTGAGTTCACTGGTAGTGACGTCTATGACAAGTTCACACGGGCACAGAGTGCTGAATGGGGCGGCACTACCAACATTGAAGCGGTCTTCAACCTGCTCCTGAACACGGCAATCGGACATCACACCAAGCCGGAAGATATGCCGAAGACTCTCTATATCTTCAGTGATATGGAGTTCAACGGTTGTATCTCTGCTGGTCCTGTATCTTATGACCGTTGGTCTCACGGTAGACTCCTTCAGAACGAAGGTCAGATTAATACCGTGATTGAGGCACAGGCACGCAAGTGGGCCTCTCATGGGTACAAGATTCCGAGAGTCATTTTCTGGAATCTTGACGCTCGCCATGATAATATTCCTGCCATTGGCGATGGGTTCTCCTACGTTAGCGGCTTCAATATGAACATGGTGGAGTGCATTCTTTCCGGTAAGGATGGATATGACCTCATGCTGGAGAAGCTGAACAGCGACAGATACTCTGTTATTTGTAGTGTTCACGACTCTCCCTTCTAATACTCCTTTCTTTGAAGAAAGTCAAGTAGTAAATACTTGACTTTTTTCTTATTTTCTGCTATAATTATTTTAGAAAAGGAGTGAAATTATGCTAAATACATATGCCTATAATCGTAAAACTAAAGAAGAAGATGATGCGATCCTTGCGGCTGTGCGTAAGCATCATGAGGAAGTAGAAAAGCGAGGTTTTCTTGTAGTAATGACTTCACTTGTCGGTAGTCAAAATTATGATTTAGATACTCCAATAAGTGATATTGATACTTTTTCTTTAATTTTCCCGCCTCTTCAAGATTTAGCTAATGCTAAAGAACCATATAATAAATGTTATATGTGGGAAGATGGACACGCTGAAGTTAAAGACATTAGGCTTGCCCTAAATCTTTTAAGAAAAACTTCTCCAAATAGTGTAGAATATTTTGCTAGTAAATATAAAATATATAATGAAAAATTTGCAGATATTCTAAAAGAATATTTGGATGACAACACAAAATTATGGCATATGTTACATTGTAATTATTCTCATATGTTGTATGCTATGGCAGGTATGGCACATCAGCTAACTAAACGTAACATGCCTGCGGGCAAACGTTATTCTCACGCCTTGCGGCTTTATGATATGCATTATCATTTTATGAATAGTCCAAACGCGGGCGCAGTAATTGAACTACGTATGGGCGGTGATAGAGAATTAGCTCTTGCTGCCAAATATAATGTTGATCCAACTGCAGAAAGTTTGGCATTTTACAATGAAGAATGCGAACAGATTGCTGGTTGGCTTGACAATTATAAAAATGGTTTTAAAGTAACAGAAAAAGAGGCGCAAGAACAACAGATTGGTTTGGCACTTATTGATAGTTTTCAATGGAAACTATTTAAAAAATATTTAATGGAGACGAATATATAATGGAATTTGATATTCACGCGGGAAAACGTGTACTTTATAAGGTCAACGGACATTGGAATGTAGGCCAGCTTGAAGCTGGTGCAGCAGTACTTGATAAAAATGGTTTATACCTACCTATTGTAAATAGACAAGATTATGTTAATATTAATGATATATTTCTTGATGCTGTACCGGTTAATGATTATATTAAAGATTATAAAGAATATTTTATGACTAGAGAAGAATATATTCAGTTTATAGAATCAGAAGACTTTGTAAAGAATATTGAAAATGCATATGTTTCTGATGGTGAATATATGTATTATCCCGTAAGTAAATACAGTAAGAATTGGATTGAAAAACAGCCATTTAAATACATTGTTCGTAATGATTAAAAGAAGTCAAGTATTAAATTTCTACAAATTTAATACTTGACATTTTTTTTATTTTATAGTATAATTTTTATAGTAAAGGAGGGGTAGTATGCCAGTTGCCAAGACTTATGCGAAAATGACTATTGAAGGTGAACCTTTTCAAGAGAATAATCGTATGTATGTCTATGTAAGCGCACCAAAAGGCTTAAAGAAAGTACGTTGGTATTCTGATGCAGAATATCGGCGGATGTATCCCGATGCGGTTATTCTTGATACCACGATGAACTTTGATGCTCGCCACGCTTTTGGCTTCGGTGAAGAAGGCTATATTACCCTCTATAAAGGTCATAAAGTAGAGGAGTGGGCTGAAAATGACCGTACTAACATTTGGTATAATCTTGATTTTCTTTATTATACTCCTGGAAGACTGGGACGACCCAATCTGATTGAAGGTATTGAACCTATTGTTCTAAAATGGGAAGATGTCGCGGCTGAAGGCAATATGATGCGGCCGCATGAAGAAGTCCAGAAGATTGTTGCAGCATTATTGTATGAAGAGAGCGTGAGTAAGTATCAAGGTCAAGTCAATGAATGGCTCCAAAAAGAAGTCACTGTCAGAGCGAAGAAAAGCGATGATGGACGCTTTGGCACTAAACATATGTACAATTTGGTTGATGCCGAAGGTAATACGTATGTTTGGGAAACAGGCGCCAAGGATTATGCTCTTGATCAGACAGTTTCCCTTAAAATGAAAGTAAGAGAGCATAAAAAGATTAAAGACGAACAAGTAACGGTTGTCTGGTATTGTAAGGAGATTTAATATGACACTAACATTTGATAGACGCTATGATAGATGGGAAAGAATCCGTAAAGATCGTGAACGTTGTGAGTCTTGTATGCATGACGCGCCTCATGGAGAATCCTGTTGTAAGCATCATTGCGGCAAATATACTTGGTGTGTAGATTGCAAAGCAGAATGCCGTAATACTGCTAAACTATGTGAGAAGTGATATGAATGAAAATTCTAAATACGCGATATTATGGAATGATCGCGCGATGTAATAATTGTGGATGCCTCATCGGATATGAACCGAATGATGTATCTAAAACACAAAATATTTCATGCCCACAATGTAAATTTACATTATGGGTTCCATTTGACCCCAATTATAATGGAGTAATTAAAGAAAGCGAGGAATCTAAAGATGGGAAACCTGTGGTTTGAGAATAGTGAAGGTAAAGAGAGACTGATTGCTGCGCCCAGCGATTGGCATGGTGTTCAGCATTGTATTGATGAATTTATTAAACAGTGTAATCATAATAAGATTCTCCAAAGCAAGGAAATTTATGGTGCGTATTTTGACAAGTCCAAAGTTCCTCTCTTCAAGAGCTATTATACTCGCGTTTGGCAGCAGGAAGATGGACGTTGGCGGATTGATGTGGGGAGTCATACTGAATTTTTCATTACGGATGTGTCATATGAGTAATATGTATAAAGAATGGATTTGGGATAAAATTCAAGAAGTGGTCATAGAACGGGGTTTAATAGATTATATTACATCTGTAACGCCTCCTGCCTGTGAGGGTACTCCATGTTATGTTATTGGCTTTAAAAATAATAAAGCGGTAAAATATCATGTTGAATGTATAGACGAGGGTTGGGTTTGTACAAAAGAAGATTTTGACTCTTAATTGAAATTATGGTATAATAGATATGTAAAAGAAAGGAGCGATTAAAATGCTGAACGCAAATCAAGAGCGTGAACTAGCATATGTGGTTATTATTGATGGCATCGAACCTATTCCTGGGTATGATCGTGTAGAACATGCTATTGTGGGCGGCTGGCGCGTAATTGTTCAGAAAGACCAGTTTAAAGTGGGCGACCCCGCAATCTATTTTGAGATTGATTCTCGTGTGCCTTCTGATAAGGAATGTTTTGCTTTCCTTGAAAAGCGGCATTATAAGGTAAAGACTTTGAAGATGTGTAAAACTCTTTCACAGGGACTGCTTATGCATGCTTCTGATTTTGGCTGGACTATCGAAAATAGTGTTATAGATGACCATCCAGTAATTATTGATGATGAAGGCAAACCTCATTATGCAACTGATGAATCTCGTTTTCTTACTAAAAAGCTCGGTGTAACCTATGCTGATGATGAAGATAATTCTCGTAAGGCTCCTTCTGTAGATAAATACAAGAAGATGGAAATGCGTCATCGTAAGCTATTCAAGAATCCTGTAATTCATTGGTTCATGCGTTATAAGTTCGGCCGTAGAGTAATGTTCTTCTTCTTTGGTAAGAAGAAAGATAAGAAGAATGGCTGGCCTTCTTGGGTACAAAAGACTGATGAAGAGCGCGTGCAGAATATGCCGTGGATTCTTAATAGCACCGATAAGTGGATTGCTACCGAGAAAATTGATGGTACCTCAACTACCTTTACCATGAAGCGTGGCAAGTTTGGATGTAAGTCTTTCTATGTCTGCTCTCGTAATGTATGCTTCGGTGAAGAAAATAAGCCTTGCTACTATGATACCAATGTGTATTGGGAAATGGCTAAGAAGTATGACATTTATAACATATTAAGTGCCATGCTTGATATTTTCCCTAATGAAGAGTGGATTACTATTCAGGGTGAAACTTATGGCGATGGAGTGCAAAAGCGTGATTATTCTTTGAAAGAACATGAATTTGCTGCATTTAACCTTATCTTCTCTTCTCGCGGGCGTGTAAGTACTCTTGAAATGGTTGATTTACTATGGAAGAAATATGCTATTCCATGCGTACCTGTAGTAGAAGAAAATATTGAGTTTACTGATAAATTCTCTACTGTGGAAGATATGCTCCTGTGGGCAGAAGGCAATTCTAAAGTGGATGGACTTCCTCGTGAAGGTATTGTATTCCGTACTATAGACGGGCAGAAGTCATTTAAGGCAGTAAGCAACGCTTTCCTGCTTAAATATCATAGTTAAGGTGATATTCATGTGTAACTACTATTCAGAACGAATGTACGATTTTCCGTGTCCTAATGATGGATATAATTATAAACTTACTATGGATGAATTAATAACAATTTTGGATGATGTATATAAGGCTGGATATGAGAAAGCTAAAAGCATATACGATCCAAAATCTATATCTGTAACTACTAATGCATCCGTAGAAGATATAGATGACAATACTAAATGGAAAGAGGTATGGATTAAATGAATGAGTATACTAATTATCTAAAATGGATCTATCGCCGCAATTTACTCAAATCTCGCGGTGAAGAAGTAAATCGTGGTATTATTGGAAAATTGAACCGTAAAATTAGAAAGTATGAGGCAAAAAATGAAGTATGAATATGATCCCAATGATGCTCTTTGGGATGAAGCTTATGAATGGGCCTATCAGCGCGCAAGTGAAGAGGGTGATGTCGATATTGATAGAGATGATGAATTAATTCACGCGTGGGCTGAAGAATATTATGAATATATGATGAATCAGAAAGGATGAAATAATATGCACGATATATTTTTCTTTACAGATATTCATGGCATGTACGATTTATATCGTGCTATTATGAATTACTGTAATGAACAAGACCCCGAAGCTATGATTATCTTTGGGGGAGATGCCTGTGACCGCGGACGTCATGGATACAAAATTATGAAAGAACTTCTGGATAATCCGTATGTTGTATATTTGCGCGGGAATCATGAAGAAATGTTTTGTAATGCTGCAAGAGAAATCAAAGAACAGTTTGAAATAGTGGATATGGAACGTCATGAAATGCGTTCTATTCTTTACACTACTTTAAATTTTGATAACCGTTTCCTTGCAATCCAGCACTCTCTCTCTAATGGAGGAATAAATACTTTACTGGATTGGATAGACGATGGGATGCCTATGGATATTATTGAGCGACTGGAAAAACTGCCTTTTACTTTCAGCACGGATACGTGTGACTTTTGTCACGCAGCAGGGGTTCATCAGACTTTTGATCGGGCCAGTCAAGCCGAATATGATGGAGGAAAGGTAGATGCCCGCGACGCAGAATCGCTGGTATGGTGTCGTTCAGCCTTTAATATTGGATGGAAAAGCGGGCGCACCGCAGTATTCGGGCATACTCCAGTTATTGCAATGAGTCATTATATGCAAGTTCCGGAAGGAATTGTACAGCCGCTTAAATGGGTTGGAAAGTTATTTCCGGATGATAATGGGCCTAAAATCAATATGGATACTGGAGCAGTATTTACTGGAGTCGCATACGTACTTAATGCTCTCACAATGAAGGCACAAGGATTTGAAGATACTGATTATACCGAGAATGAAATTAGAAAGCATGATGTGAAAAAAATTGATTGTGTTCAGATGTAATTGTGAGACTTATGTTTATGAGAAAAAGCTATCTTTTTAGAAAGATAGCTTGTTTTATTGTGGAGGTGAGTATGTGAAAAATAATTATAATGTATGGTATCCTAATGATAGTTTTGATATCGGTTAGAGATTTTTCTTTTTTAATGATTTAAAATTACATACTGACCGTACAAATAGCGCAAATGATAAAAGTGGTGAGGATTTATTTTCTGAAGTATCCGCAAGTTTGAATAAAAATTTACCTCAATTAGATCCAAAAACGTCTGAAGGTATGCAACAAATTGAAAATATTTTATCATTTTTAGCCCGGACAATTGAATTTGAAAGAGGTTAGGAATTAGCTTATTATCAAGAATATTTTTTATCCGCAGATCTACCACAGCCATTAAAAGATAGATTTAAAACAATTTTTTCTCCTTCAGATGGAACATCATTTGATTATATAGAATTTATTAATTTAATTAATATTCTACATGATGGTGTGAATAAATATAAAACCATTTTAAATTATGAAGTAAATAGATTAGAATAGTTATAGGAAGTTATTGATGAATATTTAGATAATCCAGAAGAACACTATACTGGTTATGGCAAAAAGGAAGAAGGTGAAGATAAAGGATTTTATTCAAACTTTAATAGTTTCTTAGCTCGACGTAGTTATAATACACATTTAGTTAAATATAAATCAGTATAGGGCACGTCTACTCTATCAAATGCTTTATAGAAACAATTGATATCTGCGGTTACTAGTTTATGGAACGATACAAAATGGCAACAACAGGTTATTAATTCACTTAATACATTAGCTTTTAATAAGCCAATTGATAAAAATACTATGCGTATTTTTTCTACTATGATATTAAATGAAACGCTGCCCAAAATGTAGGATGAAGTTACTAAATTTTTAGATGCAAAAAAAATTTTTTCTAAAAATAGTAACTATAGCAATGTTTTAATTGATATCAATAATCTTAAAAATGTTATTCGTGATGCAGCTTCTGATTATGTTGATAAGCTTCAAGCAGGATCAGACCCCGAAGCAGCTGTGCGTTTCATCACTACTTTAAAAAATTAGATTGGAAAAAATAATAATTTAAATTTAGATAATGATAGCAAACGTTATTTACGTATTATTGACCCAGTTGGAATAAAAGTAAAAAATAAAGAAGAAATTGTCACTATTTCAGATGAAGTAATGAAAATTTTATCTTCTTTAATAAAGAAAAAAGAATAGAAACCCGCTACGAGTAAAAAAGCTATTATAGATCAATTTGTACAATTGTATGGTGACCCAAATGTCATTGATATTAAAGATGGCAATTATAATGCACAGGATGCAGTTACTTTAATTAAATCACATATTCCTTAGATGGATTCAATTATTGAATTTCATATCGCCGCAAAAGATAATCTTATTTCTGAAGCATTAGCAGGTGGAAATCGTAAATATTTATAGAAAGCCACAGGTAAATTTGTAATTGAAAAATTTGAAACTGCTGGCGGCTATCAAAAAGCCGATACCTTTGGAATTGTTAATGAAGAACTCGGGAAAATTACAGTTGGTTTAAATGAACAAGCTTTAGAAAAATATTTTAATACGATTAGTAATCAGATTACAAAATCGTATATGGATGCAATCGAAATTCAGGTTAATCCTATTAAAGCTGGAAAAGAAATTTTTGATGAAAAAGAATTTAGGAAATCTAAAGGATTCCAAGCAAAAGAATTTTCTATTGAAGCTGAAACCGAACGTAGATTAATATTTTTAAAAAAACGTTGTATAGATTTAAGAAAATCAATGAAAGATACTGCTACTGAAGATTAGATTGAATAGGCAATTACAGCTTTAAAAAATACTATCCAAATATCTTCCACTGTTAAAAGTTATAATAAATATAATAATCATGATGGATTTCATGGCGGTTCTCTCGGTGGAACTGTAGAACACCAATTAGAAAATATTTATAAAATGTATGAATATGGTGGGGTTTCTATTCCTGACTTAGACTGGCTTATTTTTGCAGTTTATAATAGTGGGAATGATATGGTAGGATCTCATTTAAAAAATCCATTAGAAAATGCCCTTTCTTCTGTTGCCGGTATGCTTTTGTTTGATGATGCCGGAGAATAGGCATTATATATTAGATCTCAATTAGATGATAAGATCCCAAAAGGTTCGTCTAGATTTTTGCATTTATATCATTTAAATGATTTTTATTTCCCTTCTTCTTATATTTTATAGTTAACATATAATGGATTAATTAAGGCTTATAATTTATTGAATACTGAAGCCGCAAATTTTACACGTAATTCTTCTACTTAGAGTAATTCACGTGGCGCAAGAATATCTATCATTAATAATGTATCTAAACCTGGTTCTAACACTTCCTGGGAAAATTATTTTAATGAAAATAAAGGAAACGTTAGTGTTAATATTGTTTTTTTAGCTGGCTTACTAGATATAATTCAAATATTAAATGAAAGTATGTCATAATTTCGCTTATTGCGAATTTATATAATTTTCTTCCAAAGGGGGTGATTCCAATGTCCAAGTTAGTTGACTTTTTCCGACACTTTAAAAACAAGTATGATGAAGAACAAAAACGTTTAATGCGTATGGATAGGTTTCTTGACAAAGCCGAAGAAAATCAAGATAAGCTGAAAGAGGTTGTAGTGGCCGTAGATAATTTGAGCGGAAAAATGACAGAAATCTAGACTACCGTAAATGAACTTCAAAACAATGTAACACACATTAATGGTCGCTTGTCTATAATCGGAGAAGGCACAAAAATGGAACTCTTTGATACTTTATATCATTGGAAGAAAATATTGGTAGATGAACGTAAATGGGCCTCTGCCGCAGAAAAGAAAGAAGTCAATGATATTTACGAAGTCTATCATGAGGGCCTAAAAGGCAATGGATAGGGCAAAGTCTATTATGAATAGATTATGAACCTACCAGAAGATCCACCAGCAAATAATTGACTTTTTGCTTAAATTATATTATAATATAATTAAGTAAAGGAGGATATTAGATGATTCAAGAGAAGCGAAGCCATGCACAAATTGCACAGCTTGAAATTTACACAGATGGTTCATGTAAGAAATTGGGAACCAATGCAACTTTTGGCGGCTGGAGCTTCATTGCTCTTCGTGGTGGAGAACGAATTTATGAAGTTGCCGGAAGCGAATATGGGACCACAAACCAGCGTATGGAATTATTGGCGATACGCAATGCCTTAGAGTTCGCGCAGAAAAACCGGCACCCAAATGAAAATGTCATTATTTATAGCGATTCTGCCTATGCGATTAACTGTTATCTACAAGAATGGTATACACGATGGCAGTATAATGGCTGGGTAAATGCAAAAGGTGAGGATGTTGCAAATCAAGACTTATGGATTGATATTATTCCTTACTTTGACAACTTTTGGTATCATTTTTCAAAAGTCAAAGGTCATGGGTCTAACTTTTGGAATAATGAATGTGACCGTTTGGCGCAACTAGCAGCACAAAATATTAAAGATAATTTTAAAGGAGAAAAAGATGGATAATAGCATTTATGAAGTCTCAAGAGATGAGTACGCGGGCGTAGTAGTACAGATTAATCCCGATTTTGCCAGTATTGAAACCTGTCATGAAGCAGATTGTACATTTATTAAAATTATAAGTGAAAAGGGAGTTCATTTTACTACACGCGTTATTCCAGATGATGGGAGCCAAGAAGGTTACTATGTTTTTAATCTTCCATCTGCGGAAGAGTCTCTTCCTCCAAAGGCAATCCGCAAAATTACTTTGGAAACGCGAGAAGAAGTTCAAGCGTTTTTTGATGCGCTGAATAAAATTCAGCAGGAGAAGAAAAATGAATGAGATTTATAAAGATGTTAGTGATGAGGTAAAAGAGATTGCAAAGTTGGCGTGGAGTGTTGCTCTGGCGCAAAAAGATCCTCTGCATGCTTCTAATTTTCTTCATAGTGTAACTGAATTTTATAAACAATCACTAACAGAAGAAGAAATAGAATTTCTCCAGTTCTATTTTAATTTGCAAATGGAGATGATGAAGAAATGAATAGAACAATTTTAATTAGCGGCAAAGCTGGCAGTGGTAAAGACCAAACTGCTCAATTTATGAAAGAAGAACTTGAAAAACATGGAAAGAAAGTTCTTATTATTAAATATGGAGATGCTGTAAAGTGGGTACTGCGCGACTACTTTAATTGGGATGGTAAAAAAGATGAAGTCGGCCGCACACTATTACAGCACATTGGAACCGATGTAGTGCGTGCAATGCATCCAAACTTTTGGACTGGCATTGTTGTAGGTCTATTACAAGCATTTGAACCTTATAATGACTTTGATATTGCTATTGTATCAGACGCACGATTTCCAAATGAAGTAGATATTGCACTACAAAATCTACAAAATTGTGTGGCAGTACGTATTGAGCGTACAAATCCAGATGGAAGCGAATGGATTAATACTGCTCTAACTGAAGACCAGCGCAAGCACCCGAGTGAAACCTCACTAGATTGCTTTGCTTTTGATTATGTCATTCACAATGATGAAGGACTTGAACTGTTAAAAGAAAGCGCAATAACCGTACTAAAAGATTTAGGAGTTATTTAAATGATTGATTATTTTACTAGTGAACCCATGAAATATTTCGCGCCATCCTCCACTATGAGCGCAGAATCAAGACGTGCAAAACTTGAACAAATGATTGATAGTGGAGACTATTTATTTGGTTTAAAAACTGATGGTAACTGGAGCCGTGCGGTTATCACGCCTGAAAGACAGGCCCTGCAAACCCGCGGAATTTCCACCGTTACCAAAACATATGGAGAAATCCAAGATAAAGTTCTTTTTTGGGAAGATGTTTGTAATGCGTTCTCCGATACAACTGTTATCTTGGGAGAAGTATTTCTTCCCGGCGCCATTGATAAAGATGTTGGGTCGGTATTACGTTGCCTTACGCCCAAAGCATTAGCGCGGCAAAAAGATAATCCATTAAGATGGCGTGTATTTGATGTACTTGCTCTTGATGGTATAGATATGATGAATTGGCCCTTTGAAGAGCGCGTCTCTCATATTCCAGAAGTTGTAGGACGTATTAATTCTCCCCTTGTTTATGGAGTGAGTTATTATGAAATGGATGATACGTTCTTTGATAAAATGGGTGAAATCTTCGCATCTGGCGGAGAAGGAGCCGTTTGTTACAGGAAGAATTCTGTGTATATGCCAGGGAAACGTGGTCCTCATGCCTGGGACACGGTAAAGGTAAAACAGGAAATTTCTTCCGAAATTGATGCCTTCATCACTGGTATTGTGCCCGGAGAGAAACTCTACACGGGCAAAGACTTGGGAACATGGCAGCTATGGGAAAATCAGCGTACAGGTGAAAAACTTGTAGGCTCTTACTTTGGGGAATACCGCACCGGAGGGTCGTATATCCCAGTTACTAAAAACTATTTTAATAATTGGCCCGCGGCTATTCAGGTAAGCGTTTATGATAGAAATGGAAATGAAGTACCATTGTGCAAGGTATCTGGACTCACAGAAGATTTTAAAACTTCTCTACGCGATGATACCCAGAAATGGATTGGATGCCCAGTCTCTATTTCTGGTATGATGGTTTCATCAGCTAAAGCCGATTCTGAAGGTAATGGAATCTCTATTCGCCATCCGCTTCTAAAGCGAATTAGAGAAGGTGACATTACAAAAGAGGATTGTACTCTAGCGAAAATATTTGATTAAGCGCACCAGCGCTAAAGGAGGTTCTTATGGAATTAGAAGAACTACTTTCTGGTATCTATGAGAAGCTTAGTTCTGCTGAACTTAGTCCAACTATGTATCAGTATTATGATTAGCTTTTCAATCACAGGACAATTATACTAAATGATGATATTTCAGAGCGGATTGTAGAATTTGTTTATCTCCCGCTAAAAGCATTTGAAGAAGATGATTCTATGGAGCCAGTTACTTTAATTTTAAATAGTAGCGGCGGTTCCGTATCTGATGGTTTCTTTTTGGCATATTATTTAACTGGTTATTCTAAACCATTAAATATTTAGGTTTTGGGTTATGCTTGCTCAATGGCTACGGTTTTATTAGCTGCGGGCGGGCACAATGAAAACATTATTCGTAGTTGTTATCCTTGTTCATATGTTCTAATTCATGATGGTTATGTCGCTCTTGCAGCGGCCGAAGCAAAAACAGCAAATGATATTATGGCATTTAACAATTCAATTGATGAAATGATTCGTCAATTCTTTTTGGACAATACCGAGCTGACGGCCCAGGAGTATGATACTCACGCAAGACATCAATGGTTCCTTTTCGCAGATGAAATGAAGAAAAAGAACCTAGTAGACAAAATCATCGGAGTTGATGAAGAATGAAGATTAAACATTGGGCTGATACATCAGCATTATTACATCAGCCATTACTCGATACAGAAATTAATATAGCAATTAGTACATTAACAGTAGCAGAATTAGAACATATTAAAAATAATAATGAAAATGAGACTACTAAATATAAAGCGCGCGAAGCAGTTCGTGCTCTTTTAACTAATCTAAACATTAATGTAATTCTTACAGATAACAAACGTATTGATAGAATGCTTAAAAAATATAAGTTTTTAAGCAATATTCCAGACCATAGGATTCTTTGCGCGGCCGAAATATACGCTGCAGATTAGGGAGAAGATATAATATTTTTAACTAGTGATGCTCTTCAATATTTATTTGCTCAACAAATGCCGCATTTGTCTGCTACATACCCAATGGGCGATGAAGAAATATTGAGCCATGAAGAGTGGGCTGGATGGGGTAAATACTATCCTAATGAAACTGAAATGACATTGTTATATTAGGATCATAAAACCAATAAATTAAAATGCAAAGTACATGAATTTGCAGAAATATACGAAGGAAAAGAGTTAAAAGATATATTA
>JAEEGL012002821.1_pt1 | contig 20590 bp, 18 predicted proteins | sample 9134231 | NCBI WGS metagenome assembly JAEEGL01 (sample SAMN16246548, study PRJNA631951) | gut metagenome | biome: gut microbiome; feature: rumen; material: fiber-attached | host: Bos | place: Iran: Karaj | collected 2018-10
GTCCAAAATATGACAGATTTCTCCAAATACTTATCAAAAGGAGGGAAAGAAGATGAGTAAGTTCTCACTGCAGCCTATTGAGAGTTCCTTACAAGTTACTATTCAAATGGGAAACACCTTTCGAACGGTTGAAAGAGAGATGCTTGAGACCTATCTATATGAACTTGCTGAGCAAATGACAGACATTTCAGACATGTATGATGGTTCTGAAAACTACAAGAATGCATTTGAATGGATTTTAACCAATCTTATAAGAATTAGTGGCGTTCAGCTCTATTCGGATGGTGAGATTCGGTTAAATATCACAAAAGGCTTCATTGAAGATGACAAGAAATGCGTATTCTTAAAGGATTCCAAGGTTCTGAGTCATGAATTCGACCAAATTCTATATGAGGAATTTGCCCAAATTATAGAAAAAGGTCTTTAAAGGCCATTAAATAGGAGGTTACAAATGGAAGAACAGCAATCAGTTCAAATCACACCTGCCTACGAAAATCTATATGATGCTCGAAACCTTAGAGCACATGTCCTGTTCGCGATGCTTAAGACCTCACAGCAGCTTGGGAAATATCCTCCCATAGTTAGTTCCATCTTTAAGGAAAGGTTTCCAGAGGGAACAGTTAATAGTAAGGCATTTCCGACTCAGTTGGAAGCGGGAGCGGTTAGCTTTACACAAAGAGAGTACCTGCGGCTGGTAATATATGTGGCCCAAGTATTTGGTATTACAAATATGAGGCATCTTAAGAATGCACTTAGGAAGGTAATTCCTAAGGGAACCGTATATAAAGACCAACAAGAACTCGAAAGACAGACGCTGTTTTTCATGGGAAAAGTGATTTCTGAGTACCTCAAGCCACCTATCTAAGGTGGCTTTTTTTGTCCATAATGGCGGAAAGGAGCAAAAAGTTAACATAATTGTTGAAAAACTCATAGGTACGTGATATAATGTTCAAGGTTAAATCAATTACTATTTTAATGCCTTGAAAGGCAGGAGGAATGAAAGATGGCTGATTACAACATGGTCACGATTACACCCATTGAAGAGAACTTCAGGTGTCTTCTCAACTGGCAGGCGCATATCTTATTCACAATGCTTCGAACGTCCCATCGTTTGGGAATGTACCCACCCATTGTGAGGGAAATTTTCAAAGAGCGTTACGTGGATGCCACCGTGAACGACAACTCTTTCCCTGCAATGATGGAAAAGGGCTACGTAAGGTTTATCCAGCTTGAAGTTGACAGGTTGATAGACTACGTCTGCAACGTTTTCGGTTATGACAAAGAGAGATTAACTCGTAATTTGAATAACGAAATACGATGCACTCCGGCACCAGAACACTTGAAAGACGATCAGATCTTGGAACATATCGCACTTATGGATATCGGTCAGCTGATGTTCGCATACACTTTCATGAAATAATAGCAACGCCACCGCTTTTATAGCGGTGGCGTTTTACGTTTAATTAAATATTGATTATAACAAATAAAACTTATATAATTTTCGTAATAAATAAGTTCAATTGGAGGTAATATAATGAGTGAATTTAAACCAATAAATATCAATTTTGGAGGAAGCAATGGCTCAAATGGGCAAAAAAGTACAACAGAAAAAATAATTACAGTCATAATTATTATAATTGCAATAATATTGATGTTTAAATCACCATTTGGAGATGAAGGATACTATTCAGGTGACTATGTTGAAAGCAATAATTCTTCCTCACAAGATTTGTTAGAACTATTACTTGGTGGAGGCACTCAGAACACTTCCTCTAATGTTGACTATTCAGCATACGAAGATGGAACTATTAAAAATGTGTCAGAAGATAAATATACTTTAATGGTATATATGTGTGGTTCAAATCTTGAATCAGATGGAGGATATGCTTCATCAGATTTAGAAGAAATGCTTAAATCATCACTAGCAGATGAAGTAAATCTATTAGTATATACTGGCGGTGCAAAACGTTGGTTTGATTATGGAATTTCAAATAAAACAAATCAAATATATAAAATAGAAAATCATAAATTAAATCTAGTTGCTACAGATATTGGCGTAAAAGCTATGGGAAATCCTAACACCTTATTAGAATTTTTGAATTTTGGTAAGGAAAACTACCCTGCTCAAAAATATTCATTAATTATGTGGGATCATGGTGGTGGAGCTGTTTCTGGTTTTGGCTTAGACGAATTAGCAAATAAAAATGATGCCCTATTAATTGATGAAATGAAACAAGCATTAGATAGCTTTGGACAAAAGCTAGAGTTTATAGGATTCGATGCTTGCCTAATGGCTAACCTAGAAACAGCTTATGCATTAAAGAATAATGCTAATTACTTGATTGCTTCTGAAGAAACCGAGCCAGGTACAGGTTGGAACTATATTAAAGTATTAAATGGACTTTCAAAAGATAGTTCACAAGATGGCTTAACAACAGGTAAAACAATTGTTGATTCGTTTATAGCTATCAATAGTAGTTTTAGAAATCCTGATGCTACTTTAAGTGTTGTTGATCTTTCAAAGATGGACACAGTATATGCTTCTTTAGTTGATTTTATGAAAGATGTTAAGACTAATACATTTGATACAAAAAAATACAATGTATTTTCAAGAGTAATTGCTACTTCTAAAGCATTTGGAGAAGGGGCAATTGATACGATAGATGTAGTAGATTTCGCAACAAGAATGAATTCTTCAAAGTCTAGTGGATTAATAAATAGTGTTAAATCAGCAGTTGCATATAACAAAACAAATCAATATGTAGAAAATGCAAATGGAATGTCAATTTTTATTCCAAATAAAAAGCTATCTTACTATGATAAAATGCTAAAGATATATCAAAACATTGGGATGGGCGGAGAATACACAAATGTATTATCTCAATATGCTAACGTTTTAGCAGGTGGAAAAAATAAGACATATTCAGTTAATAATAAGACATATACACAAGATACAACTAACTATGCTTCTTATACTTGGTACGATAAAGAAGTTGCAAGTCAAAGCAGTAATCTTTATACGCTTGATGCATCTAAATTAAAAGTAAATGACAAGGGTGATTATTTTGCATTACAACTTTCAAAGTCAGATTGGAGCAAAGTTACAAAAGTTGAGGCAGTAATCTGGTATGATACTGGAAAAGGCTATGTTGATATGGGTGCTGATTCATATTATGAACTTGATTCAACAGGTGATTTAAAGATTGAATCAGATGGTTCTTGGCTTGCAATAAATGGTGAAAATGTTCACTATGAAGTAATTGAAAGAACAAAGAATTATGAAAAGGGAAGAGTTCCTGCTGTACTTAACAACGAAAGAGTTAATTTGATTTTATATTTCGATAAACAAAATCCAGACGGAGAAGTTCTTGGCTATGAGCCAGACTACGAAGGCTCTTCACAAACTCTTTATGAAAAAGGTTTAAGAACAATAAAAGAAAATGACAAAATTGATTTTGTTGCACCATACTATACACATGATGGTAAAGTTCAAGATGAGTTTTATATAAACGATACTTTGGTAGTAGGCAGTGAGCCATTAGAAGTTAGCTACGAGTATCTAGGTGATAATGAAATTTTGATTTATTATCGTTTAACAGATATTTATAACAATATCTATTATACAGAGCCAGTAATTCTTTATTAGAAACTCCATAATTGCCTTTTGACTGTGTCAAACATCACAAACAATCCCTCAACGTATACTCGATACGCCTTCGGAATTGTTTGCTTGTTTTCCTTGTCAAAAACCAATTCTGAAGTTTCTATGAAACAACTAGTGAGAAGGAGGATTTATAAATGAAGTATGCAATAATTGCTGACATTCATGGCAACATTTTTGCTCTCAAAGAAGCACTAAAATTAATTGAGCAAGAAAACGTTGATAAGATTATCTGCTTGGGTGACGTAGTTGGCATTGGCACTCGCAGTGATGAATGTGTAAAGCTAATAGAAAAGTATAATGATAAACTAATCTATGTCAGAGGCAATCACGAAGATAGATTCTTATTTGGGGTTCCTGAGTATATTCACAATGGCGAGTATAAAATGAAAGAAGATGACATAGAACAAGAGCATTGGATAAGAGATGGTATTTCTGCTGAATCAAGAGCATATCTTGAAACGATTCCAAAGGAAATGGTTACTGATCTAGAAGGTGTCAGCATCGCAGTTACACATTATCCGCTAAAAAATGAAAAAGACTATGAAGACTTTTTCTCATATCCAAGAAGAGATGAATTAAAAAGAATATTTGAAAAGTATGATGCAAAGATTAATCTTTTTGGACACACACATATTCCATTGACAACAGTTCATGAAGACAAGTGGTATATTAATCCAGGCACTTTAGGAACTACCGACCATAAAGACTATGGCACATATGGTATTCTTACATTAAATGAAGGTGAGATTTTCTATATTCAAAAGAGTTTTTACTATGATTTAAAAGCTGCTTTAGATGATTTTGACGTAATGAATCCACCAAAAAAAGACCATTTTAGAGACAAATTCTTTGGCTATAAAAGGTCTTCAAAAATTTAAAACATTTTTAAAATTGCTTCTTTATATAAATTCTTAATTTGATCATAATATTCGGGCATATGTTCTAGAAATTTCGTAGCACATACGCCCGAATTTATTTCTAAAACCATAAGTCCATTTTCTTTAGTAGAAAGTACATCTACCGTAGCAAAATGCATATTAAGAGCTTTACCAGCTTTGATTGCTAATGCTTCAATTTCATTATAAAAATCGTCTTTTTCAATAATTGTTGGAAGTGCTCCACCAGATAAATTGTGCTTCCAAGAAAGCAAAACAACTTCATCTTTTTTAGGAATATAATCTAAATCAATCTCTTTTAAATTATCCTTTACAACTGAATTATGAGGAAGATTTAATTTTTCGATTAATTCGTTAAGAGTAGAAACACCATCTCCAACGATATGTGGCTTTTCTTTTTTGTATATTAATGCTATTTTTCCATCAATATAGAAAGTTCTAAACTCTGCATCAGCTTCAAAAAATGGAGAAGCACAAGCAGAATCATTTTTGAAAAATATTTTATTAATTGCAGTTTCAGCTTCTTTAATACTCTCACAAAGAAATACATCTTTACCTTGGCTACCATCATTTGGCTTAATAACTATTTTGTCATAATTTGAAAGCATTTCTTGAATAACAGAGAAGTTTCCTTTTTCATTCAAATAGCTATTTCTAGTAAGCGGATTAAAAAGCATAGCATGTTCAATTGCAGGAATATTTTGTGCTTTTAAAACAGAGTAGGTGGCATATTTATCACAAGCAATTCTTCCAGCAGCTTCACCATTTAAATCGAATTTGTTATCAATGATGTGCACAACTTTATCATCTTTTGAAAGCTCAATAATGTACCCCATTGATAAAAACTTAAAATTTATATTATTTTCGTCACAAATTTCTTTTAATATTTTTACAATTATTTTTTCGTCAGTGTACAAGATAAACACCTCGCTTTATTTTGTCATTATAGCACGTTTTTAAGTAAAAATATATATAATATAGCTTTTAAATAACGAATTATGTGTTTGTCACAGGGCGATTCCGCCAAAACCGCTCAGGGTGAGAATTTCAAAAGGACAAGCCTTTTGAAATTCCTTGTGCGGGACTAAATCACATTGTCGCCCTTACAACAAACACATAATTCGTTTTAGAAGTTGCATAATTATATATAAGGTACATTGGTATATTACTAAAGAAAACAATCTGCACAATTGCAACTTGTAGCATTTGAACCGCGGTCTTAATCATATATTAGATTGTAAATAAAAATAGGTTCAAATCGTACAAGTTGCTGCGGAAGCCGTTTTCGTAGTAATATACCAATGTGCCTTAAATTATTATTTAAATATAACAAGAATTTGTTGTAAAAATATTGCAATAATGTTGACTTAAAAATGTAACAATAGTAATATTTTAATGAGAGACAAAATAAAGCATTTTACTCTATTTTATTTCACAAAAAAATTAAAAAAAGGGGAGAGAAGTTATCTATGAAAAAACTAAGTATTTTAGCAATTTTAGTTATCGTATTTAGTACGCTTCTTATTTCAAGCGTAAGTTTCGCTGTAGGAAGCTACTCAGTATCATCTATTAGCTTCAAGATGGACGAACCTAAGAGAGGCGAATATCCTCCAACAAACGTTACAGGTTCTGCCTATAATTGCAAATTCACAATAGGCGAAGTTCATTGGGTTGATCCTAATAATGCCAGAATGGGAGCCAACAAAGTATTTATTGATGGAAAATATAAAGTTTCATTTGCAATAACTAAAACAGGCGGAGACAACATTATTCCTGGAAGAACAACTGTATATGTTAATGATGTAAAGGGTTCTTTAATAGCTGGTGATGAGACTAACCAATACTACGTTCATTGCTTTTTCGAAATTAACGGAGCACCTATTACAGGTAGATTAAGTAATGCTTCTGGTGCATTTAGCTCAAACACAGCAGTTACAATAAATAACATTGACTTTACTTTACCTGAGCCAGAGTTTGGTAAAGAAACGCCTAAAATGGACAAACTTACATACAATGAGGTTCTTAAAGACAAAATAGTAATTGAAAACGTTTCATGGTTTGCTGAAGATGATGACGCTAGAACTGATATAATACAAGCTGGTGTTAAATATGAAATGAGATTATTTATTAAAGCAGCTGACGGATACCAAATTGCTAATGATGCAATAGTTACACTTAACGGAGAAAAGACAAACTTTAGAAAAATAGCTAGAAATGAATTCAAGCTTTCTAAGTATTATGGACCATATGAAGGACAAAGACCTTCAACTTCTGTATCAACTGGTTCTAGACCAACAACTGGTTCTACAGCTTATAGACCTTCTACATCTACATCAACATCTACAAATACAAGACCATCTACTTCAAATACAACTACAGAAGAAACATCTTCTTCTAATAAAATAGCAGAAATGGTTGCAGAAATTATTGCTTCTCAAAATTCAGGAAATAAAATTTCTGGTGAGTTGAAGCCATCGGAAGGAACTACAAGACCTATTGCTTCTCTTAGACCTATAGCTTCTCTTTTACCTTCCGGTGCATTGGACTTAGAAGAAGCTAAAGAAAAAGAAGAGGAAACTTCTACTCCTTCAAGACCAACTAGACCAACAGTTTCTAGACCTTCAGTTAGTGGAAATTCAGTTAATACTCGTCCTTCAACATCTACAACAACTGAAGAAACAAAACCAGAAGAAAAGACAGAAACAACAACTACTCAACCGGAAGAGAAGAAGTGGATTAATCAATTCTTACTTACTGTTACTGAACCAAAAATAGGAGAGAAACCTTCTACAGAAGTTAAAGCAGCTTCTGACGGATTCAAAGTTGGAAAAGTTACTTGGAAACCAGATGACAAGACATTTAAAGAAGGCGTTGCATATACTATAAAAGTTATGATTACTATAGATGAAGGCAGAGATCTTCGTAGTGATTATTTTGGATTGGTTAATGATAAACAAGGTTATATGCCTCAAGAAAAATATGAAAAGGATAACTTCTACCTAGAATACACATGGCGTCCTCTTCACAATCCAGTTAACTGGGCAACAGCTTCTAAATGGGCTTTAGAAGAACTTCAAGCTGCAAAAGCAGAAGATATAATTCCAGTTATATTCGATAAAGAAGACTTAACTCAAAACATTACAAGAAAAGAATTTGCACATGTTGCAGTTCTATTATATGAAGAAATTAGTGGAGTATTAGTAAAACCAGTTGAAAAGAATCCATTCACCGATACAAAGGATGAAGAAATTCTAAAAGCATACAACGTTGGTATTACTAAAGGAACATCAGAAACAACATTTGATCCAGATGCTTTAATTACAAGAGAGCAAATGGCTACTATGATGACAAGAGCTCTTTCTGAAGCTGGTATTGACACAACACTAGATAAGAGCAAGATTGAAAAATTCTCAGATGATGCAGACATTTCAAGCTGGGCTACAGATTCAGTTTACTTCATGGCTAATGCTGAAATCATCAAGGGAATGGGAGATGGTTCTTTCGGAGCAAAAGGAAATGCTTCAAGAGAACAAGCTCTTCTAATCTCACATAGAAGTGTTGCAAAATTTAAATAAAATGGTTTATATAAAAAAAGAGAAGCTTAAATGGTAATATTTAAGCTTCTTTTTTTATTAATTAAAAACTATTCAACTACTTGTTCAACCTCACCTGAATCAACTTCTGTAACAACAGGAGTAACAATATCTAGGTTTTCGTTAACTTCAACATCTAAGCCAGCAGCTGATAACTTTTCTTTGAATAAGCTGATAACTTGGTTTGTAGAATAATTGCCTGGGTTTGAAGTTATTTCTCCAACAAGATGATCCATATTTTCTTGTAAATCACTTCTTGATTTTTGAAGTTCTTCAACTCTAGCTTGAGTTTTAGTTAATTCCTCAGCAAGTGTAGCCTTTTCACCATTTATTTTGATAACAAGGCATGTGCTGATTATAAGAACTACTAATAGAAGAACAAACCATATGCTCATCTCAACGACTGGTTTCTTAGCTTCTTCCTTTTCTGCCATTCTGATTCACCTCCCTTTGAGAGTTTTATCTTAAAAGTACATCGTTGTAAAAACTCACAACAAATCAATATATTACAAGTCCATTATATATATAGTTATATTTTTTGTAAACGAAAACATAGTTTTTTTATATTAAATAATTGTTACGCATTTGTTACGATAACTTTTGGGGACACGTTCCAAAAGTTCGCGAACCTTTGGAACGTGTCCCCAAAAGTTGTTGAATAATTGCATTGTTTTTAGTATGATTAGTGTATAAAAGTTTTTATTTAAGAAGGAATTTAAATGAACAAATCTCTAGTAATTATAATAAATAAACTATTATATAAAGTTGGAAAGATTATGAAGAAGGGAAGTAGTAAGCCGGGACAAGTAGCCTTAAAACTATGTCCAGATATTTTATCAAAAATAAAACTTCCTAAAAATGTAATAGTAGTAACTGGTAGTAATGGTAAAACTTCTACCACTGAACTTATATATAATGTTCTTTCAAATAATGGTCTTAGTGTTGGTTGCAATTTAGAAGGTTCAAATCAAACTGAAGGCGTTACAACAATGATTCTAAACAATTGCAATTTAAAAGGTGTTGTTACAAAAGATGCACTTGTTATTGAAAGCGATGAAAGATATTTAAGACACACATTAAAGTTTTTTAAACCTAATTATTTAGTAGTAACAAATTTATATAGAGACCAAATGACTAGAAATGGTCACCCAGAACACATTTTTGAAATCATTAAAGAAGCAGGCTTAGAGGATATTCATTTAATATTAAATGCCGATGATCCACTTTCTTCTTTATATGGATTTAATAGAGATAATGTCACATATTTTGGAATGAATAAAACATCAATATCAAAAACTCAAAATGATGGTTGCTACAATGACGGAATTTATTGCCCAAATTGTAAGCAAAAGATGGAATATGACTATTATAACTATGCACACATAGGCGGTTTTAGATGCCAAAGCTGTGGGCACAAACGTCACGAACCGGATTTTGCGGTAACAGGTATAGATTTAAAATCTGGAGAAGTTGAGATTAATAAAAAATACAAATTAAAGCTTTCAATGCGAAGCATTTATATGGCATATAATTTCTTATCGGCATTTGCTGCCGCTAAGTTAGTTGGCATTGAAGAAGATAAAATTATTAATTCTCTAACAGATTACATCATTAAAAATGATAGAATTCAAAAATTTAAAATAGCTGACCATGAAGGAATGCTTCTTACAAGTAAACACGAAAACTCAATTGCGTATAATCAATCAATTGAGTACATAGTTAAAGAAAATAGGCCGTGTACAGTTGTTGTAATAGTAGACCAAGTTTCAAGAAAATACTACACTTCAGAAACTTCATGGATTTGGGATATTGATTTTGAAAGATTAAATGCTGCTTGCGTTAATAAAATAATTCTAGCCGGCAAATACGTTGATGACTTAATAATTAGAGCTAAGTACTCAAATATGGACAATTCAAAGATTGAGTCATTTGAATCATTAGATGAAATGATGAATTGTGTTAAAGAAAAAGCAGTTGGGGACATATATGTAGTTACATGTTTTACAGACAGAGATAAGTTCATGAATAGAATATAAAAAGGAAGAATAATATGGAAATAAAAATTTTACATTTGCTATATGACTTGATGAATTTATATGGCGAATATGGAAATGTTAATGTAATTAAATATAGACTTGAAAATCAAGGAGCGAACGTAGTTGTTGATAAAAAGACAATAGGCGATGAGATTAATTTTAACGATTATGACTTTATTTATATGGGCTCTGGAACTGAAAAAAATCAGCTTGTTGCTTTGGACTTCTTAAAAAAATACAAAAAAGATTTGGACGAAGCAATTAATAATAAAAAAGTCATTTTGTTTACTGGTAATAGTTTTGAATTATTAGGAAAAGAGCTTACTCTTGAAAACGGAGAGAAGAGAGAACTATTAAATACATTTGACTTTAATGTGGTTCAAAAAAATGATAGAATTATAGGTGATGTAATAATAAAACCAGATTTCATTGAACAAGAACTAGTTGGTTTTATCAATAAACAAGCAGTTATTGAAAGTTATAATTATTTTTCTTCAAAAGTTATTTTTGGAGTTGGAGCAGACGAGAAAAATGAATTTGAAGGAATTCACAAAAATAATTTATATGGAACATATATTATTGGACCAGTACTTGCTAAAAATCCGTCTTTTGCGAAACTAATAGAAGACGAAATAATTAAGAGCAAAGATGAAAATTCTAAATTTAAAGAAGTTGATTATACTCAAGAGGAAAGTGACTACAATATGATTTTGACAGAATTAAAAAGTAGAATGGAGAACAAATGAAAATAGAAAAAGGTACTAAAATCGCACAAACAACTAAATATACAATGATTAGTTTCTTTTTATTAATAGTGATAGGGGGCATTTTGCTTAATTTACCTATTTCAAATATGCCTGGAAAGCCTCATGACCTTTTAAATTCACTATTTACTTCAGCAGCCTCGGTTTGCGTAGCAGGGCTTTCGACAGTTACTGCTGGTGAGCAGTACACGTTTTTTGGACAGCTTGTTATGCTAATTTTAATACAAATCGGTGCGCTAGGTTTTATCTTTATCATTTCATCGATTTTCTTAATTACCAAGAAAAAACTATCATTTAAAAATCAAATAAACATTAGTGAAATTTTAGGCACACCTGAAAGACTAAGTGAAGTTAAAACCTTAATTAGACGAATTATTAAATTTACATTTACTATTGAATTAATTGGTGCATTGATTCTTTTAATTAGATTTGTTCCAATGTTTGGACCTGCAATGGGAATTTGGCAGTCAATTTTCACATCAGTTTCGAGTTTTTGTAATTGTGGATTTGATTTACTAGGCTCAAATAGTTTAATAGATTTTGCAGAAGATTATTTAGTACTTCGGAGTTTGCGGAGTGCAAACCGTGTTAGGAAGTCTTGGATTTATAGTTTGGAATGAAATTTATGAAAAAATAAAAACTAAAAGCGAGAAAAAGTATTCAAATAAAAAGATTTGGTCGACTTTTTCCGTACATAGTAAGATAGTTATTTCTATGCTTGTGTTCATGATAGCTTTTGGTACTTTAGGCATACTAATATTAGAATTTGACAATCCAAATACTTTAGGAGAATATAATGTACCACAGAAGATAGTTACGGCTTTATTTCATGGCATATCAGCAAGGACCACGGGTATGGCAGTACTTGACTTAAAAGGCCTTACTAATAGTGGGAAGTTTTTTACAATAATACTAATGCTTGTTGGTGGCGCTCCTGGAAGTACGGCTGGAGGAATTAAAACAGTTACTTTCGCAGTATTGCTAATAACCATGCTAAGTTCGGTATCTAACAATAAAAACGTTAATATATTTAAAAGACAAATTCCAGAAGAAACAATTAGAAAAGCAATTACAGTTTTGATTAGTGCACTTATTATTATTTCGTCAATGAGTGTAATTTTATCTGCACTAAACCCAGAAATAGCCTTTATAGACATTTTATTTGAAGTTGCTTCTGCACTAGCAACTTGTGGATATTCACTTGGAATTACAACAAGTCTCACAGTAACTAGTAAGGTCTTATTAATTGTAATAATGTATATAGGAAGAGTTTCTACTGTTACCATGGCTATGGCGGTAGCAGGAAAATCATTTAAACAAAGTAATGTAATTAGCTATCCAAAAGCTGACGTTAATGTTGGTTAATTTTTGAGAAGAAGGGTGAATGTAATATGAAGAAGATGGAGCAAATAGCGATAATTGGACTAGGAAAATTTGGAATGACTGTTGCAAAAGAGCTTTCAAAGTATGATTGCGAAGTTATAGCATTAGATTCAGATGAAACCTTGGTTGAAACCTGTGCACCATTTGTTACCAAAGCAATCCAAGTAAACGTTTTGGATGGTGACGCGTTAGAAGCCTGTGGACTTGCCAATTTTGATATAGCCATTATAGGAATAGGCGAAAACATAGAGTCTAGTTTGATGGTTGCTCTAACTCTTAAAGATTTAGGAATTCCTAAGATAATTGCCAAGGCAAGAGACGAAAAACATGCCAAACTTCTTGAAATGATAGGCGTAGATAAAATAATGCAACCAGAGATTGATTCGGCCACAAAACTTGTAGGAAGCCTTACAACCGAGTATGTTTTAGAAAAGCTAGAGCTAGGAAAAGACTTTAGCATGCTTGAAATCTCAGCTCCAAAAGATTGGATAGGAAAGAGCTTCGGAGACTTAGCTCTAAGGCAAAAGTTTGCCTTCAATGTAGTTTGTGTAAAACGAGGAGAAGAAGTCATCTTCCCAACGGCTAACACGGTTTTAGACGAGGGAGATACCTTAATGATTATGTCTCACAACAAGAACCTAGAAGCTCTTGAAAAACTATTTTAAAGCTCTTAAGCGATGGTCAATGACCACCGCTTATTTTTTTCGCTTTTTATGTTGTTAATTGGGCTAAAGTGTTATAAAATTAAGGCAAAATAAAGAGAATTAAAGTGGAGGTAATATGAATAAAAAATGGGAAGCGTATAAAATCGACGAAAGTAAAGTTTTAAAGATTTCTAAAGATTTTAATATTTCTGAATTAATGGCTAGAGTTTTAGTCAACAGAAATATTCCAGAAGAAAAGATTAATAGCTTTTTACATCCTAAAATAGAAGACTTGTTTGATCCGTTTCTTTTTAATGATATGGACAAAGCTGTAGAAAGAATCATAAAAGCTATCGAATCCAAAGAAAAGATTACCATTTATGGAGATTATGATGTTGACGGCATCACAAGTTGTACTGTATTAATCAAGTTTTTCAAAAAGCTTGGTGCAGATGTCACATATCATCTTCCCAATAGACTTACTGAAGGCTATGGATTAAACAACGAATCAATCGAAACAATAAGCAATAATGGCACTAAACTTTTAATTACAGTAGATTGTGGTATTTCTGGCTATGAAGAAGTAGAGTATGCAAAATCGCTAGGCTTAGATGTTATAGTTACGGACCATCACGAATGCCCAGAAGTTATTCCAAATTGTATAGCTGTAATTGATGCTAAAAGAGGCGATTCAACATATCCATTTGCTGGGCTAGCAGGATGTGGTGTTAGTTTCAAATTAGCACAAGCTATTTCTCAAAAAATGAACATACCACAAGAGTCATACTTAGAATACTCAGATATAGTTGCACTTGGAACTATTGCAGATATTGTTCCACTACAAGAAGAAAATAGAATTATAGTAAAGTATGGTCTTCAAAGCATGAAAAAGACCGAAAATCCGGGCCTTAGAGCATTGATTAATTCTTCACAAATCAAGGCAATTGATTCTGGCGCAGTTTCATTTGGACTTGCTCCAAGAATTAATGCTTGTGGAAGAATGGGCCAGGCAGAATTAGCTCTTAAAATGCTTCTTACAGATAGCATTAAAGAGGCTGTAGATATTGCTAATCAGCTTCAAGAAATGAATCGTACAAGACAAGAAATTGAACGTGGAATTATGCAAGAAGCTGTTGAATTAATTGAGAGTCAAAATCTTAACAAAGATAAAATTATTGTTGTAGGTAAAGAAAACTGGCATCACGGAGTTATAGGAATCGTTTCTTCAAAGATTACAGAGATGTATTATAAGCCATCAATTCTAGTTTGCTTTGAAGGCGATGAAGGAAAAGGCTCTGGAAGAAGCGTTGATGGATTTGATCTTCATACAGCACTTTCAAATTGCCAAGATACGCTTTTAAAATTTGGTGGACATGAAATGGCAATTGGCCTTACATTAAAACGTTCACAATTTGAAGATTTTAGAAAAGCAATTTGTGCGTATGCTGAAGATAAACTTCCAGATGATTTTTTACCAACAATTAAATACGATTTAGAAATTACTGCAAAAGACGTTTCTAAAGAAACAATAAATGATATGAAATTATTAGAACCATATGGTGAAGGCAATCCACCACCATTATTTGCATATAAAAACATTAAGGTGGATAGTATTCGTACCTTATCTAACGATAAGCATTTAAAACTTAATGTTAAAGATGAACACAGAATCTTTTCTGCCATTGCATTTAATATGGGCGAAAAGAAAAACAGCATCAGAATGGGAGATAAGGCAGATATTCTTTGTGGAATAGAACTTAACTCATATAATGGAATTGATATGGTTCAGCTTAATATAAAAGATATTAAAAGAAGCATATAGATTTAAATGTAGCATTCTAACTTAAGTGAGGTGAGCAAAATGGCTACAATTCAAGACGTTATTGAAAATGCAAAAAAATACAATAAAAAATCAAACTCAAAGAAAATCCAAAAGGCCTATGACTTTGCAAATGCAGCACATCAGGGCCAACTTAGATTGTCTGGAGAGCCTTATATTATTCACCCTACAGAAGTTGCGTATATCATTACTACACTAGAACTTGATGATGGTGCTATTTGTGCTGCACTTTTACACGATGTTTTTGAAGACACTGCTGTTACTCGTGAAGACGTATCAAAAGAGTTTGGCGAGGACGTTGCAGAAATGGTTGAGGGAGTTACAAAGTTAGGTAGCTTAGCAGCTCAAACATTTATAGATAGAAGAGAAGAACAGGTTGAAAACTATCGTAAGTTTTTCATGGCTATGGCCAAAGATATTAGAGTACTTATGATAAAACTTGCCGACAGACTTCACAATATGCGTACCTTAAAACACTTGCCTTCAGAAAGAAGAATAGCAAACGCAAAAGAAACTCGTATGCTTTATGCACCACTAGCAAATCGTCTAGGTATTTATTCTATCAAATGGGAACTTGAAGATTTAAGTTTCATGTACCTTGAAGAAGAACAATACTTTGAACTTGCTAAGGGTGTTAAGTCAAAAAGAGAAGAAAGAGAAAAATTCATAAATGAAATCATAGAAGAACTTAAAGCCAAAATGAAAGAGGCTAAGATTCAAGCCGAAATCTATGGTAGACCAAAGCATCTTTGGAGCATCTATCGTAAGATGCAAAAAGACCATAAAACCTTAGATCAAATTTATGACTTATTTGCTCTTCGTATAATTGTTAATTCAGTTAAAGACTGCTATGCAGCTTTAGGTTTTGTACATGAAATGTATAAGCCTATGCCAGGACGTTTTAAAGATTATATAGCAATGCCAAAACCTAATATGTATCAATCGCTACATACAACTTTAATAGGTAAAAATGCGGTTCCTTTTGAAGTACAGATTCGTACTTGGGATATGCATAGGGTTGCTGAATATGGTATCGCAGCTCACTGGGCATACAAAGAAAAAGGTGCATCTGTTACTGTTTCAGATGACAAGCTTTCATGGCTTCGTGAAACACTTGAATGGCAAAACGAGACAAACGATGATAAAGAATTCATGAGCAAGTTGAAGTTTGACTTGTTTGATGAAGATGTTTTCGTATTTACTCCTGCAGGAGATATTAAATCTCTTCCTGCTGGAGCAACTCCAATAGACTTTGCTTATTCAGTTCACGAGCAAGTTGGCCACAAAATGGTTGGTGCAAAAATTAATCAAAAGATTTGTCCAATCACTACAGAACTTCAAAATGGAGATTTTGTTGAAATCATCACTTCAGATAGCTCTGCTGGTCCATCAAGAGACTGGCTAAAAATGGTAAAGACATCACAAGCTCGTTCTAAGATTCAAAACTATTTCAAAAAAGCATTAAAAGAAGAAAACACTGCAAAAGGTAAAGAAATGGTTGAAAAAGAGCTAAAGAGAATTGGAATGAGCTTTAGCGATTTGTTTAGACCAGAATGGCTACCAGATGTTTTAGAAAAATACAAATATAACACATTAGAAGATGCATATGCAGCAATTGGATTTGGTGCAATTACACCATTAAAGATTATTACTAGACTTTTAGAAGAATACAAAAAGGTTAATAAAGACCTTGAACTAGAAAAAACAATTGAAGAATTAAAACAAGTTAAGCTAGACAATCGTCCAAGGAGTTCTCGAAACGGAATTATAGTTAAGGGTATAGATAACTGTCTTGTTAAACTTGCAAAATGTTGTAATCCACTTCCGGGTGATGAAATCATTGGTTACATCACTAGAGGTAGAGGCGTTTCAGTTCATAGAGCAGACTGCGAAAATTGTCGTGAATTAATCAATAATGAACAAAGATTAATTGATGTTTCTTGGGAGACTGAGACCAAAGCTTCTTACATCACAGACTTAACTGTTTATGCAAATGATAGAAGCGGTTTACTTGCAGATATCACTTTGGCTTTGAATGAAGTTAAAGCCAATATGGTATCAGTAAACGCCAAAACCACTGCTAATAGGGTTGCAATCATAACTATTGGTGTTGAAGTAGATAGCGTTGATAAGCTAAACAAAATCTTGAAAGCACTTAGAAAAGTAGACTCTGTGTACGAGGTACATAGAAATAAGTAATTATTTCAAAAATGTTAAATTATTGTTTTATATTTTACAATTAATCATTGTAGTATATAATAAAATTATGAAAAACGAGATGAGTCGATGTAGGCTCTAGAAAGGGACGTGATTTAAATGGACGGACAAAATCCAAACATGCAACCAAATTATGGTGGCAATTATGGTGCTCCTCAATATAACAATGGAGGATACAATGCAGGCCCAATGTATGGAAATAATTATCAAGGAGGATATGCTCAAAATCCAAGCAGACTTATGAAGCCTTTGGCCTATGTTGGATATGCACTATTATATTTTGGTATTCCTCTAGTTGGTTTTATATTCCTTATTGTACATGCTCTAGATGATACATATCTAAATAGAAGAAACTTTGCTAGATCATATTTGTGGATGATGCTTATTTCACTTATTATATCAATTGTATTATTTATTATTGGGTTAATTATTGGCTTGATAGCAGCTGCTGCAGCTAATGGAAACTATTAATAACAACAATTATAAAAAGACCTTGGATTTCCAAGGTCTTTTTTGGTACCGGTGGTGGGACTTGAACCCACATGGTTTCCCGCATGATTTTGAGTCATGTGCGTCTGCCATTCCGCCACACCGGCATACATATAATTTTTTTATGCAAATTGTATTGTAACATAGAAATAGCGTTAATATCAAGACTTAATTATATACTTTTTGAAACTGGTTATGTTTGATTAAAATAACGAATTATGTGTTTGTTGTAAGGGCGACAATGTGATTTAGCCCCGCACAAGGAATTTCAAAAGGCTTGTCCTTTTGAACTTCTCACCCTGGGCGGTTTTGGCGGAATCGCCCTGTGACAAACACATAATTCGTTATATAGAATAAAAAAGAGAAATAATAACAGTTTCAAAAAGTATAGATTTCTTGCACTTAGGCAAAATGTATGGTAAAATTCAAGGTGACTAATGATAAAAAGGGAGAGAATCACATGAAAAAATTTATAAAAGTTCTACTTGCTGTATCAGCAATTACAATTATGTTAACAGGATGTGAAACAGGAAAACCAACAAATCCTACTCAGGCACCTCAAAATACGATAGCTAATAAGACAAACACACAAACTCCGGCTCCTACTCCAACTCCTATTCCAGATGTACTAGATACTTGGAGTGGAGAAAAGGCAGAAGCCACAAAAACTGAGCTTACAAAATATGCTACTGAGTCTTTTAATATAGACGAAAAAGAGGCAGAAAGACGTCTTGTTGATTTGGATTTAGATGGCATGCCAGAACTAATCAACATCACTAATGAAGTTGGTGTAAACAATATTCATTTATATGAAGTTTCTAAAGATAAAGTATCTGAAATTGACTTCAAATATGGTCTTTTAATGGGCAATGATGTAGTTGAAATCAGAGAAAGAAATGGAGAAAATCACATTTTTGTTGTAGCTAAGTATGAAGATGGACCATGCTATGAAAGCATGTACATTGTTGAGCTTATGAGAAATGAAGGCAAGATGGCTTATGGAAATCCATTTGGTTATACTTGCAATCAACAAAAAGAAGAAGAACTTCGTAAAGAATTAATGAGTGGAGATAAAGAAGGCAAATTAACTGAAGAAGAAATCTACGCTAAAGCACATACTTTAAAATACTATTCTAAAGGTGAAGAAGTATCAAAAGAACAATTCGATAAAGACTTAAAAGCCTTTGAAGAAGAATACAAATTAATAAGGATAATGGAAACTAAAGATCAACCAAAGGTTACAGTAGAATCTGACGAAGAAGAGTAAGCAAATATTTAGCATGATTCTGTCTATAAAAATGATAATGCCAAATTAGTTTGCTACGATGTAGAAAGGAAATGAAATAAATTGATTACAGACAAAGAATTAGCGGATTTGATTTTTCCAAACATTACAAAAACAATAGAGGACTATGACAAAATGTATCCACCAAGAAATCTTCCAGAGGGAGCAATCGTTACCAGATATGCACCAAGCCCTACAGGATATATTCATATAGGAGCTTTATATCAAAGCTTTGTAGCGCAAGCATTTGCTAGACAAACTAATGGTGTTTTCTATTTAAGAGTTGAAGATACAGATACAAAAAGAACAATTGAAAACGGAATTCATCATATTATTGAAGGTTTAAAAGAATACAATGTTCATTTTGATGAAGGCCCTGTAGATGACGAAAACTCAAAAGGTGATTATGGCCCTTACATACAAAGTGAGAGAAAAGATATTTATCAAGCATTTGTAAAAGCTCTTATTGAAAGAGGTTTAGCTTATCCTTGCTTCTGCACACCAGAAGAACTAGAAGCTATTCGTCAAAAACAAGAAAAGATAAAATCAAGAATTGGTTACTATGGACCTTGGGCTACTTGCAGAAACTTAAGTAATGACCAAAGAGCAGAAAGAATCAAAAATGGTGATCCATATATTATCAGATTAAAATCACCTGGAAGATTTGAAAATAAACGTTCAATAGTTGATGCTATTAAAGGAAAATTGAGTTTCCCAGAAAATGATTTGGATATAGTTATTTGTAAATCAGATGGTCTACCAACTTATCACTTTGCACATTTAGTTGATGACCATCTAATGCATACAACTCATGTTATTAGAGGAGACGAATGGGTTGCGTCGCTTCCTATCCACGTTCAATTATTTGAAATTTTTGGATATAATCCACCAACATATTGTCACATTGCACCAATCGCAAAGATGGAAGATGGAAAAGTTAGAAAGATTTCAAAAAGAAAAGACCCAGAGGCAGCTACTTCATATTATCATGAATTAGGTGTTCCTCTAGAAGCGGTTAAATTATATTTAGGAACTCTTGCTAATTCAGGCTTTGAACCATGGTACACTTCAAATCCTGCAGTAAAAGCAGAAGAGTATGTATTTGAGTTTGACAAGATGTCTAAGAGCCCTGCAATATTTGACTTAAATAAATTAGATTTCATCTGTAAAGAATATATGGCTAAGATTACAGCAAAAGAAGTATATGATGGAACTGCAAAATTCTTAGATGAATTTGATAAAGATTTTTATGCATTATTTACTAGAGATCCAGAGTATTCAACCGCTTTCTTAAATATCGAAAGAGAACAAAAGAAACCTCGTAAAGATATTGGCTACTACTCAGATGTTAAAAAAGAAATGTGGTATATGTTCGACGAATTGTTCACAAACAATTGGGAAGACAAAGAATACAAAGTTGATACAGAGATGCTTAAAGATTACATTGCAAATTACTATGATGCATCCAAGACACAACAAGAATGGTTCGATGATTTAGCTGCATTTGGTGCAAAATATAACTATGCAACAACAAAAGAATACAAAGCTAATCCAGAAGCTTATGCTGGAAGTATTGGTAATATTTGTGAAATGCTTCGTTACGTTGTAACAACAAAACACCAATCACCAAGCTTATATGATATTTTAAGATTATTAGGAAAAGAAAGAATTCTAAAGAGAATAGAAAACTTTAATTAACAAAAGAGGAGGATGTTATATGCACGGTCAACACGAATGTCCAGATTGTCACAACTTTTTAATTTATCAAGATAATGTAGA
>JAEEGL012344582.1_pt1 | contig 20590 bp, 9 predicted proteins | sample 9134231 | NCBI WGS metagenome assembly JAEEGL01 (sample SAMN16246548, study PRJNA631951) | gut metagenome | biome: gut microbiome; feature: rumen; material: fiber-attached | host: Bos | place: Iran: Karaj | collected 2018-10
ACAATTTCATCGTTAGCTTACTGGCTGGAATAGCTGCCTATTGTCTCTTCCCGAAGAAACCGACAATCAACATCCAGTTCTATACTGATAATCAGCTGACTCTCTTCTGATTGTTTTCATCGAACTCACGTTAATATAGCAATTGACCCGCAACCCCGCGAGGGGTGCCGTAACGGCCTCAATAGCTCGATAGCGCCCTCAATCGCTCGATAGCGCGCTCCCAATCCCTCGATAGCGCTCGGCGATTCAGTCGCCGAGTAAACCTTAGCCAGCAGCGCTATAATCGCCTTTTGCTTATATCAAAGGCCCCCTACTGAAGCAGCACCTTATGCCCTGCGAGGACATACAGCCCACGACGGAGAGGACGAGTAGCCGTCCGCCCTTGGAGGTCGTAAATCGAGCACTCTGACAAAGAGGTGCGAGCCGACCTTTCGGCTGGGAGCTGACCGATAGCATCTGGTTGGGCTTGACGCTGCTGCCAAACAGCCAGCATAGCGTACTCTGAGGCAAAAGCCATCTGGTGAAAACCCTTCGTGACTGTGGCATCGCCCCATCCGTCGATGAGGTGAATGGGCAGAAGGCCGTCGCGAAGATGATGCTCCCAAGCGTAGTTGAGGTTGAGCAGGAACGAGTTGAGCGCAGTCGGCGTAGGCGAAGTGTTGTAGGGGGCAGCGTCGACATAGGCACGCATGAGCACATCGTCAAACCACGTGTTGAAACCGCTGGTGGCGACGTCATCAGTAGGCCATAGGCGATAGACGGTGCCGTCGATGCGCTTGCTGCTGGTGAAACGGCTGAAGCAACTGCGCGCAAGGGCATTGAGGTCGTCGAGGTAGGCCGATTCAGAGGTGACGCGATAGAGCTCGGCAGCGCCTGCGAGCATCGTACCGCTGTTGTAGGTGTAGGCCGTACCCGAAGGGCCATTGAGGTCGACATGTTCGCGATAGGTCTCGCGTCCCACTTTGATGTACTGAATCTCGCCTTTGACGGCACCACACATATCCCAGTAGACGCCAGTCGTACGGTTGAGGAGTTTCTCCTTCTGCCAATCGTAGATCTTACGGGCCATCTCGAGGTAGACATCGGAATGACGTCGCATGACATTGGCGCGCGTACCATCAGGCTGGATGTAATAATAGCGGAGGTCCTCGGCCTCATCGTCGGCACGATAGATGTCGGCCAACCATACGAGAGGCTGAATCAAAGGGGCATTGGAGCAGGAATGCTTGGAATTATAGCCAGGCCCCCAACTGATGCCTCCGTACTCGTTGCCTGCAGCATCGAGGCAGCAATCCCAACCATCGATGCAGTAGTTGGCCAGCATCGTAGCCTCCTTCAGGTAGTCCTCGTATGCCGTCAGACGATAGGCGCGTATGAGCTCACGACAGAGCCACATCTGATCGTCGTAGACGTTCTCGATGCCTTTGACAGCGGCCGTCCCCATAGTGCCTGCCCGATGAACGCCATAGATGGTCCAGCGGGCCACACGCGCATAGGAATTGAGGACATAAGTGCCTGCGTAGTAAGCGAGGTTATCGTAAAGTTGACGCAGACGCACGACGAAACGATCGTGGTTCTGGGCATAAAGGTCGGGAGCCTCGTCACGCAGCAACTCAAGGGCTTCGAGAACGGAGCAATGGGCCTCGAGGGCAGCAGTATAAGGCCACACATCGGCCGTACCATTGCCCTGACCTGTAGCGGTGTCGTAGGTGTCGTACATGCGAAGGCTGTTACCGACGAAAGATTTCTGCATCGTAGCATCAGTCAAAGCAATCGCACGCTGGAGCGACTCGATAGCAGAGGAAGAAGAGGATCCTCCCCCCGCCCCTGGAAGGAGGGAAGAAGACCCTCCCCCCGCCCCTGTGAGGAGGGAAGAAGACCCTCCCCCCGCCCTCCCTTGTAGGGAGGGAGCGGTTACCTGCGCTGGCAGAAGGGTGGATGTTAATATTAGGATGAATGCGAATAGGATTCTTTTCATTGTACTCTTTGTTATCATTTCTTGATAGGTAATCGCTCCCTCCCTACAAGGGTGCCAGGAAGAAAAAACTGAATGTTCTTTCTGGACTGGTTCGGGGGGTGGGTTTTCGGGGAAGGGTCCTCAGGGAAGGGTCCTCGGGTGAGACTCCTTTCCTTTATTTTTCGTTCTCCCTACTAAAGCTATAAGGAGCAGCCTCCGGACTGATGCCGCGCGATTTGTTAGGGGTGGAGTCGAGATCGAAATGGATAACGCCGCCAGCGGTGAGCTCATCATGACGCAAGTAGTTGCGGTCGTACGGCTGACCGTTGAAGGTCATACGCTGGATGTAAGGCGCAGTTCCGACTGGGGCACCCGCTGGGGCTGTAGCATCGATCGTGAGGGTCTTGCCTGAAGAGAGGCTGACGGTGGCCTTGCGGAAGTAAGGCGTGCCGAGGGCATACTCACCCGAGCCGGGACAGACAGGATAGAAGCCGAGGGCTGAGAAGACATACCAAGCTGAGGTCTGACCGTTGTCCTCGTCGCCACAATAGCCGTCAGGGGCTGGCGTGTAGAAACGATCCATTACTTCGCGCACACGCTGCTGTGCCTTCCAAGGTTCGGCTGCCCAGTCGTAGAGGTAGATCATGTGTTGGATGGGCTGGTTGCCGTGAGCATAGTTGCCCATAGCCATAATCTGCATCTCGCGAATCTCGTGAATGACGCCGCCGTAGTAGCTCTCGTCGAAGAGGGGCGGCACATTGAACACGGAGTCGAGCATCTGGACGAAGACGTCCTTACCGCCCATGAGACGGATGAGTCCTTCGGGATCGTGGAACACCGACCACGTGTAGTGCCAGGCATTGCCCTCGGTGAAGGCATCACCCCACTTCAGCGGCGAGAACGGGCTCTGGAACGTGCCGTCTTCATTGCGACCACGCATGAGCTTTGATTCGTTGTCGAACACCTTCTTGTAGTTCATCGCATGTGCGCGGAAAGGTTTCAGTTCCTTTTCCTTCTTCCCGAGCTTGCGGCCGAGCTGATAGATGCACCAGTCATCGTAAGCGTATTCCAGCGTGCGGGCTACGCTCTCGTTGATGCCGACGTTGTAGGGCACATAGCCCAGTTTGTTGTAGTATTCAAAGCCCAAACGCCCAGTTGAGGACACCTGGGGATGAACGGCGTTGGCCCCGTGAACGACAGCTTGCCAAAGGGTCTCAATGTCGTAGGGGAAAGTTGACGAGTTATTAGTTGACGAGTTGACAAGTTGTTTGCTTTGAGGATTCAATTTGTCAACTTGTTTACTCGTAAGATTATCAACTAATTTCAGGTAGGCATCTGCGACGACAGAGGCGGAGTTGTTACCTACCATACAGCCGCGATGTCCTGGGCTCGCCCACTCGGGCAGGAAACCGCTCTCCTTGTAGCAGTTGACGAGGCCCTCCTGCATCTGGACGTTCATCTCGGGATAGACGAGGTTAAGCAGGGGGAACAGGCAGCGGAAGGTATCCCAGAAGCCCGTGTCGGTGAAATAGCGGCCAGGCCGAATCTCGCCTGTATGGGGGCTATAGTGAATGGGCTTCCCGTCGGCTCCATACTCGAAGAAAGCGCGAGGGAAGAGGACGGAGCGATAGAGGCAACTGTAGAAAGTGCGCAGGTGGTCGATATTTTCGTCCTCGACACGAATGCGTCCCAGAACGTCGTCCCAGCGCTGCCGGCCGGCAGCACAGACCTCGTCGAAAGAACGGTCGCCCAGTTCCTGAAGGTTTCGCTCAGCCTGCTCGTAGCTGATGAAGGACGAAGCGATGCGCAAGGTCACTTGCTCGCCACGTTTCAGGGAAGGGAAGCCGACAACGCCGATAACGTGATTGTCAGCCATCATTACTACGTTTTCCACGAGTTTGTCGCCACCGTGTTTGTCGCCATAGATGGCCGAGAAGGCAATAGGATGTGAGAACTCGATGACGAAGTAGTTCTTGAAGCCTTCGGGCACACCACCGCTGTTCTTGGTGGTATAGCCCATCACACGACGCTTGCTCGCATCAATCTGCAGGCAGGAACCACCATCGAAGGGGTCGATGACGATGCGAGCCTCAGAGGTCTCGGGATAGGTCAACCGCATAATGGCAGCTCGCTCGGTGGGGGCGAGTTCGGCGGTGACGTCCCAGTCGGCCAAGTAGACCTTATAATAATAAGGTGTGGCAACCTCAGCCTTATGACTGAACCACGATGCACGATCGTTCTCACGGAAGACGGTGCGCGTGGTGGGCATAATCGAGAACTGTCCGTAGTCATTGATCCAAGGTGATGGCTGGTGGGTCTGCTTGATGCCGCGGAGCTTGTCCTCGGTGTAGACGTAGGCCCATCCGTCGCCCATTCGGCCCGTCTGAGGAGTCCAGAAGTTCATACCCCAGGGCAGAGCGATAGCCGGATAGGTATTGCCCGTCGATAGCGAGTGTTTGGACATTGTGCCGACCAAAGGCGAGACGTAGTCGACGGGATTAGAGACGGCTGCGCCGCTGTTCATGAGAAACAGCAGCGCAGTCAGTATAGAGCGTGTTTTACCACTGAATAGCTTGGTCTTCATTCGGAATCTGGGTGTTGAGTTGACGTTCGAGCGTGAGGATACCTTTGACTGTGTATTCCATCGGATAGCCATCAACCGATGTGTAGTCAGTGTAGTTGTACTCGATGCCGCTGATGATGACGTAACGGTGCATGAGCCAAGGCTGTACCTCATCGGCCTGTTCGTAGATACGATAAGAGGCTTTCCCCGTGTTGACAAAACCATTCTTCTCAGCATTATCAGACGAGAGCTCAATATGTCCGATGTTGGGGTTCATCTCATCGGGGATGAACTTGAAGAACACCTTGTAGTTCTGGCGGTCTACACGTGTTTCATCGATGTTGCCGGCGTAGAAGAAGATGGTATTCTCGTCAACCACATAGCCGCGGGCTGTTTCCATACCCGTAGCGTTTGTTGGGTCGTCGGCGTTGGTGATGGTGAGCGTGGTAGCTGAATAGTTGCCCGAATAGTCGTTGTAAGGATAAATGCGCAGCATCGCTTTGGCGTAGTTCTTACGGGGATGAGGCGTATAGCTTTCGTCGCTTTTGATCTCGATGGGCAGCACCCATTTGTCCTTGAGGTCGATGCCGTTGAAGTCGAACTGAATCTTGAGCAACGCGATATCCTGCCCCTTAGGAATGTTGAGTGAAGCGGGATAAGTGGCGAACTGGCTCATATCCTTGTAGTAGAGGTCTACGATGTCAGAACGATAGGAGGGCGACCCGAAGCGCTCAACGTTGAGAATGTCAAGGGTGTCGCTGTGTCCGAACTGAATGACGAGGTCGCGGTCGTTATGGGTGGTGCCGCTGACGATGACGGGGAGTTCGTAGTGGGAGATACCATTCTTGCCGTAGAGGGGCTTGCCTTCGTCGTCGTGGCGCGTGAAAGGAACGTAGACGGCGGTGACACCGTTGTCGTTCAGCGGAGCCTTGAAACTGATGAAGTGCTCGTACTGCTCCTCTTTCCACTCATCGTTGCAGGAGGTGAGCACGCCACCCGTGACGGCAACTCCGGCAAGGAATAGTAGATTGAATATCTTGGTCTTCATAACTATCTGATTATAATAATTCTATTTATGAAATGTAGCCACCCTCCCCTCTTAGAATGGAGGGGCCGGGGGAAGATTTTTTAATCGTTGTACGTCCAACCAGGGTTCTGAACGAGGTTCTTGTTACGCTTGAGGTCGGTGTGCGAGATGGGCCAGAAGTACATCTTGTCGTTGAAGTTGGCGGAGAGGTTGTAGACAGGGATGACCTGCATGAACTCGTCGCGCTTGGCTACCGTCTGGAAGACGTTGAGGCCATAGACGCGTTTGTTCTCCTCGACGGGAGCATCCATCCAACGACGAAGGTCGAAGTAGCGCTTACCTTCGCCCATAAACTCAATCATGCGTTCACGCTTGACCTTAGCACGGAAGGCATTGACGTCGGCATACTCGTCGGCCGTGTAGTCGTGCAGTCCGGCACGGATGCGTACAGGCTGAATGCCCTTCTTCATCTCGTCGATGTTGCGACTGATGATCATATCCTTACCCTGCCAGCTCTTGATGGTGTAGCTCTGGGTGAGTTCATTGAGGCATTCTGCGTACATCAACAGGATGTCTGCATAACGGATAGCAGGTTCAAACTTAGTGCGAAGATGACCATAGTCATGCTGTGCATCGCGGTAGTCATCGGGATGATAGAACTTCTTGATGCCAATACCCGTACGGAGATAGGAGAAAGCATTAATGTAGCCGTTACCACCACCACGATAGTAGAATACCTGAGCGTTGCGCTGTGACTGTGTGGGATTCTGCAGTTGCTCCCAGTAGCTTCCACTGAAGCCTACGCTGGCATAGAAGCGCGGTTCACGACGGACATACTGCTTGGAAACATTCATACCTGGATAAGCACGCAAATCCTGCGAGAGCTCGGGATAGTCGCCGTTGTTGATCTCGCTGCGTGAGGTCCAACCTGTGGCGCGTTCCTCGCTGTTGCCCATATCGTTGCCGTCGACGCCGTCCTGACGCCACTCACGATACATACCGGGAGCATCCGAGCCGTCGCGCATATAGTAGGTGTCGCACATCTTCTGAGTCATTCCGTGTGTGTTCCAACCGTTGATAGAGACGGGCATCGAGTGGGCCACCATAGCACCGAGGCCATTGTCGTTGTCGCCCATACTCATATTGGAACCACGAGTGAAGATGAGTTCAGGATTGTCGGCTGCGCTGGCAGTACCATTGAAGAGGTCGCGATAGGAGAGATAGGGATCGACATCCTTCCATCCATTCGGCCAGTTGTTCTCGGAGAAGACAGGGTCGTAGTCGGGCGTCACCGTCTTGGGGCGTCCGTCTGTAGGATCAGCGTTGTAGCCAGCGTGATAAAGCTCGTAGCCTCCGAGGTCCATCACATCCTTGCAGGCAGCAGCAGCGCGAGCCCACTTCGACTCGTCGTAGTTGAGCGAAAGCAGAGGCGTGCCGTCGAAGTTGTGCAGGTTCTTCGCGATGTTGTCGGTGACGTTGGAGGGATGATGTCCATTCTTGAGCTGTCCATTAGCCAACGGGCTGGCAGCGTAGGTCAGCGCGATAGCACGTGTAGCTAAGCAGGCGCCGCGCGTCGGACGGGCGATATTGGCTTCGTCACGCTTGTTAGTCCAGCGGGGAGAAATCTCGCTGGCGGCCTTCACCATCTCGTCGGCGATGTAGTTGGCACACTCCTCATAAGTCGAACGTGGAGTTGCGAGGTCATCATATTCGAGCGTGTAGTCGGCACCTTCGTCGGGCATGATGGGTATAGGACCGAACTTGCGCAGGAGCAACCAATAGTAGTACGCACGAACGAAGCGGGCCTGACCCTTCTTGTCGAGACGATCCTCCTCGGTGAGGTCGGTGTTCATGTCGATGTTCTTGATGAAGATGCTGGCCTGATAGATACCTTGATAGCTACGCACCCATGCGTCCTGACCGACGGCCTCAGTATAGCCGCCCTCACGGAACGTGTTGTAGGATGTGAAGCCGCGGTCCTTAGCATCGCCGTAAGCATAGTCACGGTCGCCGTAGTAGATGTCGTCGGCGAAGCAGAAGGGATTCCAAGCTGCATTCTCACCGCCCGTACCGCCCTTGGAGCAGACCTCGAAGTTGGAGCCCGTCAAGAACGAGAAAGCGTGTGCGAGCCACTGGTCGACCTGTTCGCGGTCGGTAAAGACGCTCTCGAGCGTCTTGCGGTCGCCGAAGTATTTGTCGGAGTCGAGGTCGGCACAAGCCGTCATGAATCCAGCCACGCAGACTATCGACAACACATATTTAGCAATAATCTTTTTCATAATCTTCATGCCTTAATATTAGATATTAACTTGCAAACCGGCTGTGATGGCCTTCGTGATCGGATAGTCCTCACCACGAGGTTGCAGGGATTCGGGATCCCACGTGCTGAACTTCTTGTGGAGGAAGAACAGGTTAGTGGCTGCCACATAGACGCGGATATTGGAGAAGTGAATCTGGTTGACGATATGCTTAGGCAGCGTGTAACCGATGTCGAGGTTCTTCAGACGGAGGTAACGACCATCGCGCAGCCAGAATGTACTGTTGCGATCGTTGTTGCTGTTGCCGCCGTAGCTGAGGCGCGGATAAGTAGCATTGGGATCTTCGTTGGCCTGAATGCCAATCTTGGCAGCTGTCTCGCTGTCTACCCAGCGGTTGTCGAGCTGACCCTTGAAGATGTTACCCCACTGGCTCTCGCTGAAGGCCCAGACACACTTGCCGTAGGTCGAGAAGGTGCTCTTGCCAGCTCCCTGAAGGTGGAGGTTGAAGTCGAAGCCCTTCCACGTGACGCTCACGCCGAGACCGTAGATGAGGCTGGGACGATCGGTGGCACCGATGGCACAGACGTCGCCGTTATTGACCACGCCGTCACCGTTGACGTCCTTGTACTTGATATCACCGGGCTGCACGGTACCGAACTCCTGCGTCGGGCTGTTGCGGATGTCGTCGTAGTCCTTGAACAGGCCTTCAGCGATGAGACCGCGAACCTGATTGACGCGATAGCCGTACTGGTTCTGGTAGCCGTAGACATTGTTCTCTTCGTCGTACTCCTCAATCTTGTTCTTGCTGTAAGTGATATTGCCGCGAACGGTCAGGCCTACCTGCCCGAACTTGTCGTTGTAGGAGAAGTTGCCGTCGAAACCGCGAGAGCTGACAGCGCCCACGTTGGCCTTCGGGTAGTTCCAGCCATTGTTATCCCAATACTCCAGACCAACGGTGGTCGGCAGGAAGCGGCGCTCCTGGAAGATGCCTGTACGTTTCTCGTCGAAGTAGTCCATCGTCAGCGAGAAGCGGTTGTCGAACAGAACGAGGTCAATACCGAGGTCGTTCTTCGTAGCGACTTCCCAAGTGACGTACTCAGAGGCTACCTGACGATAGCGGATACTGCCGTAGCTGTTGGTTCCATTCTGGCCCCATGTGTAGCCGTTGCCACTGGCCTCGAGGGTGTAGAGGTAGGGGAAGCGGTTGCTACCCGTAGCGTCAGAACCTACGCGACCATTGGAGAAGCGAATCTTGAACATATCAATCCACTTCACGTTCTTCTTGATCCAAGGCTCTTCGCCTACGTTCCAAGCTACCGACCAAGCGGGGAAGAAGCCCCAGCGGTGGCCGTCGGCAAAGTTCTCAGAACCGTTGTAACCGAAGTTGAAGTCAGCGAAGTAGCGCGAAGCAAAGTTGTAGGTGAACTGAGCAGCCAGGCCCTTGTTCTTGCGCGAGACGGAGTTCTTGATATCCGAGCCCAGGTTCTGCGTCGAGATGTCCTGATCCTCAGTGAACTTCACGTTGGCGGCAAAGTTGTGGTAATCCCAGAACTGACGGTCCCAGTGGAGCAACAGGTCGAGGAACTCACGACGCGAACCGCTGTTGGCGCTCGACTGCGTCATATCCTGGACCGACTGCACCTGCTGGAAGTCGAGCTGACCGGTCTCGGTGTTGCGCGAGCGGGCGGCATAGAGGGCAGGCAGGCGGTGGTGCTGGATGCTGTTGTTATTATAGGTGTCGTAACCAAAGCGGCCGGTGAACCTCAGGCCCTTGGTGATGAACTTGAGGTCCTGCTCAAGGGTGATGTTCGTCTGGATGTTGTTCTGCCACTCGGTATTGTAACCCGTCTGTGTGGAGCTGACCCACGGGTTGATGTAGTTCTCGTCGAGCTTATAGACGGTCACACCGTTCTCTTCTGACTCATTGAAGACACCCTTTGCAGGGAACAGACCGTTGCTGTAGAGCACAGGGGTGTAGAGCGGGTTGTAACCGAACATCTGGCCCCAGACCCTATCGTCGCCGATACCCGGGGAGTTACGCTTGTTCAGGTTTCCGCTGATACCGAACTTCAGGACGGAGGTCTTCGTGACATCGACGTCGACGTTCATACGATAGTTCCAGCGGTCGTAGTTGGCATTGGTGTCGTAGCGCTCGCGCAGGGTCTTATCGGTCTTGTACATACCTTGATCCTGCGTGTAGGCCATCGAGACGTAGTAGCGAGCAGTCTCGCCACCGCCGCTGATGTTGAGGTTGGCGCGATAGCTCATGGCGCCGTCCTTCAGCAGGAGATCCTGCCAGTCGACGTTCGGATAGAGGTCGGGGTCGAGGCCGTAGCGGATGATGTCGAGTTCGACAGGCTGATAGAGCACGCCGAGGTTGCGGGTGACGCGTGCTTCGTTCAAGTATTTGGCGTAGTCGAAACCGCTGACGAACTCAGGCGTGATGGTGCGCGTGTTGTAGGAGGTCTCGAACTTGGCGTTGATGTCGACCTTGCCAGCACGACCGTGCTTCGTCGTGATGAGGACAACGCCATTAGCGCCCTTCGAACCGTAGATAGCGGTGGCAGAGGCATCTTTCAGGACAGAGAACGATTCAATATCCTCGATGTTGATGTCGTCAAGATTCTCGCGCTCGAAGCCGTCGACCAGGATGTAGGCCGAGTTGCTGGCACCGAAAGTGGAGATACCGCGAATCCAGAACTCCGAGGTGTTCTTACCGGGCTGACCTGATTTCTGAAAAGCGAGCACACCGGCTACGTTACCGGCGAGGGTGTTCGTGATGTTGGACGTGTTGAAGTGCTTCAGCTCTTCCATCTTCACGTTGGTGACGGCACCCGTCAGCGTAAGTTTCTTCTGGGCCTGCATACCTGTGACGACGACCTCGTCCATAGCGCTGACCTTCGATTCAGAGAGGGTGACATCTACCGTCTTCTGATCCTTAACGAAGACCTCCTTGCTCTCGAAACCCATGTAAGAGAATACCAGCGTCTTGTACTGCTCCATCTTAATGGTGTACTGACCATTGGCATTGGTGATGGTGCCAAGACCTTTACCGTCCTTGACGGTGACGTTGACGCCTGGCAGAGGGCCTGTGTCATCGCTGACGACACCCGTAATAGTGACTTCCTGCTGTGCCATAGCTGCGAAAGCCGTACCGAGCAGGAGTATGATAGTTGCTATATATTTTTTCATAGTGGTCGGGGGCTTTACTGTTGAAGTGGAATAGTCTCCTCTTTAGGTTCCGTAGATTCGAGGTTCTCCTCCATCGTGATGGTTCGGATGCAGAAGTTACCCGTGTCGAGGATATAGAAAATCAAGGTGTTCTGGCCTGTGATGGCATCGCGGTGGACGTCATTCACGAGGCCTGTGGGACGATGGAAGCGTGCGAAGTCGCGCAGCTCGCCATTCTCATTACCATAGGTCTGGCCGTCAGCGTGTGTGGCAGCGCTACCGCCAGCATAGGTCTTGACGATGCCTTCGGGGGTGAGCAGACGGATGGCATCGTTGCGGCTATCGCAGAAGTAGAAGTCGTAGATGTCGTCGTTGCCGGCGGCCTCATATTCTTCGTTCTTCACGAATGTGCCCTGATAGGGGCGGCGCAGACGTGCGCTCTTACCTACGCCATCGGTGAACCCTTCAGCACTCATGTCGCCTGCGATGACGTAAGGAGCAGAGAACTTCTTGGTCTTCTCGTCGTAGTCGGTGCGCAGGATGTAGTTGCGGTTGATGACAACGATGTAGGCGAACTTACCAGAGGGATGGATGTCAATCTGGAACTCCCAATAAGTATCCTGTACGGTGAACAGAATCTCGAAGGCCCCGGTGCCGGAGCTGGCGCCTGAAGCGGCGTCAAAGAGATTGTTGTTCACGTAGGGGTCCCAAGTCATGCGAACGCCATCTTCGTTGGGAATGAGCGTATCCCAGTATTTCTCCATATCGAGGCGGATCACTTCGCCCTTCTGATAGCTGGTGAAGTAGAGTTCGCCATTGACGGGGTGCAGGCTGGCGCCGTTGCACTGACGATAGTTGGCCAGCTGACGCACCTGGGAGTTACGGCTGAAGTTGCCGTCGGCGTCACGGTCGACGATATAGACTGAGTGAGCACGATAGTTGCTGTCGTCGTTATCGGCCGAGATAATGAGGTGCTCACGCCAACGCTTCTGTTCAGGAGTGGCACGTTCGACCCATCCTTCGGGGGCACGCCCGACGATGACGGTGTCGCCATCCTCGTTGATTCTCGTTTCGAAGGAACCATCGGCATTATAAGCAAAGGGGTCGACGGCGAAGTCGATAGTACGCAGGCGCTCGTTGGAGAACATCGAAAGCGGCAGAATGGTCTGCACGGTTTTCTCCTTCAGGTCGAGCAACTGGATGCCGTGGGCCACGACGCCGAAGTGGGGTTCCTGGTCATAGACGATGAACAGGTGATCGTGGTTGTAGGGCGAGAACTGCATGACACCATCGTTCTTGAAACCGCTGACGCCTTCGATGCTACTGGCATACGAACCATCTGCCCAGACGACGTCGGACTCACGTTCATAGAACTTACCGCACAGACGTCCTACGACCATCTTACGCTCGTAGGTGAAAGCCCCTGCGGCCTTGCCCGTCTTACCGCCAATCTCGACAGAGACGGAGCCTTTCAGCGTCGTACCTTCGACCTGGTCATAGGCAGCGCTGGGAACGTAGGCATAGAGCGCCTCGCTGCGGCAACTCACGACGACGGCATCTTTGCCGCCAATCTTCACGTGAACCTGCGAGGTGTCATTGCCGAAGTTTGAGCCCTTGATGCAGATTTGCTGGCCCACACTCCCCGAAGTGGGGGTGAACTCAGTGATCGTCACTGGCTTCGACGGGTCGAAGGGTGCCGACGACTGAACGCCATAATAGTCCTCGACCGTGGTCGAAGACTCGCAACCGATAGTTGCTGAGCCTACAAGCACGGCGGTGATGAGGACCAATGGCGAGAATGCTTTGCTTTTCAGTCTCATTCTCATAGCTAAATCAGTTTTTAGGTTATTGATGATTATTTTGCTTGCTTGTCAACGAGGACACGCATCCAGTGGCCGGCGATGACCGAGCGGGCTTTGAAGCCGACCATCAGACCTGTCTTCGTGTCATACCAGTCGCTCGTCGGGACGCGCGAACCGGTCTCGTTCATATAATCGTAGAGCGGAGCGACGAACTTCAGGAAATCGTCCTTGTCCTTGGCCATACCGGCCGTCCACATGATCCAGTCGCTCTTCGTGTAGTCCTTGCGGCAGTCGAGGGGCAGGCCATAACGGTTCTGCTGCGTCAGGTAGTACTGCACGTCGCGCTCCATAGCGTCGTTGGGGAAGAGGTTGGTGCCCCAGAGCTTATCCCAGATCATGTTGTACTTCTGACTCCAAGTGTTCTCGCGGTCGAAGGCCAGACGGTAGTGGTCGCCTTCGCGAGCGTCCTGCTCCCATTTCACGGCCATCTCTTTGGCGCGAGTCATATACTTGTCGGCGGTGCTTTGGTCGCCCTTGATGCGAGCCATCTCAGCATAGCCGGCAACGCCCATGATGGCCTTGACGCTGAGGTTGCAGTTGTGAGCCCAATGGCCTGCGAAGTCGTCGGTGCAAAGCTGGTTGGCAGGGTCCTGACCGTTCTCGGAGAGGTAATCGGCCCACGTCGTGATGACATCCCAGTACTTGTCGACATACTTCGTGCTGTTCTCGATGCGGCAAATCTGAGCAGCCAGCGTCAGCATATTGCCAGCTTCCTCCAGCGGCATATCGCCGCCGTACACCTGACCATTGGCAATAGGATAGGTGCCCAGGTCGTGGGCGGCGAAGGGTTTCGTCCAACGGCCGCTCAGACTATAGTCGAAGATGGAGGTCATCTGTGCCTTCTGCAGCTCGGGATTATAGGCCAGGAAGAGGGGCGACTCAGGATAGGTCAGGTCAACGGTGTTGACGCAGCCGTTGGAGTTGTTCTCCTTCGAGAAGAAAAGCAGGTTGCCATCCTCGTCCTTGAAGAGCTTGTGGGCTGCGATGACGTGGCGATAGGAAGCGGAGAGCACTTCGGCATACTTCTTGTCGCCAGCCTTCATAGCGTCATCGTAGATCATCTTGTCGAACTCGCGGCAGCGCTTCATGATGCTAGCGTAGTCCTTGTTCAGACGGCCGAACATATCGAAGATGGTAACCGCGCCTTCGTGAGCCCAGTAGCCCTTGTAGCGCTTGTACATATATTCGATGTCGAGCACCTCGTCGTAGCCGATCATCATGTAGCTTGCGGCCTTGTCCACGGCGCCCATGTCGTTGCTGAACACCAGCTGGTCGCCTTCGGCCAGCGCGACAGTGCCGTTGATGGCGGGGATGTAGAGGTAACCCCAGTCGATGCAGATACCATCGCCCTTCTTAGCCAAGATAGGCTGGTCGATGGTACCGCTCTTGGCGTACTGCACACCGCCCTCGGTGACAATCTCAGAGCGAGTGGGCTGCGACGCCTTGTTCAGCACCAACTCACGTGCAGCGCTGATTTGCATCTTCACCTCGTGCTTCTTGCCGTCGGTGGCTTTCACCTGATAGGAGATGTAGTTGATGGGAGCAGAGAGCAGGTCGTAGTCGTCAATCAGCATGGGAGCGGTGAAGACAACCTTCAGTTCCACAGGTCCGCACGCGAACGTATAATAAGTGTTCGTGGCCAGCACGCTGACGCTCTTCTGCTCGGCAGTCGTCACAGAGGTCTTCTCGCTCATGTTCTTGAAGAGTCCGAAGTCGGTGTAGGCACCGCCTGTCGTGTTGTGGCAGTGGGCAGCTATCACGTTCTCGCCTTCATGCAGCAGGCCTTTCAGTTCGCCATCCAGATGCAGGCGCACGCCGTCCACCCACGTCTCGCCCGTGTCGGCCACCTTCGTGCCGTTCACATAGAGTTCGAAGACATCGTCGTGAGAATAGATCATCCAGAGGTCTTCCTTCAGGTCGTCAGCGGTGAGGTTTACGGCGCGACGCACGTAGAGGTCGCTGTTGAGGTCGCTCCAATGGGTGCGTACGAAATCGAGCCCGTCGGAGCCCCAGGCGGCACGTCCACGCTGCCAGTCGGCAGGAACGAACTCAGGACGCTGCCAGCCGTCGCGCTGAACGGCGCGAGTATAGTCGGCTTCCCAAGCCGCTTCGTCGGCCATCGGAGCGATGCTCTTCAGAACGAAGCGCTCAGCGCCCATCCAGCGATAAACGGTGCCGTCCACAGTGAGCAGGCCCTCAAGGGGCTTCTCGTCGTTGGTCCAATGGCGAGTGGTGCCGTCGGTAAGCTTGTCGTAGGGCGACCAGATGGAGAAATAGGGGTCAGAGACAACCAACGGCACGGAGGGTGCACGGAGAACTGTGGCCGCATAGGGTTCGAAAATCTCGTCGGCGGGCACTCGGCCTGCCTGACTCGAGCAACTCGTGCCGCACAGCATCGCAACGGCGGCTACAAGAGTTGTCAGGGAAGGGAATTTCTTCATAATCTTATGGGTTAAAATTGGTTTTCCACTGCAAAATTAGACTATTATTTAATAAAAGATTGCCAAATTCTCTTCAATTCACGAAAAAATCCGTTCATCCTACACTTTTCATACCCACGATGCCTTTTCTTGGCTGAAAATTTGCCTCTGTTGCGAACTCTTCCTATCTTTGCACCGCAAAAATCATTTTCCGCTCGATGAAGAAGAATCACCCATCATCTTCTGTGCCAGCCTCGCGCTGCACACCCTCGGCAGCTTGCCGTACCATCGTTCTGCGCGCGTGTCTGCTCTCCCTCCTGACGGTCTTCGCCGCCTGCAGCCACCAGCAACAGGAGCCCACCGAGTCGCTTCTCCTCTTTGAGGACGGGAGCTATCCTCATGCCTGCTACTACAAAGGTACTTATTATTTCACCCATCAATCGCCACGCGACGACATCCGCCTGTCTTCCACGCCCGACCTCACCCACTTGCCCGATGTCGCCGAGACGGTGATCTTCAGCGGCGACTCGATGGGCCTCTACCACATCTGGGCGCCCGAGATCTACCGCCTGCACGATCGCTGGTATATCTATTTCGAGGCCGACGACAACAACACCGACAACCACCAGCTCTACGTCATCCAGTGTGCTGGCGACGACCCATTGCACGACCCTTGGACCCTCTGCGGCACGCTGCGCACCAACGACGAGTGGAACTATGGCATCCATCCCAACGTGCTCGAGGTGAACGGCCAGCTCTACCTGCTCTGGTCGGGGTGGCCTAAGCGCCGCGTGGAGCACGAGACGCAGTGCATCTACATCGCCAGCCTTAGCGACCCTTGCACCGTCTCGTCCGAACGAGTGCTCCTCTCGCGTCCCGACTACGAGTGGGAGCGTCAATGGATCAACCCCGACGGCAGCCGCTCGGCCTACCCTATTTATGTCAACGAGAACCCGCAAGCCTACCTCTCGCCCGATGGACACAAGGTCTGCGTCTGCTATTCGGCCAGCGGCATTTGGACGCGCTTCCACGTCTTGGGCATGCTCACTGCCTCTGCCAACGCCGACCTCTTGGATCCCTCGTCTTGGACCAAGTCGCCCGAGCCCATCCTTGTGGACGATAACCTCTACGGAGCTTCCAACATCTGTATCATTCCTTCCTCATCCCCAGACAGCGCCGTCCTACTCTTCGATGCTCTCTGGGACGATGAACACCACCAGATGCAACGCAGTATCTTCCTCAAGACCATTCGCTGGAGTCAACAGGGAACACCCGCCTTCAAGGAGTGAACAGGCGCTCCGCACCATTTTTACAATGAACAGTGGACAGTGGACAATGGACGGTGGACAATGGACCGCTCGACTCAAAGAGACGCTTGAAACTTCCTGAGCTTGTCGAAGGACACTTCAAGAATGGGTACGTCTTGCGCGCATGCGCGAACATTATTTTGAAAAAGAAACAAGGAAACACCGCCAACGAGGCCTAACCCTCCGACGATTAGGCGCTATCGTTGCGGTGTTTCTGTTACTTAAGGGCCGCCTTCATAGCCGCAAAATGCATGTTCAGCTGCTGAATGACATCCGATGCTGAACGTAAACGCTCCACGAATTGACGTTAACGTTTCGACGTCTATACGTGAAGGCTCACGCGTATATACACAAAGACCCTCACGTATATACGTAAAGGGTGACACGTATATATGTGAGGGCCATCACGAACGTTCGAAAAGCCTTGTCTCATTATTGAGACTCGCGAGTATCAACGGTGAGACTTGCGTTTACGAACGTTCGTGTGAGGGCCGATGACCCGGCAGGCGAGGCATGTCGACTATTCGACAACGCCTCAGCGAAGGGTCGACTTGAGGGCTGCGACTATTCGACTGAGATTACCTTTCGATTTTCATCTTCAAGTACTTGCAGCCGTGGGTGGGGATGGTCCACGTGAGGTCGTTCAGCGAGAGGTCTTTCTGGCGCCATAGGTCGCGGATGCTCTTAATAGAGGCTGCCGGAATGAAGGTCTTCAAGTCTACCTTCTTGTCCTCGCTGCCGAGGTTGAAGATGCCTACAGCCTGCGTGCCATCGCTCAGCGGGCGTGCCCACACCTCGATGTCGCCATCCTTGGCGAAGAAGTCAGCCTGCTTGCCCAGGATGTCCTGGTTCACGGCGTTCACCTCGTTGTTGCAGAGCAGACCTACGGTGAACTCATCCATCTGTGCGATGTCGCAACCGATGAGCATGTTAGAGGCAAGGAGCGTCCACAGCGTGATGTGCGTGTACTGCTCGTCGGGCGTCAGACGAGAGTCGCGCAGGTTGCTGCTCCATCCCACCTTACCTACGATGAGCATGTCAGGGTCGTTCCAATGGCCGGGGCCTGCATATTCGGCCAAGCCACGCTGACGGCGGAAACCGATGTCCAGCATCGAGCCCCATGAGTCGGTGATGTCGCCCGTCGTGCGCCATGAGTTGGCGTCCACGAACTTACCCCACTCCCATACGTTCGCCATACCATACTGGCAGAGGCTGTAGAAGATGTCGCGAGGCTGATCGCGCAGGAACTTCTGCATCAACAAGTAAGGACGAACGTAAGAGGCTACGCCCTTGTCGCGTTCCTTGGCATGCTTGCGACCATAGCCGCACCAGTCGTATTTCAGGTAGTCGATGCCCCACGCGTTGTAGGACTCGGCATCCTGCTGCTCGTGGTCGATCGAGCCGAGGTATCCGCCGCAAGTGTAGTCGCCAGGCGACGAGTAGATGCCGAACTTCAGGCCGCGTGCATGCAGCCAGTCGCCCAACGCTTTCATGTCGGGGAACTTGGAGTTCACGGCAATCGTGCCATCGGCATTGCGTTCGGGGGCTTCCCAACCGTCGTCGATGTTCATGTAGCAGTAGCCATAGTCGGCCAAGCCCTTGTCAATCAGCGCCTGAGCTGAAGACATCACCTTCTCCTGCGAGACGCTCAGCGCCCAGCAGTTCCATGAGTTCCAACCCATAGGCGGGGTCAGCGCCATCATGCGGTCGCCCACCTTCAGCGTAAACGTCTGCTGAGCACGTCCCTTAGCATTCTCGGCCGTGACCGTAAACGTGTAGTCGCCTTGCTTGGCCACCTTACCCGAGAGCACACCGTCGGCCTCGCTCAGGCTGACGCCTTCGGGCAGACCTGTGGCGGTGAACTTCATGGGACGCTCGCCCGAGACGGGGAAGCGATAGATGACGGGCGAGCCCGGTCGAACGCCGAACAACGGAGCGCCATTGAAGCGCGGCGAGGCGGGAGCCTTCGGCGTGAGAATATACTTCAGCGGCAAGCGCTGCGAGATGACCTTCCCCGTACGCGTATCCTTATACGAAGCTACCAGCAGGCAGCTCTTCGACTTGTCGTAGGGGACGCTCACACGTGTCGACTTGCCATGCTTGGGCGACACCGCCTTCACCACCTTCGTCACCTGAGCGCCGCTCTCGCGGTCGGTGACGATGGCCGTCAGCGTGCCTGCCTGTGCCAGCGGGAATGCGTTGGCAATCTCCACGTCGCAGTGGGCCTTACCGTCGTTCACGTCGACGAACGACATCGAGATGCCTTCCACTGCATCGGGCACGCGCACACTCAGCGGGCGATCAAACAGTCCGCCCGGCTCGCCAGCATTGTAGACACGGATGGCAATCACGTTGTCTTGGTCCCAACGAATGCCGCCTTTCTGCACGTCTACGGGATAGCTGCGCACGGCATTCCAATTGGATTTGAAACCGGCTTTGTCCGAAGGCATGCCGCCCGTTTTACCTACGAGGCGTCCATTGAGGTAGCACTCATCGGAGTCGTCAGCCTTAGGCAGGTCCAATACTACAATCTTCTGCTGGTCCTTGCCAGCGAGCAGCGAGCGGGGAATCTTCACGTGAACGCGGTACCACGCATAGCCGTTGTTGATCACCGTGCCCTGCTTGTCCCAGTTCTTGGTCATGTCCATCGTGCCCCAACCGGAGTCGTCCACGTCGGCCTTGGCCCAATCCATATTGTCGCCTTTCTGGAAGCGCGCCGTCGAGATGCTTTGTGCGTTGCTGGTTGCCGCCATACCCGCGGCCAAAAACAACATTAAGAAAAGTCTTTTCATTGGTTAGTTATTTTGTTGGTAAAGTGAATAATTCCAGCCTTTTTTACATTTCCGCGTCAAAAATACATCTTTTTGCCGATACCACCATCATTTTTCCTGAAAAAAAGAAAAAAAACTTGAATGTCCTTCTGATTGTCCCACACATTGACCGCGGCAGCGTGAAGGAACAATCTGAAATTAGTTAGTGCAATTCGCCTTTATTTAAAAAAAACATCAAACACTCCGACACTCCGAAACCCGCTATGGGAGCGGGTTCCAAGGACGTTAGTGATGCGGACTGTTGTGACTAAGAAAGTTGATTGTATTTCAGGATTCGGATAAAACCGTCCTAACTTAATATGCCAACATGACCGGTCGAATATGCACATATGTCCGTATGTGTTCAGTTTCTTCGCTGCTGCGAGAAAACATTTCAATTCAAGCATAAAAAAGCCTCCCCGCAGAGAGCAGGGAGGCGCTGGGGATTGGACTTTTATTTCCCTAAGATTATATTCACGAGTGCCGTGACGTCGGCGATGGTGATGACGTTGTCATTGTTCACATCGACAACGGCCGTGTTGTAGTCCGTCGACTTGCCGAGGATGATGTTGACTAGAGCCGTCACGTCAGCAATAGTCACCAGTCCGTCACCATTCACGTCACCCAGCAGGAACGCGGGCTTCTCCGAGAAGTAGCCTGGATTGACTGTGCCGCCGTCGATATGGGCGTAGGCGGCATCGACGTGCTCTCCATCAAAGGCGGTGCCTCTGCCGCCGACGAGTTTGTCGCAGCATAAGAACATCTCAGTTGACTGAGTGACGGCATCCGTCGTCCATCCGTTACCCACGTAGATGGTGGTCATTTTCCCGCAGCCGGTGAACATATATTTCATGTTGGTGACCTTTGCGGTATTGAAACTGGAGAGGTCGAGACGGGTCAGGACATCGCAGTAGTGGAACATATAGCTCATGTTGGTGACGGCGGCGGTGTTGAAACTGGAAACGTTGAGGGCGGTCAGGGCCTGGCAGTAGGTGAACATAAAGCTCATGTCGGTGACAGCGGCGGTGTTGAAGCTCGAGAGGTCGAGGGCGGTCAGGGCCTGGCAGTTGTAGAACATATAGCTCATGTTGGTGACCTTCGCGGTGTTGAAGCTCGAGAGGTCGAGGGCGGTCAGGGCCTTGCAGTTGTCGAACATTCTGCTCATATTGGTGACAGCGGCGGTGTTGAAGCTCGAGAGGTCGAGGGCGGTCAGGG
>JAEEGL013279254.1_pt1 | contig 20589 bp, 9 predicted proteins | sample 9134231 | NCBI WGS metagenome assembly JAEEGL01 (sample SAMN16246548, study PRJNA631951) | gut metagenome | biome: gut microbiome; feature: rumen; material: fiber-attached | host: Bos | place: Iran: Karaj | collected 2018-10
CGGCGACAGCTGATTTTACGATCAGCAAGGCGACAGTCGAAGCTCCTGAGATCGAGAGCAAAGTCTACACAGGTTCAACGCTCACAGCTGACGTACCCGAGAGCGAGCGCTACACGGTAACTGAAAACAACGGCGGAATCGGCGTAGGAAATTACATTGTAAAACTCACGCTCACAGACGCTGACAACTACAAGTGGACAGACACCGAAGATGCAGTGAAGACGCTCACATTCGCGATCACAAAGGCTGAAAACAAGATCGAGAACCTCACGATCGCGGATTGGACTTACGGAGAAACACCCGCAACGCCTTCCGCAACGGCAGACTTCGGAACGATAATCTACACTTATTACGGCACACAGAACGACGGCACAGAATACGCCGAATCCACGACGCCTCCTGAGCATGCAGGCAGTTATACGGTAAAAGCTACTGTCGAAGACACTAAGGACTTCGCAGGCGCGACAGCTACCGCGACATTCAAGATCAACAAAGCGGATCTTGAGACACCTTCGCTCAGTGACAAGTATTACACGGGTGAAACGCTCACCGCGGACGTACCGGAGAGCGATCTCTATACTGTCGTATCCAACGAAGGCGGAATCCATGTGGGCGAATACACTGTAACACTTAAACTCACAAACGTTTATGATTACAAGTGGAACGGCACAACTGCTGAAACAGACGAAGCCACAACGACATGGAATATCCTCAAGGCTTCCAACGCGATCAAAGGTCTTATGATCGATGACTGGACATACGGAGAAGAGCCGAATGCTCCTACAGCGACAAGCACGTTCGGAACGGTAGAGTTTACATACCTCGGAATGGCAAATTCAGGCGTGGTGTATGAAGAAACTGCTGTTGTTCCCACAGAAGCAGGCGATTACTTTGTTGTCGCAACAGTGGAAGAAACGGACGACTATTTCGGCGGCAGGGTACTCTGCTCGTTCAAAATACTCAGAGCCGATCAGGTGATCACAGTAGAAGACGTCAATGTAGTTTATGATGGAGAGGTCCACAGCGTCGTTGCTGAAACAAGCGGTGACGGAGAGATCACATATGTCAACAACGACCAGACGAATGCCGGTGTGTATGTAGTTGATATCACTGCTTCGGAGACGAACAATTACAACGAGGCAACAGCTACAGCGACCATAACGATCACAAAACAGACAGTCTCTGCTCCTACGATAGAGTCCAAGGTTTACACCGGTGAGATTTTAACAGCGGATGTGCCTGAGAGCACACTGTATACTGTCACGGAAAACAAAGGCGGTAAAAATGTCGGCACGAACTACGCTGTCATACTCACTCTTACGGATCCCGAAAACTACAAGTGGGAGAACTCGGAAGACGCTTCGATCACTCTGCTGTTCGCTATCACAAAGGCATCCAACGAGATCACTGATCTTACAATGGACAGCTGGACATACGGAGACGAACCGAGCGTTCCTTCAGCGACAAGCAACTTCGGAACGATCAATTACACATACTCAGGTACTCTCGCTGACGGAACACCTTACGGACCTTCCGACGAGATCCCCGAAGACGCAGGTGTATATGTTGTCACCGCAACAGTGGAAGATACGGAGAATTACGCAGGCGCGGAGGCGACAGCTGAATTCGAGATCAAAGTGGCACAGAACGGCATCGTCGATCTGTATATCGAAGACTGGGTATACGGCGAAGAACCTTCAACTCCCAACGGATTCTGTGATTTCGGAGACATAGTGTTCACATACGAAGGCATAACGAACGGCGGAGAAGAATACCCCGAGTCTGAAACAGTTCCTACAGAAGCAGGACAGTACACACTTATCGGACGCGTCAGCGCAACGAACAACTTCGAAGGCGCAGAGAGCACATTTGACTTTGAGATCTTCAGAGCCGAGCAGGATATCACTGCTGAAGACGTGACGGTCACTTATGACGGAAACGTTCACAGCATAGTCGGAACTACGAGCGGCGACGGAGAGATCACATATGACAACAACGATCAGACTGATGCAGGTGTCTATGATGTAACAGTAATCGCATCTCAGACGAACAACTACAACAGCGCCGAATACGTTGCGACCCTGACGATCAACAAGCAGGAAGTCGAAGTACCCGAAGTGAGATCCAAGGTTTACAATGGCGATCTGCAGAGAGCAGACGTAAGTGACGACGATCTCTACACAGTTATCGAGAACGAAGGCGGAATCGATGCGGGCATATATGATGTCGTATTCGAACTCACAGATCCCGGAAATTACACATGGCCCGAGTCTGACGAAGCTACCGTTACGGTTGAATTCGAAATCACGAAGGCAGAAAACGCGATCAGCGACCTTTCTATCGATGACTGGACATACGGAGACGAACCCGCTGTTCCTACAGCCACATCGCTCTTCGGAGAGATCATCTTCACATACTACGGCACAGCAAACGACGGTACGGATTATGAAGAGTCCGAGACCGCTCCTGTCAACGCAGGCAAGTACACTGTCAAGGCTACAGTCGCAGACACGAACAACTTCGCCGGCGCAACATTGACAGAAAACTTCACGATCGCGAAGGCTCCTGTTTCAGCTCCGAGCATCAGCTCAAAGGCTTACACAGGCGAGACTCTCAAAGCAGACGTTGAAGGCACCGAAAGATATGAAGTCACAGAGAACGAAGGCGGAATCGACGCAGGCACATACGACGTAGTCCTCGAACTCACGGATTCTGACAACTACAAGTGGACAGATTCCGACGACGCAGAGAAGACACTCGACTTCGTTATCACAAAGGCTGCAAACGCTATATTAAAACTCAGCCAGGACAGCTGGACATACGGCGAAGAAGGCAAGCTGCCCACAGCCACAGCAATATTCGGCGAAGTGACATTCACTTACAAAGGCACAGTAAATGACGGAACGGAATATGTTGAAACATCTGAAGTTCCTACGCTCGCCGGTTCTTATACTGTGATCGCTTCCGTCGCCGGAACGGACAACTGGGAAGCTGCTTCCTCGGAGGCATCATTCGAGATCCGCAAGGCTGATGTTTCGATACCTGTTCTCAAGGATCTGGCATTCACAGGCGAACCTCAGAAACCTGCAGTTCCCGAATCTGACTATTACACAGTGATCAGGAACGATGAGAATACTGACGTAGGCGACTACACGGTAACGCTCGGACTTTCTGACAGCAACAATTACAAGTGGGCCGGATATGATCCCGATGTTGAAGAAATCGAAGTACCCTACTCGATTTACGCGGTAGGCAATGTCATCCACGACTTCTCGATCGGAAGCTGGACATTCCTCGAAGCGGCTAAGATCCCCACGGGTTACGCAGACTTTGGCGAGATCGTTTACACATATTACGGCAGACTTAACGACGGTACAAATTACGCTGAGACAACGGAAGTTCCTTATAAGGCAGGCCAGTATTTCTGCAAAGCTAAAGTAGAAGCTACAGAAGATTACGAAGGCGCTGAGGAAGTCGTCGAGTTTGAGATCTTCAAGCGCATCGTTACAGCTCCCGATATCGCTGATCTTATCTACAACGGAGAACTCCAGTTCGCTCCTGTCGAAGAGACAGATACGTACAGAGTTTACAAGGATCTCGGCGGAATCGACGTAGGCATCTATGAAGTAACGCTTGCCCTCAAGAACAAGTACAACTACAAGTGGCACGACACCAACTTCGAGTGCAGAACTCAGAAGTACAGGATCGACAAAGCTGACAACGAGATCCAAGACCTCGCGATCGAGGATTGGACATACGGCGACGAGCCTTCAGTTCCTACAGCTACAGCTCTGTTCGGCGAGATCGTCTACACATACACAGGCACAGTTGCTGACGGAACGGAATATCCGGAGACAACAGTACCTCCTGTAAAAGTCGGCGAGTACATACTGAAAGCAAGAGTTTCCGAGACGAAGAACTATTACGGTGCGGAAGCTTCAGTTGAATTCAGCATCCTCAAGGCTGACATAACAGTGACAGTCGACAGCGGCCTCACCAAGGTTTACGGAAGCGAAGATCCGGCGTTTACTTATACGACGGATAAGCCTCTGCAGCCCGGTGAAGTGTTCGAGATCACAAGAGAGCCCGGAGAAGATGTCGGAGAATATGCATTCTCGATCAGTGAGAACCCGAACTACAATGTAACATTCGTAGGCGGCGTATTCACAATCACAGCTAAAGAACTTGTAATAGTTCCTGCAGACGCTTCGAAGGTTTATGGCGACGCAGATCCTGAATTTACATTTGAGATACTCGGACTTGTAAACGGCGACACAGAAGAGATTGTTACAGGTAATATAGGCAGAGAAGAAGGCGAGAACGCAGGTACGTACGCATTCACAGCAGGCACTCTCACAGCAGGCGACAACTACACGATCACTGTTGACGAAGAAGCCGTATTCACGATCACAAAGGCACAGATCACTGTAAAGGCTGACAACAAGACAGCTGTTTACGGAAGCGCAGCTCCTGAATTCACGGCGACGATCGAGGGACTCAAGGGCGACGACAGTGTTGCTGATCTTGAAGGCGAACTCGTATTCGCATGCGACTATGAAGCATTTGATCCTGCAGGTTCATACACGATCACACCTTCAGGTCTCACATCCGGCAACTACGAGATCGCTTATACGGAAGGCACGCTCGTGATCACAAAGGCAACTCCTGAACTCACGATCAACGCACAGAACGTATCCGCTCTCGAGAACGAAGTTCAGGCAAAGAAGATTTCGATCAAAGCGGTATTCGCAGGCGTCGAGAACGACAATGCAACAAACCTCGATGTTGACCTGTACGTAAACGGAGAGAAGGTTAAGACGATCAATGCGTTCTCAGACAGCGCCGAGATCCTGACAGTCGATGAGGCGGGCACATACACACTGCAGCTCGTATTCGCAGGCAACGATAACTACACAGGTGTTTCGTCAGAAGAAGTTGAGATCGAAATAGTCGAACTCGAATACACATTCACATCAGGCGACATCAACCTCGTGAAGGGTATCAATAAAGAAACAACAGATGAAGATGTTGCGGCTCATCTGAACGCTGCTATCCCCGCATCCGAAGTTTCAGTCGAATCTTCAGACGCATTCCTCGGAACAGGCAAGACAGTTACTGTTGACGGTGTTGACTACTATGTACTCATCATGGGCGACACAAACGGCGACGGTATTGTAAACGCGAAAGATATCGCTCCTGTCCAGAGAGACATCCTCGAGATAGCAGATCTCACAGGACTCTACCTCCTGGCAGCAGATGTCAACTATGACGGAATCATCAACTCACGTGATATCTCCGGAATCCAGAGAATCATCCTCGGATAATAAACTGATCTAACAGATCGGTAAAATATCCCGCAAGGCTTTGGCGGTAACGCCAAAGCCTTGTTTTTTTTACGCGAAATGGGTTTCAAACGGCGCGGAGAAAGGAGAACGTAAGATTGACGGACGGGCATGCGAATGATATAATTTTAACAGATGAAGGGGCGGAGTTTCAGCCGATGTAATATTGCAGGGAAGTGAGAAAGATGTCATTTTCAAAGAACAACATAGGGAACGTAAGGATCGACGATCCGATGCTGCATCTGACGAAGGCACAGTTGAGCTATCTAAAGAAAAGCTGGGCAGGGGCATTTTACGAGAAGATATTCAAAAATATCGACGAGAGCAGGTTCGCGGTGCTCTACAAGGACGGACGGGGCAGGTACAATAATCCGATCAACGAGACTGTCGGCATGCTGATAATCAAGGAGATCTCCGGAAAAACTAACAGCTATATCGTGAATGAAAGCGCTCTCGACCTGAGATACAAATACGCTCTCGGCTGCACGAACAAAGCAGGCGCTCCCGTAAAACAGGGAATGATGACCAAATTCAGGAAAAAACTGAAAGATTACAAGAAGGAAACAGGCGTAGATCTGCTTGCGGACGAACTGGCAAAACACAGCGAAGCGATCGCGGAGATCAAAGAAAAATACACATTCTAACAGGGTAAAATGCAGAAAATGACGAAAGAAGAGGAAGAATACCTTCCGATCATATATAAAAAGTTTAAAGAAAAAAGAGCAGACAGCGATGATCTCAAACCGGAGCGGATAAAAGCCCTGGTCGAGAGCAGAATGTCTGAAAGAAAGAGAAATGTGCTGCGCAAGAAGGGTCAAGCGCTTATAGACGACGGTAAGGTCGCGGTAGTTACTCTTGCGGGCGGTCAGGGAACCAGGCTCGGGCACGAGGGCCCGAAAGGCACATTCGTAGTAGATCCGAATACGGGCAAATCACTGTTTGAGATTCAATGTGACAGAATGAAAAAAATATCAGGAGGAAAGCTCCCCTGGTATATTATGACGAGCCATCTGAACGATTCCGAGACAAAAAGATTTTTCGAAGAAAAGGATTATTTCGGCTGCAATAAAAACAATATAACGTTTTTCGTGCAGAACAGGATCGCCGTTATGGACACGGAAGGGCAGCCTGTTTACGAGGCAGACGGGAGCATAATGAGAGCTCCCAACGGCAACGGAGGCTGCATAAACTCGATGGAGAGTACGGGTGTTTTACGCGACATGAAAAAAAGAGGGGTAGAATACGTGTTTATATGCGGCATAGACAACTGTCTCGCGAGGCCGGCAGAACCTCTGTTTGTGGGTTTTGCGGAAGAGGAAGGCGCTGAGATCGCCGCAAAGTCCGTCATGAAGAAATACGCATCGGAAAAAGTGGGCATTTTCTGCAAAAAGAACGGATGCCCCGCAGTTATGGAATACACGGAGATCCCGGATGAATACCGCGAAAAAAGGGAGAAAAACGGCGATTTTACATATGGCGAAGCAAATATTTTAAGCTATATTCTTAAAATGGAATATATCGAGAGAATGATCGGCGAAAAACCCGATTATCATCCGGCTGTCAAAAAAATGCAGTACTGGGTAAAGGACGCGGAAGGAGAGCTTGTTCCGAAAGAGGGAGAATGCCTGAAATCAGAGCTGTTCCTTTTCGACCTTTTTGCGAAGGCGGACGACATGAAAGTCCTGCGGGTCGAGCGTGAGGAAGAATTCGCGCCTGTAAAAAACAAAACGGGTCAGGACAGCCCCGAGACTGCTCTTGAGCTCTTGAAGAGGACGTATTGACAAGAATAAACATGAAAGCAATGACACAAAAAATATGATCGGAGGCAAAAAATGGCTGCAAAAAAGAAAATAAAAATGACCGTCCCGCTCGTCGAAATGGATGGGGACGAAATGACCAGAGTGATCTGGAAAATGATCAAAGAGATAAATATTTTACCTTATATAGATCTGAAGACGGAATATTATGATCTCGGAATGGAGAACAGGGACAGAACAGAGGATCAGGTCACAAAGGATTCTGCTTATGCGACAAAGAAATACGGCGTCGCGGTAAAATGCGCAACGATCACTCCTAACGCGCAGAGAGTTGAAGAATTCGGCCTCAAAAAGATGTGGAAGAGCCCTAACGCCACGATAAGATCTATCCTCGACGGAACTGTTTTCAGAGCTCCGATAATCGTCGAAGGCGTTAAACCTCTCGTCGCCCAGTGGAAAAAGCCGATAGTGATAGCAAGACACGCATACGGTGATATTTATGCCGCTGTGGACGCTGTGGTCGAAAAAGGCAGCAGCGCAAAGATCGTCATCACAAATCCGGACGGTTCGGTTACCGAGCTTCCGGTAAAAGAATTTGACAAATCGGCCGGAGTGGTCATGGGAATGCACAACTTTGACACATCGATCGAAAGCTTTGCGAGGGCATGCTTTGAATACGCTCTTTCAACAAAAATGGATATCTGGTTCTCCGCAAAGGACACGATATCGAAAAAATACGATCATCATTTTAAAGATATTTTCGAAGAAATATACAATAAAGAATACACAGAAAAGTTCAGGGAAGCAGGTATAACATATTTTTACACGCTTGTGGACGACGCTATCGCGAGAGTAATGAAATCTGAAGGCGGCATGATCTGGGCTTGTAAAAATTACGACGGTGACGTTTTTTCAGATATGATAGCGACCGCGTTCGGAAGCCTTGCGATGATGACCTCGGTGCTCGTATCGCCCCAGGGATATTACGAGTATGAAGCTGCTCACGGAACTGTAACGAGACATTACAGAAAATACTTAAACGGAGAAAAGACTTCTACAAATCCTGTTGCGACATTGTTTGCTTGGACGGGCGCTCTGAGGAAGAGGGGAGAGATGGACGGAAACGGTGAACTCGTCGTATTTGCGGACAAAACAGAGCAGTCTGTGAGAGACACTATCGCGCAGGGATTTATGACGGGAGATCTCGCGGCGATCTCTACGCTGGAGAACAAAACTGTGCTTGATGTGGAAGGATTTTTAAGAAAGGTAGCAGAAAACTATGAAAAAATTGCCTGAATTTGACTATACCGGTGCTCTGGATTTTATCACGGAGGAAGAAATAGAAAGTGTGAAGGATGAGGTCCTTGGCGCTCACAAAAAACTGAGCGAGGGAACGGGAGCAGGAAACGATTTCATCGGCTGGCTCGATCTGCCTTACGCAGGTAAAACGGAAGAACTCAAAAGGGTAAAAAAGTGCGCCGCAAAAATCAGAAAAGATTCCGAATATCTGATCGTAATAGGCATAGGAGGCTCGTATTTGGGCGCCAGAGCCGCGATAGATATGTTGTCCGGAACATTTTACCGTGAGAAAAATGACGGCGTTAAAGTGCTCTTCGCGGGCAACAGTCTGAGCCCTTCGTATCTCGCGGATCTTATCGATCTGGTGGAAGGTCACGATGTTTCATTGAATGTGATATCGAAGTCCGGAACTACTCTTGAGCCTGCCGTTTCGTTCAGGATCCTGCGCGGACTGATGGAAAAGAAATACGGAGCGGAAGCGGCAAAGAGAATATATGCCACGACAGATAAGAAAAAAGGCGTTCTGCACGATCTGTCCGTAAAAGAAGGATACGAGATGTTCGAGGTCCCGGACAATGTAGGAGGCAGATATTCAGTGCTCACGCCTGTCGGCCTTTTACCGATAGCGGCCGCGGGATTTGACATCGACGATATGTTGAATGGCGCACGGGACGCATCGGAAGCGTACAAGAATCCGGAACTTTTTACAAATCCGTGTTACACATATGCCGCCGTAAGGAACCTGCTGTACAGAAAAGGCAAAAAAATAGAGATCATGGCCAATTTCGAACCCAAATTCCACAATCTGACGGAATGGTGGAAGCAGCTCTACGGCGAGAGCGAGGGCAAGGACGGAAAGGGAATATTCCCCGCGGGAGTCGATTTTTCGACGGATCTGCACTCGATGGGACAGTACATCCAGGACGGAGAGAGGACGATCTTTGAGACGGTGATCTCCGCTGAAAAACCTGCCAGAGACTACATACTTCCCGGGACAGAAGACGATGCGGATAAGCTCAATTATATCGCGGGCAAGGGACTTGACTATATAAACAAAACAGCAGCAGAGGGAACAAAAAAGGCTCACATTTCGGGCGGAGTGCCGAATCTGGCCGTAAAAATGGCTGATATGAGCGAATATTCATTCGGAGCGACAGTTTTCTTCTTCGAGAAGGCTTGCGCGATAAGCGGTTATATGCTGGGAGTCAATCCTTTTAACCAGCCCGGCGTTGAAGCGTATAAGAAGAATATGTTCGCGCTGCTGGGGAGAGAATAACGAACAAATAATTTAAAAGAGCTTCTTCCTGTAAAAAAGACGGGCGCAGCTCTGAAGCCTGATACGGATAAAGGATATACTGTCCGGGGCAGAAAAGGCCCGGAAGCGATGGGAGAAAACAGGGTAAAATGAAAGCCGCCGCGGCTGATCCGCGGCGGCTTTATTACGATATTATCGATGATCATCAGAAATTTTCTGCGAGCGTTTTGATCGCTGCGCGTTTTAACAGGGGTTCGCCGTGTTCCTGAAGAATGGGGAGGATGACTTCGGCGGGAACAAATATCCCGTTGAATTCGAGAGCCCTGTTTTCGAGTTTGTTCACATAGGAGAGAGAACCCTTTGTGAGCCTGAGCAGGAGGAAATATCCCTCGTTGTATGAATAGAGAGCGGAAGCTGTCTTAACGGAAGATTTGAACGATTTGCAGAATTCAACGAGTTCGTCAAAGTCCTCGAAGCACAGTATATCGTAGTGATCGTAGATCGTTTCGCGCTCTTTGCTGACGTGTGCGATCTCATCCGCGCTTGCATATGTCTGTGTGGGATAGACAGGCTGCGCGATAGGGGGAAGCTGCTTGAGGTAGTTGTCTTGACGTTCTTCTTCAGCCGGAGCCTGCCTGTCGATCGGAAGATCGGAGGGAAGATTGTCAAAACTCTTGCGAAGTCCCGCGAGGAACGATTCGATCATCGAATATCCTCCATCGACGGGATACTGCTCCGAAGCCATTTCTGACGGAGACTGCATATTCTGCATACTGCCCGTACCGGGCACACTGAGACCCTTAACGAAAACGATAAAATCACCGGGTTTCTTGCCGGGACGCGTCTCTACGAGCATCTGACCGCTCTGAACATTAAAACCGAGCTCTTTTTCCGCATGCGCGATGATGTCATTGATGAAATTGCGATAGACCCTCGACGAAACTTTCAGATGAGTGGAATCAATATTGCGCGTCGCAAAATCCGCTCTGCTGATCGTGACCTTGAGAATGTTATTCGGAAGTTTTTCGATTTTCAAACCATTTCACCTCTTTCACACGGATGTTTTTCGGTGGCCGTTATTCGGATCTTTGCTTTGTTGAAAGCTTAAGCCGCGATCTTTTGAAAAAGATCCCTTTTAAGACCACATATAGTATACCACAATATTCGCTTTTTTCCAATAAAAAAAATCTGACCGAGACGACAAAAAAAATATTGCATACAAGTACTTTTGTATGGTAGAATACAAACGTTGTCATTTTTTTAACAACGGAGGTATTGTTATGGAAATTTTAAAAAATGTTTTGGAAGAAGTCGAGAAGAGAAATCCCGGCGAGCCCGAGTTCCATCAGGCAGTTTCAGAAGTCCTGGAATCGCTGGAGCCTGTTGCAAAAGCGCATCCCGAGTGGGTCAAAGCAGGCATTTTCAGCAGAATTGTAGAGCCTGAGAGACAGATCATTTTCAGAGTACCGTGGGTAGACGACGCCGGCAATGTTCACGTGAACAGAGGATTCCGCGTGCAGTTCAACAGCGCGATCGGACCTTATAAGGGCGGTATCAGACTCCATCCGTCAGTTAATATCAGCATTATGAAATTCCTCGGATTTGAGCAGATCCTTAAAAATTCACTCACAGGTTTGCCTATCGGCGGTGCAAAGGGCGGCAGCGATTTCGATCCCAAAGGCAAATCAGACGGCGAGATCATGCGTTTCTGCCAGAGCTTCATGACAGAACTTTACAGGCATATCGGCGCAGACACAGACGTACCCGCAGGTGATATAGGAACAGGCGCAAGAGAGATCGGATACCTCTTCGGACAGTATAAGAGACTTACGAACGAGTTCACGGGCGTTTTAACAGGCAAGGGACTCGAATACGGCGGTTCACTCGCGCGTACACAGGCTACGGGATACGGCGCCTGCTATTTCATGGAAGCTGCCCTCAACGAAAAAGGCGATTCCTACAAGGGTAAAACGGTCGTCGTCTCAGGTTCCGGAAATGTCGCGATCTACGCGGTCGAAAAAGCTACAACGCTCGGAGCAAAAGTCGTAGCAATGAGCGACTCGAACGGCTATATATACGATCCGGACGGCATCAAACTCGACATCGTAAAGGACATCAAACTCGTAAAACGCGGCAGGATCAAAGAGTATGCGGAGAGAGTTCCCACAGCTAAATACACAGAAGGCTGCAAGGGTATCTGGACAATAAAATGCGACATCGCAATGCCTTGCGCAACACAGAACGAGATCGACGGAGAATCCGCAAAGATCCTCATCAAGAATGGCGTAAAGGCTGTAGGAGAGGGCGCTAATATGCCTTCAACCCCTGAAGCGATCGAAGCGTTCCAGAAAGCCGGAGTTCTCTTCGGACCCGCAAAAGCAGTCAACGCAGGCGGCGTTGCAACTTCAGCTCTCGAAATGAGCCAGAACAGCATGAGATATTCATGGACGTTCGAAGAAGTTGACGCAAAGCTCCACGACATCATGGTCAACATTTACAAGAACGTAAGCGAAGCCGCTAAAGAGTACGGCATGGAAGGCAACCTCGCGGCAGGCGCAAACATCGCAGGCTTCCTGAAGGTCGCAAAAGCAATGTACGCACAGGGCATCGCATATTGATGGTCTCCGAACGAAACAAAACGTCCTGACTGATAACAATAAAACAGTAAAATGAACAGGCCCCGGGATCGCAAGATCCCGGGGCTTGTGGTTTCGATCAATTATCAAACCGTTTGTTATTTAGTTTTTCTCGAAGTAGAATGCAGGTGAAGGATAACCCGCAGAACTCTGCAGGTTGGCGTTTTCGGGATATCCGAATTCCGTCATACCGTAGCGGACGAGGTCCGCGCCTGACTCGATTTTTACGCTTACCTGATTGGTTCCGACGATCTCAGCTTCGGCGTCTTTGATCTCTCCGTTGACTCTGTACTGGAATCCGATGAGCTTATCTCCCGTGTCAGGCATAAGTCCGAGACCGGAAGCCACGTGATCGTACGTTAGAAGGGCCTCAGAGCCCTTCCATTCGATTTTAACAGGCTCGGGGGATAAATTACTGTCCTGATCGAGAAGCCCGAAATACGTGGCCAGACAGGCGTTAGCGAGCCTTCTGCCGACGGGCTCTTTGTTCTTCGGATGCGCCCAGTCAGCTCCTTCTTCCGCTCTGAAGCCTACGTCCATTGAAACGATGAGGTAGTAGTTGGAAATTATATTTTTCGCCTCGAACTGCGCGCCTCTTATTGCGGCAACGCTCTCCCATACTGCCAGCGAATCAGGTCCGTGACTCGAAAGCTGCACATTGTAGAACGGGAAGTCGAATCCCCAGAGTTCTCTGTATCTGTCCACCATCGCTTTAAGGTCTGCCGCGTATCTCTTGGGGTTGTCACCGCCTGTGTTGGACTCGCCCTGATAGAAGAGCATTCCTGTAAAGGGCAGTCCGATGAACGGGTGTGTAAGAGCGTTATAATAACATGTTCCGAAGGGGATCCCGAGTTCTTCAGCCAGGTCGTAAGGCATCAGTTCGCAAAGAGCTGCGCCGCCTGCGCCCATCATAATGAATCCTACGGGAACGTCAGAGCAGACGTCTCTGTACGCGAGCGCGAAGTAGTAACCGATAGCGGAAGATTTTGTCCAGGCGCTCTTTTCGCTTCCGACGTACCATTTGATAGACTTGTTGACGACTTCCTTCTGAGGCGTTGCGCAGAATGATGCTTTGGCGACCGCGTTTGCCCTTGACTGGACGACTACGCGGATGTTGCTGTCAGCAAGTATTTTTTCTCTCAATGTCGTTCTGTCGTCCTTTGAAAGTCCCTGTATGGTCGTCTGCATGGTGAGCTCGGCGTTGGACTGTCCTCCTACGATAAACACATCGCCTACGAGTATATTTTCAAGCGTCGTAGTGGTGCCGTTCTTAGGATAAACAGTGAGCGTCTGAGGCGTCATCGTTGCTTTCTGAGGAGAGAATTCGAGCAGGAAATATCCGTCAGACTGGATCTGGGCGTATCTCTTTTCTCCCATGAATTCGCCGTAAATATATCCGGACGTCTGATCTGCCCAACCCCAGATCTTAATATATCTGTCTCTTTGAACTACCATATTATCGGTAAAAATATTAGAAACGTGATACGTGATCGGTTCTCCCGTATCCTCGATCTCAGGCTGGGGAGTGAGAGGCGGCACCTCCGTCGGAGCGGGCTCGGGCGTTGCCGTAGCATCGGGCCCTTTCGGCGTATTGTTGTTTGTGCATGCCGCAAACGACAGGCAGAGCGCCATGGCGAGCAGCAGGGCAATTGTTCTTTTACTGAAAAGTTTTGACATCTATATGCCTCCTTTAGATAACTTAACGTTAAAATTATATACTTTTTGTGTGCGTTTTTCAATCGCGTGCACGGCGTGTAAAAACGGGTGTAAAACACCGGTTTAGAGACCGTTACATTTTTACTGTGTACATATGCTTTCCGGAAGTCACTTTCCGGTCTGTAACGTTCGGAAGGATCACCGTGGCGGAAGAGCCTTCGGGGACCGTCAGATCGAGGGTAAAAATACCGTCCGATTTTTTCCACGCGATCTCGATCGTGCCGTAAGGTGTTTCGTGGAAGCCGCGTGCGTATGTAAGATCGCCCGTGAACGGCCGCACGGTGAACGTTTTGTATCCCGGAGATGTGCTCTCAAGTCCCAGTATCCTGCGGTAGAAGAAGTCTCCCAGTGAGCCGTACGCGTAGTGGTTGAAACTGACCATTCCCGCTCCCTCGTGGAAGAAGGAACCGTCCTGCTCGATAGCGTCCCAGCGCTCCCAGGTCGTTGTCGCGCCGTTTTTTACCATATGCATCCAGCCGGGGCAGTCCCCGTTTGAGAGCACCTTGTAGGCGAGATCCTCATAGCCGTTGTCACAGAGCGCGAAGAGAAGATAGGGAGTTCCCGGGAAGCCGGTCATGACCTTGTAATCGTTTTTGATGACCATATCTGCGAGTTTTTTTGCGGTTTTCTCGCGGAAATCTTCAGGAACGAGGCCAAAATAGAGGGAGCAAACGTACATGCTCATAAAGTCGCACGGCTTAAGAGAACCGTCCTTTTTGAGGTAGTATTTTACGAAAGCTGCGCGGATCTTTTCTGACAGGTCTGAGAAATATTCATGATCTTCTTTTTTGCCGAGGACTTTTGCGGCCTCCGCGACGATACGTACGCTGTTAAAATACCATGCTGTCGACAGGTAATTGCCGCGTTTTGACCACACTTCGAAAGGTTCTCCGTACGCGCACCAGTCGCCGAACTGGAAGACATTTTTGTCCCACAGATATTTTCTGTCGCATCTGTGTGCTTTTTCGGCATACGCCTTCTCGTGTAAAACGTATTTTTTCATCGATTCGTAGCATAAGGAGAGCTCCGTTTTACTGCCGTAGTTCCGGTAAACAGTCCAGGGAAGAACAGTCGCGACGTCTCCCCAAACGCAGATAGGAGGTCTCTTTTGAGCCGGCTCGGCGCTTTCGAAAACGGGTATCGTGACAGGTATGCCTCCGTCCTCGCTCTGCTCGCTGCGAAGATCCAAAAGCCACTTCTTAAAGAAGAGGGAAGTGTCGAAATTATAACTTGCCGTATTGCAGAAAACGCACGCGTCGCCCGTCCATCCGAGCCGCTCGTCTCTCTGCGGACAGTCTGTCGGTATCTCGAGGAAGTTCGATCTTGTTCCCCATACGACGCAGTTTTGAAGCTTGTTGATCATCTCGTCGGAGCATTCGAACGAACCTATGTTTTTCATATACGAAGAAAATGCCACGCCCTCGATGCTGATAAGGTCGAATCCGTCCGGATCGCTGACAGAAACTGAAGCATATCGAAATCCCATAAATGTCAAAGTAGGGAAGAACTCGTTTATTCCTTCTTCACAGATCAATTTCAGTTCAGCCTTCGCGGACCTGTAATTTTCCGTAAAAATGTCTCCGTCCATCATGATCTCGGCGTGTTTTACGGTGATCACGGTGCCTTTTTTCGCTCTGACTTTCATCCTCACGACACCGGCGAAATTCTGGCCGAAATCGTATACGATGCCCGATTTTGCCTTGTAATATCTTTTCGGCTCAAATGTACCGCAGATCTTTACGGTCGTTCCGATGTGCCCGATGATTTGAGGCGTTGTTCCGTCAAATATTTTTACCTGCTCAAAAACAGGATCTCCGACCGTATTGTTTATTATCTGTCCGTCGTAAAAATCAGCGAATATGTTTTTGCCGCCGTGCGAAACCTGCCACGATGTATCTGTCGGTATAACCTTGCCGTCGACTGTGATATCCGCGATCAGAGCCCTCGTATCACCGTATGTATTGCCTCCGCCTTTGTATCCGACTTTTCCGAGATACCAACCGTTTGCCACAGTCACTTCGATCGAATTTTCTCCCTTTTTGAGCATCTTCGAGATATCGAACGACTGCGCCTGAATGTGACTTTTGTAATTCGTGTAGCCGGGAAGAAAAAGATCGTCGCACACCTTCTCCCCGTTCACATACGCCTCGTAGATCCCGAGCGACGTGATCTTCATTTCGGCCTTTTCCGGCATTTTTTCAAGCGTAAAATTTTTCCTGAATATTTCCGGCGGCAGAGCGTAGTTCTCGTTTTTTACCCCGGAAGTGATCCATTTTCCGTTAAAATTCAATGTTTTCAGTTTTTCCATACGTCCTCCGTAGCGCTAAACAGTAAATTCATCAGATTTTGACTTCAACAATATTATGACAGGCAGAACGAGAAAAATCAAACGTTTTAAACAGGGAAACGGTGCGTTTTCGCGCTTAAAAAAACACCGGCGGAACCTTGCGCCCCCGCCGGTGCAGCATTTGTTTTCTTACCTTACTGTTTCTCTTCTTCCGAGTAGAGGGAGACGAGTTTCTGCAGGTGAGCGTAACGCTCGACTGAATTTTCTTCCGCTTTCTTGAAGAGGACTTCCGCTCTTTCGGGGAACTCACGTGTGAGTCTCGAATAACGGGCTTCGTTCATAATGAAGTCGCGGTAGCTTGTCTTAGCTTCCTTGCTGTCAACTGTGAACGGATTCTTGCCCTGTGCTTTGAGCGCGGGGTTGAATCTGAACATATTCCAGTATCCGCAATCTACGGCATTCTTCATTTCAGCCTGGCAGTTCGTCATTCCGCCTTTGATCGAGTGCATCTCGCACGGTGCGTAACCGATTATAAGGGAAGGTCCGTGATATGCTTCAGCTTCCGTGATTGCTTTGATCGTCTGGTTCATATCTGCGCCCATAGCGATCTGAGCCACGTAGATATAGCCGTATGACATTGCGATCTCAGCGAGGGACTTCTTCGCGATAGCCTTGCCGGCTGCAGCGAACTGAGCGACCTGACCGATCTGTGAAGCCTTGGATGCCTGGCCGCCTGTGTTGGAATATACTTCCGTATCGAATACCATGATGTTGACATCTTCGCCCGTTGCGAGAACGTGGTCAACGCCGCCGAATCCGATATCGTATGCCCAGCCGTCGCCGCCGAAGATCCATACGGACTTCTTGGAGAGATATTCTTTCTCCGCGAGGATCTCTTTTGCCTTGTCGCATCCGCAAGCTTCCAGAGCAGCTACGAGTTTCTTTGTAGCTTCCGTGTTCTCTGCGCCGTCGTCAACTGTTGCGAGATATCCGTCGATAGCTTCTTTTACATTATCTTTGGAAGCTGTTTCGCGGAGAGCTTTTACCTTCGCGATAAGTCTCTCACGGATAGCTTTCTGGCCGAGATAAATACCGAGTCCGTGCTCTGCGTTGTCTTCGAACAGGGAGTTCGCCCATGCGGGTCCGCGTCCTTCGGCGTTCGTCGTATACGGTGACGTAGCTGCAGGTCCGCCCCAAATTGAAGAGCATCCTGTAGCGTTGGAAATGTACATACGGTCTCCGAAGAGCTGCGTGATGAGACGCGCGTAAGATGTCTCTGCGCAGCCTGCGCAAGAGCCGGAGAATTCAAGAAGCGGTTTTCTGTACTGGCTGGAAATTGCGTTGTTTCCGCAGATCTCCGGTTTTTCGGAGACTTTTTCCACACAGTAATCGAAAACTGCCTGCTGGTCGAGCTGTGAATCCAGCGGGACCATTTTAAGAGATTTAGTAGGACATACGCCTATGCAGACGCCGCAACCCATACAGTCGAGCGGTGATACAGCGAGCGTATAAGTGTAATTTGTTTTTACGATCGGCTTCGGAGCTTTCTTCATTGTTGCGGGAGCGCCGGAGAGTTCCTCTTCGTTGAGAGCGAACGGTCTGATCGTAGCGTGAGGACAAACGAATGCGCACTTGTTACATTTTGCGCAAGTCTCTGCTGTCCATGAAGGAACAGTAACGGCGACACCTCTCTTTTCGAAAGCGGAAGCGCCCTGACAGAACGTACCGTCTGCGTAAGCTGTGAAAGCGGAAACAGGGAGGGAATCTCCGTCCATTTTTGAAACGGGTTTCATAACTTCCTCGACCATCTTTTCGAGCGGTGAATCCTCGTCAGCGACAGTCTTCGTATTTGTGAGCTCGATGTTCTTCCATTCTGCCGGAACAGGGACTTTTTTGTAAGCTTTGACGCCTGCGTCGATGGCGGCGTAGTTCATTTTAACTACGTCTTCGCCCTTCTTGCTGTAGGACTTGTATGCAGCTTTCTTCATGTAGTCGACAGATTCCTCGATAGGCATTACTTTAGCGAGAGCGAAGAACGCGGCCTGGAGGATAGTATTTGTTCTCTTGCCCATACCGAGTTTCTGAGCAATATCGATGGCGTTGACTGTGTAGAGTTTGACCTTGTTTTTAGCGATATAGAGCTTCGCGTCGTCTGTCAGATGCTCGTAGAGCTCTTTGTTGTTCCACTGGCAGTTGATCAGGAAAACGCCGCCCGGTTTGACGTCGTTGACCATCTTGTAGCCTTTTGTTACATATGAAGGATTGTGACAGGCGACGAAATCGGCCTTGTTGATGTAGTAGGGGCTCTTTATCTGTTTGTCTCCGAAACGCAGGTGGGAGATCGTCACGCCGCCCGTTTTCTTCGAGTCATACTGGAAATACGCCTGAACGAATTTGTCTGTGTGGTCGCCGATGATCTTGATGGAGTTCTTGTTTGCACCGACCGTACCGTCGCCGCCGAGACCCCAGAATTTGCATTCGATCGTTCCTGCAGCCGCTGTGTTCGGAGCTGCTTTCTCGGGAAGTGACATATATGTGACGTCGTCGTTGATTCCGATCGTAAAATGCTTCTTGGGTTCCTTCTTTGCGAGTTCGTCGTAAACAGCGAAGATGCTTGACGGGGGAGTGTCTTTTGAACCGAGACCGTAACGTCCGCCGATGACTGTAGCTTTTCTGCCTGTAGCTTCGAGAGCCGCAACAACGTCGAGGAACAGAGGCTCACCGAGTGAACCGGGCTCTTTTGTCCTGTCGAGGACAGCGATCTTTTTAGCTGTCGCAGGGATAGCTTCAGCGAGTTTTTCGGCTGAGAAAGGACGATAGAGGCGAACTTTGACAAGACCGACTTTTTTGCCCTTCGAAACGAGGTAATCGATGACTTCTTCAGCAACGTCGCAGATCGAACCCATGGCGATTATAACTTTGTCAGCGTCCGGAGCGCCGTAGTAGTTGAACAGTTTGTAATCCGTGCCGATCTTGGCGTTGATCTTGTTCATGTACTCTTCGACGATAGCGGGTACTGCTTCGTAATATTTGTTGCATGCTTCTCTGTGCTGGAAGAATATATCTCCGTTTTCGTGAGATCCGCGCATTACGGGATGCTCAGGGTTCAAAGCTCTCTTTCTGAAAGCTTCGACTGCGTCCATATCGCACATTTCTTTGAGGTCTTCGTAATTCCAGACGTCGATCTTCTGGATCTCGTGAGATGTGCGGAATCCGTCGAAGAAGTTCAGGAAAGGCACTCTGCTCTTGATCGCCGCAAGGTGAGCTACCGGAGCGAGGTCCATAACTTCCTGCGGGTTTGTTTCTGCCATCATAGCGAAACCTGTCTGACGACATGCGTAAACGTCGGAATGATCTCCGAAAATGTTCAGAGCGTGTGATGCGACGCATCTTGCGGAAACGTGGAATACACCGGGTAAAAGTTCTCCGGCGATCTTGTACATATTCGGGATCATAAGGAGCAGTCCCTGTGAAGCAGTGTATGTTGTCGTGAGAGCACCTGCCGCGAGTGAACCGTGTACAGTTCCCGAAGCGCCTGCTTCAGACTGCATCTCGATGACCTTGACGGTGTTTCCGAAGATGTTTTTAAGCCCCTGCGCAGACCACTGATCTACATAGTCCGCCATCGGGCTCGAGGGGGTGATTGGGTAGATTCCTGCGACTTCCGTAAAAGCGTATGATACGTGAGCGGCAGCCTGGTTTCCATCCATAGATTTCTTTTCTCTTGCCATACTGTCATTTCCTCCCTGAAATGTGTTTATTTGGATGTTAAGATGTTAAAACGCAGATATTCAAAGACGCGAATGCGACTTAATACCAAAAATTAATTATATATTTCATATATAAAAGTGTCAAGGGCTCGTTTCGCACTTTTTCGCAAACGGACGGGTGACGGGAATGTTGTATTTTTGAGAGTTATGCATGCCTTGCGGGTCATTCTTGCACTATGAAAGGGAAGGTAAAATGCATAGGTGAGCGAGGATTTTGCCTGTTTGCGCTACGTTTGATTTGCAGAGATTCGCAGCGTAGCGCAAAACCGCCGCTTTGCGCCATGAATTGTTCGGCGGAAGAAGGTTTATAGCGCAAATCAGCCGTATTTGCGCTACGTTTAATTTGCAGAGATTCACGGCGTAGCGCAAAACCGCCACTTTGCGCTATGAATTGTTCGGCGGAAGAAGGTTTATAGCGCAAATCAGCCATATTTGCTCTACGTTTAATTTGCAGAGATTCGCAGCGTAGCGCAAAACCGCCGCTTTGCGCCATGAATTGTTCGGCGGAAGAAGGTTTATAGCGCAAA